>JACCDP010578829.1_pt1 | contig 10370 bp, 9 predicted proteins | sample 7445841 | NCBI WGS metagenome assembly JACCDP01 (sample SAMN15323441, study PRJNA562643) | freshwater metagenome | isolation source: river surface water | place: USA:Blue River Watershed | collected 2017-08-17
AAGAATTTGAGAATGACTCTACGTGACTTTCTCCTTTAAAAGCACCAGCTGTATCCAAAACATCGTAGTTAATCACCACCTTGCCATTCTCATCAAAATCATCCTGTGATATAAGAACATTTTTACTAACCTGTTCTCCACAAAATTTACATGCTCTGAATCCATCATCTATAGCAGTCCACTTTTCAAAATATGTTTTTTCATCAGTTTCCCTATCACCTCTTAGAAGAGCAATTGTGTGACCACAAATCAGAAAGGAATCATCTTGATCAAACCATTGTTCATCTTTCTGAGTAGTTCCAAGTATTAGTAAGTTTATAGCAAATGCCTTATCTACTGGATCTCTTTCAGGGTCGCGAAGAACCGCCTTTATCATCTTGCGAAGATCAGACTCTTGCTTCGCTGCAATCTTTTCATACGAAGGCATCTTCTCAGGAATTTCAGTGTATTGAAAAAACTTAAGTAGTTCTTGGTAATCCTTCAAGATATCAGCTGCAGTTGTTTCTTTCCATGAGATTTTTCCAGCAGAGATCGTATCAGCTTTTTCTTGAATAATTTGTGGCATAGGAACACATGTTCCTTGAGATGGTATGGTCTTATTTTTACGAAGTGCATCACTTACAACAGACCACTTAGGCTGACGATACAATCCAGCATTCACAAGACTATCAAATGTATCAAAAGTAAAACACTCCTCTGCTGTTGAGATAACCTCACGTGATTCAGGTTTTTCTGTAATAATAGCAGGTGTAGTCAACCCAGCTTTTGAAGCCTGTGTTAGTAACATTTTAGATACAAGACATCCAGCATCTTCTTGTCTCATAAGCCATTCGCGAGGTTCAATGCCTGACATCCATTTAATGCTATATATATCTTGTAGTTGTTTAGAAGGAGCAGTTATGTCATCATTTTTAGGAAATGAAACAGATAGTATTTCAGGTGTCGTTGTAATAGTTCCAATAGGTGGAAACTTCTCTTTCCATAGGTTCCAAGGAATTTGACTTAATTTCACATCATAAATCTTTAAGAATTTTCTACCTTCGCCATATGGATCGTTAGATGTCGGAACACCATGAGTCATAATCGTTTCAAGTGTAGGAAAAACTGTATTTAGAGGTTCATTTGTAATATATCTATGCGGTTCATTTGAAGCAAGGAATGGATGCTCAGAAAGAGGATTCGGAATTTCAAGCGGGCGTTTATAGATATAGAATCCACGGGTTCTCATTTCATCTGTAGTATTTCCAACTGGAAGCTTTATAACACTAAACGATCCATCTTCGTGAATAACTCCACGTGTTCTTTCATATGTTCCGAGAACATTTACAGGATGCTTACCATCATCATCAACCATAGTAGCAGTTCCTACAAAAGAAACACCATGCTCTCCAGTAACACTATACGGCTTCGGTAAGGCAGCCAGCATGCGAGGATAATAATTTGGAGTAGTTCTTAATCCGGGTTTATATAGGGGATTAAACTTTTCAGCATAGGAATATGTTGTTAATTCAAAGTCTGAATAAATAGGTTTAACCCAATCTACGTTTACCTTTTTGCGAGATAAATCAACTGTGTAATCTGTATCTGTAACAGTAATTGTTGTATTATAAATCTCTCTTAATCTATCAATTTGTGTTGAAATACGATTATACTCGAATTTAGTTACCTTTCCTTTTTTAGGGAGAACCTTGTCAAAGTAATCAAGCAACTGTTCGTCTAAAGTAAAAAATCGAAGAGATTCAGGTCGTTGGATTTCCTCTTCGAAATCTAATGTTTCTAATATTTCATATTCACTGGCTGGATCAAATCTTAGAAATCCTGCCTCCATTGTTATTACAGATTGTTTTCTACTACTAAGCAATATTCATCGATCGTATCTTTCGCTGTTTTAAGAATTGACTCCGGCTTCTTTGAAGTATTGAATCGCAGAATCATTGTATTTTTCAGAGGATGAGGAATATCATATGATACAAAGTTTACATTTGAGTCAGAGTAAATCACTTCTTGCATTAGATATCCAATCGTATGACCACCTTTCTCTAGAGAAACCGAATACGTGCCAGGATCAGATTCACGTTGAATGTTTTCAAGTGCGTCCTTTAGATAGGCATCCACCTGTTTCTTTAGGATGGCTACTGCCATTTTTAGAAGATCCTTCGACTTCAAAACACCAACACTTTCAATAGAAAGATCAATCCAATTGGGACGACCTCTTTCGTTGCGAGAAAAGTAACGTTGAATTAAAGAATTATCAAAGATTCGAGGATCATTTCCTTCTTCTACGAAAGCCTTACGAGCAATGGCTGCAAGCTCAGGGTCAATATGCCATCCCGTAGTAGCAGTACATACTTGTGATACTTGTTCAGATTCTAGAGATAGACGAGCCTTGATATGAACAGATTCGCCCTTACGAACTCGCAGAAAGATAAGAGGAGTTCCGAGGTCACGATCTTTCATAAGAAGACCTTCACGACCTGATTCTACAACAAAATCATCAGTTGTAATGACACGAGTTTCATCCTTATCCTTTTGAGGAAGGATACGGAGTTCTACCTTTGCATCCTTAATTGTAGCGGCGTCCGTAGGACTAACGTTAACAGGTAACATCTCCACACGATGCTTCAACATCTCATGTGGAAGTTGAGTAGTATTTTCAAGAATTTGTACATCTCGAATTACTACAGTTGGTAGATTACCAATGAGAATGCGTCGTAGCCCATTCACAAATGATACTGGGAAGTTCTTGAGCTCACATGATAGTTCGAAACCATTGTTGGCTGCACGAATATTTTCAATAGTTGCCATTTATGTCTAAGGGTTTCGTTATTGTTGATTCCGTTTTTTTCCTGAAAACTCAATAACATGTCCCAACCATATTTGTTTTATAGTGAACGCTGTCCGAACTCTAAGCAAATTATAGAGACACTAAAAGCTCTAAATAAGGCCGGTCTATATAAGTTTGTGTTAGTCGAAAGTCTTCCCCGTGAACAGATTCCAAGTTTCTTAAAGAAAGTTCCAACGCTATACAATCCTGAAACTAAAGATGTGATTGTTGGCAAAGATATTTTTGGATATATTGCCAAGCCTACAAACTCACGTAAAGAGATACCTACAAGTCAACCTGCGATAGCACAAGGTGGAGCTTCAGCTGCCGCACCCGGAGAATACAATCCTTGGGGGTTCGAAGGGACTGGAAAACTAGGAGAATCATATTCACTATGGGACGCACCTAATCAATTTGCGTCACATGGGGGTAGTATGTATACATTTTTAGATCAACCTATTATGCAACAAGGAGGTGCTGGAATGCCTTCATCTGCTCAACCTACATCTAAAAATACAAACGATGAACCAAAAGGAGATGTGGCTGCTCGCCTAGAAGCAATGCAGAAACAACGCGAGTCTGAGTTTGGCGGAATTACACGTAAGTAACTAACGTCTACGTCCACCACCCATGTCATTATATACTCCAATGGGGACAGCCTTTGTACTGATATTTGTTAACAGAATAGCAATACTCAAAGCGTTAAACATATATTTAATAGCATCAGTTTGCTTCTCTTTTTTGATGTATTTAGGTATCCACCAATATACACCTGATAAAGCAACAGCTAATGCTACTAAAAAGAAAGCGATGGCATAATATACATTCGCATATTTTAGTTTGGTTTCATACAGAACTATTAAAAATAATAATCCATTAAATCCCATACCAACCCAATCTTGAATTATTGCTTCATCTTTGGGACTGGCATATTTAGGAATGATAACAAATAAGCTCAAAAGAAGAGCCGTAAGCAAAATAAGAAGCAACACAGGACTCATTTGATTTTAACATATCAAAAGATTATAGTAACAACATGGCGTCAAAGGTGGTTCTTCTCAATGCTCTGTATGATCAGTTTACTTCATTTATCACTGAACTTTCTCAAATGTATCCTGATGATCCTGATTTCCCTATGTTTCTAACAGCTGTTCGTATGCTTAGGATGACAAATCCTTCCATGCTTGGTAAATATATTGTAGAGAATACTGGTCCTTATGAACAGCAAATCATGAATAAGGAAGAGAACTTCTTTCTAACGCATGACTTTGAATCACATGGTATAAATATTGATATCCTTTCGAAACTAAAGACTTATGTTAGTGCTATGAGTGAGCAGAATAAGGACCATGTTTGGAAGTATTGTCAGAACATTATTCGGCTTGCGAAGGCAACTCAGTAGAAGCATATTTTTCATAACTGAGTGTAGCATCATTCTCTATCAAGTCAAACCCATACAGATCCTTAGGCTGCAGTTCGTTCAACTCACGCACAGCATTCTCAGGCGTATCAAAATTTCTAAATAGAATTTGGTTTACTTCAGCTGGGCTCCATTTGTAATCTTCACATGTGAGACCAGTAACTTCCTTATCATAGAAACTACTTACCATTTCAGAAAGAATAGCAGAATTACATTTCTTGAAATGAACAATCATATCAATACGACCAGGACGAATTAATGCACGATCAATACGTTCAGGGAAGTTAGAAGATACCGCAAGAATACGACCCGAAGCTTCCAATGTTCCATCTAGAAGATTGAGAAGGAATGAAAGATCAATCGGTTCCTTAATATCTTCATCACGATCATCCATCCAAGGATCTCCTGCTTTCTTGGGCTTTTCAGCTACAGATGATTCGGGTTTCTTCCATTCACGGCGAAGAACAGCATCCCCCATAGCATCAATATCTTCAATTACGTAGAGACGTTCATGAACAGGAATTGTATAACGTTCAGTTGTAGTACCATTATAAACATGAATTTCATCATTAAAGAAAAGATGACGTAATTGTGCTTTAGTTTTAATCTCGGATAGCTGAATATTAATAATATGACGGCGAGCAGTATTTGCGATTGCTTTTACAGATGAGGTTTTACCAGTTCCAGGACCACCGTGAAATAGAAATCCAAGCGTATAGGGGATACCTTTCTTCTCATACCAATCCTTGCGTGTCAGAAAGAATTCAACATGTTTCTTAACTGAAACACGCTGTTCAAAGAAAACATTATCAAAATTACGAGTGGTATGGAACTTGTGTTTCGTATACATCAAGTGAGTTGTAGGTAAAGGATTCTGAGTAGTTCTCTTATTCTTGCCATTAGTCATCATATCAAAGAAATATAGAGAAGTTCCAAGTTTATTGGCCATACGACGTTCGTAATCAAGATTACAACGATCAACAAAAGCCTGTAGATAAGTCATGTCATGATCATAGCAGAATAGTTTGAATTTAATAGATTCTACATTACCATCATTATGCTTTAGCATAAGTAGTTGGAAATACAAATCAGGTTCAATCTGAAGAGATTCAAATTCATTGGGGAGATAATCATGATGAGTCATACAAATTAGATTACGAACAACTGGAAGAGTTGTGATATAATGAACTACTGAATCCATGCGAGTATGACTTGTAGTAGTTTGTTGCTGCTGTTTTCCATTTGATTGAGTCATAATTCGTTCACATTCAATTGTACAACGAACTTCTTTATTCATGGGAGGAGGTGCTGTAGCAGGAGTAGTCCTTTGACGTCTACTACAAAAACCCTTTACAATAGGAAACCATGTTGAATACGATGCTACAAGTTTGTCGTATAGACTGAGTGCGATTAAATTGAAAAGTGCTTTATTTCCTCCAACAGTATTTCCAAGTCCCATCATAAGCTGTGTTCGTAGAATATCCTGTGGACCAAATCCGATCTGATTTGCCATATTTATTCAAATAAGTTTAATGCGTATAAACCATAAAATTTTTTTTGTAATGAGTAATGGCCGTAGAAGACCAATCTGAAATTAGCTGGAACAAGGAGTTGGAAGATTTAATAGGAAAAGAAGGGGAGAAATGTGCCGGACTTGCGTGGATATATCGTGAAACTGAGCGTTATTATTCAAGCGCAAATAACTATGTTGCGTTACCAGTTATTGTTCTCAGCACACTAACTGGTTTTATAAGCGGATCTAGTCAGCTGATATTTGCTAACCCAGACACATCATCTATTGGAATAGGCGCGGTAAGTCTTTTTACAGGAGTTCTGAGCACAATAGGGTCGTATTTCTCGTGGGCAAAGAAGGCCGAGGCGTGTCGTATAAGTGCGTTACAGTACAGTAAACTTCATAAGTTTATCTCAGTAGAACTTACACTTCCTAAAGTGGAACGCATTCGGGCAAAAGATATGCTAAAGATGATTCGCGAGACAATTGAACGTTTATTAGAAACAAGTCCTGCTATTCCACCTAAGATTATTGAAATGTATAATCAGAAGTTCGCAAAAGAAGGTTCACAAATTTCTCATCCTGAAATTGCTGCAGGAGTAATGCCAGTTCAGATTAATCGTAATATTTATGATGATCATGAAGATCCTCATGCTGCTAAGAAGGTCGAATTTGTTGATGAAAAGACATCAAACATAAAAATAGGCATTCAGCTTTAAAAACGGATTCGTGAGGACCAAGGTAGATTGATAGTAGTTAAAATGTCTTCTTCACAGAGCCAAATGGTGTCTGTGAAGGAGGTTCCGAAGAAGGTCTCCGCTAAGGAGAAGTTCGCCGCAGCTCAGGCTGCGAAGATGGCCTCTAAGGCCACGGAGGAGGCCGGTAAGGCCAAGATGGAGGCGGCGATGGCCGCAGAGAAGGCAAAGCACGATGCTGTGTTTGCCAAGGAGAAGAAGAAGGTGGCAAAGAAGATTGCCGCGGAGACGTCTTTCGAGACCGAGTTTCGTACTCGTATCTCGGCGATGAACTCCACTGAGCGTGCTACGCTGCTGGCGGAGCTGCGTCGTGAGGTTGCAACCTTCAATAAGGATCAGAAGACCTTTCGCATGGTTAATAACGGCGAGGGTTCTCTGATTGGCCGCGAGGCAACTCGGTTTGGCAATGTCCAGATGATGATTGGAATCCTCATGCACGCTTAATACACATATCTAAAGTTTGAACATTAGAATTTAGTGGTTTAGAACGTTTGAGACGAAGTTGTTCGGATGCTTTTTCCACGACATCATTGGAGAGAGATACATACTTTTTGACATCACGCAGAGGACCCTGTACATTCATAGAAGGAAATACAAGTCTTATAGGAGGAAGTTCAGAGTGAACTAGATAGTTATCTCCTGCGGTGTGTTCACGAAATTGGGCAATATCGAGAGGACCTCCAAACATACGCAGAAGAGAACGCGGAGGAGCAGGAGAAAGTAGTTTTTCTTTATAAAGATCTGAATACAGAGTTCCAAGTAGAGAATGTTGTGCCCATTTGGCAGAATCAGATGTCTTATGATCAGAGTAACTATATGCTAGAGCACATTCAGGTGAACAAAAATTACCTTCTGCTGTGTAAATATTTTTATATGCGTCATAATGTTTTGGAAGGACACACGCTGACCAACTGAATCCATGGCAGCACCAAAAGCACAGTGTTTGGGCGTTATATCTTTCACAGTTTACCTTTTCAAGAACAGATTTTAAAAGATCAGTATTGAATCTAGCATTACTCTGCGATACTTCTACAGAGTTTAGAATATCAGAATACGAAGGAACATCTCCTGCTGCGATAATAGGATCTTGTTCATCCTCATCACCAATCTTTAGGAAAAATATAATAGGTGTCTCAGAAACTGGTGTAGGCGTCTCTTTCGTCTGCTTAGACTTGCGAGGAGGCATTTAGTGTAAATACTCTTAAAACGTCAAAATAGGAGGACTAAAACGAATTTACAGACAGCAAGTTGAATGGCTTATTACAGGAGACAAAATGGCAGACCTAAGCAAGCAATATCGCAAGCATACTCATCGTGAGCATATTCTCTCACTACCGGATACTTATATTGGTTCTATTGAGAATTCAATTGAGGATCTGTTTGTAGTTGATGAGAGTGGTGAGCGTTTTGTAGAACAAAGCATTTCCAATTTCAATCCTGGATTCTATAAGCTTATTGATGAACTACTCGTGAATGCTCACGATCATGTAGTTCGTCTAAACCAACGTAAATCAGATACTCCTGTAAAGAATATCGAGATTTCTGTAGAAGACAAGAAACGAGTGATTATTCGCAACGATGGTGAATCCATCGATGTAGAGAAGCACCCTGAGTATGATGTCTACATTCCTCAGATGATCTTTGGTGAACTACTTACTTCTACGAACTACGATAAGGACGAAAAGAAGCTGGTTGGTGGCAAGAATGGTTATGGTGTAAAGCTGGTAAACATCTTTGCTAAACAACTCGATCTTACTATTGTTGATGCCAAGCGTGGACTAAAATACACTCAAACTTTTGAGAATAACATGTCTAAAGTGGGAACTCCTACGATCAAGGCAAGTAAGGTTAAGCCTTATGTTGAGATTTCATGGACTCCCGACTTTGCGAGGTTTGGTTGGAAGGACGAGATCCCCGCAGGGATTCTCGAGGTGGTTAAACGCCGTGTCTTCGATCTTGCAATGACAGTTGGAAAGAGTGTCAAGGTTACATGGTGCGGCACACCAGTCAAATTTCGAGACCTTAGTACATACGCCGCCTGGTATCTGCCGAAAGACGCAACCGTAGTCACAGACACTGCTCAGATTGGGTGGGAGATTGCAATCTCCGACTCGCCCTTTGACAAGGCCTTTAACGTAAGTTTTGTTAATGGCATTTGGACCCGTTCGGGTAAGCACGTTGACGAAATTGTTTCCCAAATTGTATCGCATATTGTGAGTTATTTGGAGACTAAGCGTAAACTGAAAGTAAAGCCAGCACTTGTTCGCGATTCACTAGCAGTCTTCATTAATTGCTCAGTTGCTAATCCTTCATTCAGTTCACAAACCAAGGAGGTTATGACTTCCAAGGTTTCATGTAAGCTGAGTGACGCTTTTCTAAAGAAGATCGTAACAAAACTAAACATTGTAAACAAGGTTGTAGAGTCTCAGGACGCAAAGGATCATAAGGAGATGAAGAAGACTGATGGTAAGAAACAGTCTAAGATTACTGGAATTCCTAAGCTGGACGATGCTGTATATGCTGGAACGGCAAAGAGTCATGAGTGTACTCTAATTCTAACTGAAGGAGATTCAGCTAAGGCTATGGCACTTTCTGGTCTATCACAGGAACAACGCAAGTACTTTGGAGTATTTCCTCTGAAAGGTAAGCTACTAAATGTTAAGGATATCTCTGCTAAGAAGGTGGAAACAACTGACGAAATTGCTAATCTAAAGAAGATCATTGGTCTAGAATCCGGCAAGAAATATACAGATGTTAAATCTCTACGTTATGGACGTGTTCTTATCATGACTGATCAAGATTATGATGGATCACACATTCGTGGTCTACTTATCAATATGTTTCACGAGCTGTGGCACGAACTTATCAAGATCCCTGGATTTATCACTTACATGGCTACTCCGATCGTGAAGGCAAATAAGGGTAAGCTTACGAAGGTATTCTATACTCAGTATGAATATGAGGAATGGCGTAAGACTGATGCTTCTCGTGGATGGAAGGTGAAGTATTATAAGGGATTGGGTACTTCCACTCGTGATGAGGCAAAGGAGTATTTCAAGAGTTTGAATGTTGTAAACTATTCGTATGCTGGAGAACTATCTGATAAGTCTATCGAACTAGCTTTTAACAAGGCGATGGCAGATAGCCGTAAGGAATGGCTAAAGTCTTATGATCGTTCAGAGGTTGTAAATGCTGGACCTGGCGAGAGTCTGAAGTATGAGGAGTTTGTGAATAAGGATTTGATTCACTTCTCGAACTATAATTTGGAGCGTAGTATTCCAAGTGTTGTTGATGGATTGAAGACATCTCAACGTAAGATTCTATAATCTGCTTTCAAGCGTAATTTGAAGTCAGAGATTCGTGTTGCTCAGTTTGCTGGTTATGTCAGTGAGCATTCTGGATACCATCATGGTGAAGCATCTCTGAATGATGCGATTGTTGGTATGGCTCAGGACTTTGTTGGAAGCAATAATGTAGCATGGCTTGTTCCTGCTGGACAGTTTGGAACTCGTCTACAGGGCGGTAAGGATTCTGCGTCTCCTCGTTATATTCACACTCATCTACAACCTTATATTGCGAATCTTGTTCCGTCTGATGATTTCGATTGTCTCACGTACCGAGATGATGACGGAACTCCGGTAGAGCCTGATTGGTACGCCCCGATTCTACCAATGCTATTGGTGAACGGTTGCCGTGGTATTGGCACTGGCTATTCCACATTTGTACCATCGTTTAATCCTACTGATATCAAGAATTCAATTGTTGAATGGCTACAGAAGGGAACTGGACTCAATCGTGAGTTTGCTCCTTGGACTCGTGGTTTCAAGGGTAAGATCACCAAAATTGATAAGCAAGATT
>JACCDP011295311.1_pt1 | contig 10370 bp, 14 predicted proteins | sample 7445841 | NCBI WGS metagenome assembly JACCDP01 (sample SAMN15323441, study PRJNA562643) | freshwater metagenome | isolation source: river surface water | place: USA:Blue River Watershed | collected 2017-08-17
CCCACCAAAGTATTGCCCCGATGGCGGAATTGGTAGACGCACTGGATTTAGGTTCCAGCGCCGCAAGGTGTGCGAGTTCGAGTCTCGCTTGGGGCACCATCTCAATTTTACCAAAATCTTTGACAACACCGTTCTATGCATATATAATGGCATACTGTAGAGCATAAGTAAAAGTAAGCGACTGCTCTATAGTAGTGCTTTTTTAACGTGCTCTAAAGGACAGTATGGCAGATATATTTGAATGTTTGGCGTGTGGTAGGCAAAACCCAGTACGTGGTGCCAACTACTCCAACAAATACTGCAACAACAAGTGCCAGCAAGATCACAGACGTGTGTTATTAAACGAACAGCGTGTGAGCGAGTGGCGTGCGGGTTGCGGATTATATGTATGGAAAGAAGTGCCCACATATATTCGTGATTATCTCGTGACAAGTCGTGGACATCGTTGCGAAGTCTGTGGTATTACCGAATGGCAAGGGCGACCTGTACCACTGCTGGCCAAACAACAAGACGGAGACGTCTATAACAATAACGAAAGCAATTTGGAACTCATATGCCCAAATTGCCATAGTCAAAAATTAAATTAAGGAGAATAGTATGAAAACAGTAGGACATAAATTAGATGCATTTGCAGTGACCGGCGTCCGCCCAGGACAACCAGAAGATGCATTCTTCCCAATCACAGAAGAATCATTTCCTGGCAAGTGGAAAGTGATCGTGTACTATCCAAAAGATTTTACATTTGTTTGCCCCACCGAGATCGTTGCTTACGACAAACTGGCACAAGACTTTGAAGATCGCGACGCCGTGTTACTCACAGGTTCAACCGACAACGAGTTCTGCAAGGTGTCGTGGCAAAAAGCTCACCCAGACCTCAAGAACATCAAGCACACACAATTTGCCGATGTTGCACGTGGTGAGAAGAGCCTGATCAATCAACTTGGTTATTTCTATGAGCCAGCAGGTGCCGCACTTCGTGTAACACTAATCGTTGATCCCAGCAATGAGATCCAACACGTTACAGTAAACAACTTGAACGTGGGTCGTAGTCCAGAAGAAACCTTGCGTGTGTTAGATGCACTACAAACAGGTGAACTGTGTGCCTGTAACCGTGCGGTAGGCGGCGAAACACTATAAGGACGCCGGGCGATGACAAATTTTAATGAGTACTTGTATTGGTTGAAACAGTATCATTGCCCGTCCTGTAACAACAAAGGACAGAACAAATGAGTTGGGTAGATACAATTAAGGAGGCATTGCCAGATTATGCAAAAGACACACGTCTTAATCTTGATGGGGTTGTTAATCGCAGTAGCCTTGATGTCACTGTTGCTCACGGCTGTGCTCTCGCTGCCGCAATGGCAACCGGTAACGGAAAGCTGGTCGCATTTATACAGTCAGACATCGCAGATGCTACGGAACGTGATGCCGCATTGACTGCTGCCAGCCTAATGGCACAAAACAACATATGGTATCCTTATGTCGAAATGGCTGAAGATGAACAGCTCAAAGGCTTGCCAGCACAGTTACGTATGAATGCAATCGCAAGTCACGGCGGTACCACTGCTGATCGTTTTGAAGCCTACAGTCTGGCCAGTTCTATTGTGGGGAAGTGTCACTTCTGTGTGAAAGCACATTACGACGGCCTAAAGAAAATGGGCTATACTGTAGAGCAACTACGTGACATTGGACGCATCGCCGCAGTAATCACGTCAGTGGCACGAGTGTTAAACGCCTAGGTTGACAAGTCTATGCGGTTGTTATAAAATAACTGCATGGACAATCGAATTCAAGAAATACTAGATATCTTACAAGAAGAGTGTGCTGAAGTAATCCAAAATGTCAGCAAGTGTAGGCGGTTTGGATTAGAAAACGAATATCTCAAAGGTTCAGGCACACAACGAGAACAACTGGCCAAAGAAATAGGTGATGTGCTGGCCATGGTTGAACTGTTAAAAGAGCATGACGTGATCACACAAACCGAACTAGATCTGGCCAAGAGAAACAAGTTTGTGAAATTGCACCAATGGTCTCACATATATGACGAATGACCTTTTACACCAACGAATCTAATCCCAAATTAGGTTTTTATCAAATTGGCAATGACACCTACTACAGCAAGGTAGAAGCCTTGATCGCAGGAACCCGTCTTGACCAGTTTCCTGAGTGGCATTTTAATAGAAACATATTTGATAACCATAACTGGTTAGAAGAACCGGGTACAAGTTTGCCCGAGCTCTATAGGCTCCGGGCCCAACAACTGAGAGATACTTATGATTACATAAGGCTCGAGCTCAGTGGCGGAGCCGACGGCAATACTGTGCTGTATAGTTTTTTATTGAATGATATACACCTAGACGAAGTGGTGTTTCGCTATCCCAAATCGGGCGAACGCAATATGACGGCAGATCCATTCAACACCAAGCCCGAAAACACTCTCAGTGAGTGGCAGTATGCGGCCAGACCCACCCTGGAGTGGATAGCCACACACAGTCCTAGGACTAAAATCACTGTGCATGACTACAGCGAAGACATGCTGACCAGCGATTATGATGAATCATGGGTATATCGTGCCAGAGATTATTTTCAGCCCGGGCATGCCTTCAAACACACAGTAGATGCTGTGGACGATCACAAACGTACCTTGGAATCAGGACAAAGTGTGTGCATGCTCTGGGGCATAGACAAGCCTAAGATATGCATAAGAGATAAGAAGTGGTACCTGTACTTCATGGACATACAGGCCAATGCGGCCAATCCTGATGTCAAACACTACACCAACATAACCAACGAATACTTTTTTTGGTCACCGGACCTGCCCGAGTTAATAACCAAACAGGCACATGTAATAAAAAACTGGTTTAGTCTTGAATCAAATAAATACTTGCAACATCTAGTGCGTTGGCCTAACTACAGTTTCAGTCAGCGTACCACGTTCGAGCACATAGTAAAACCTTTGATTTATCCGGACTACGATCCCACAACATTCCAGACGTCAAAACCTACCAACAGTTTTTACAATGAAATGGATCATTGGTTTTATGTAAATTTTACAGATACTCATGCCTATAGGACTTGGCAAGCCGGCCTAGAGTTTTTGGTAAAAAACATTGATGGAAAGTATTTCAATTATGAGCTTGGAAAGCCAGTGGGTTTGGTAGGGTTCCTGAGTCCGTTTTATTATCTGGGCGAAGCTGAATACCAAGACACCGCAAAAAATATACATTTTAAATTTTAAAAGGAAAAAAGAGATGAAACGATTCGCGATTGCTTTATTGGCCATGTTCAGCATGTCGGCACTGGCACAAAAGGAAACACAGACCTTGGTTTATAGCTGGAGTGCCGGTGATACTGCTGCCAACTTTTATCGCACTCTGGCTGAGGAATCAAACAAGTTACAGAGCAAGTATAATTTTATTTTTGATGCCAAGCCCGGTGCCGGTGGTACTGTGGCAGCCAACTATGTGCTGAACACACCCAACACCATCTGGATCAATAGCTCGGCTGGCTTTATCAGACCCAACCTATTTCCCAATGAAAGTCACAACATGGCAGACTTCAGAAGTCTCATGCCCATGTGTGTGGCGCCGTTTGTGATCAGCAGCATCAAATACAAATCGTGGAAAGAAGTGCCCCGAGATGGCAAACTCACCATTGGCATCAGTGGACTAGGAGCTACCACACACCTGGTGGCCATACAGATCGCTAAAAATTATCCCAACATGGTCATAGTGCCTTTCAAGAGCACTAGCGATGCTTTGTTAGGTGTGTTAAGCGGTAACACAGATTTTGCGGTGGGATTTTTGGGCGACAGTGAGCAGTACACCAAAACTGCCACCAGTCCAGCCAAGCAAGTACACTGGTTGGGCATCACCGGACGAGAAACAATCAAGGGAGTGGCTCCTCTGATCACACAGGGTTTTTCCAAAGACCTAGCTGAAATGAGCACTCCGCAACAGATCTTTATCAGTCGCCGAGTACCTGAAGAAAAGTTCCGTGAAATACGCAAGATTTTTGTTGAAGCTGCCCGTAGCCCTGCAGTCAAGGCTGCCAATGCTGCCGACAACTGTGTGCCCAACAATCAGATACCTGATGCTGAGCTAGACAACTGGTACAACAGCCAGCTGGTTTTATGGCGCAGATTAACCAAAGACGTTAAGTTAGATAAATAATTCTAGCAACGCCACAATCTGTTGACGTCATGACGCCTAGGGTAACTACCCTTTTACTGCTGTGATACACGTAGAACGCCTGCCACACTAATACAAAGGAACTGTTAAAAATGAAAACAACTAAAATCCGCTGGGTAATCGCACACGAGCCACTGAGTCTGTTTGTGCGTGCTGCCAAGGACTTCCAAGAGTTTGTAAATGCTGCTCAAAGTGCAGAAAAAATTGAAGTAGAAGTAATGACCTTGAGCGAGTACAGCCACAAATACAATGATGGTGTCATGGTTACCAAACACGACCTGCTGGACCTAATGGAGCAAGGCAAGATTGAAATGAGCCAGATGTACACCACATGGTTGGCTGAGAAATATGATCAAGACATGTTGGCACTTGAAATGCCATTTATTTTTAAAGATCATGATCATGCCACACGTGTGCTAGAAGGCGAAGTTGGTGAATTCTTGTTAGACAAGATCACCGAAAAATCCAATGTGCGTGGAATGGCCTTCACATACTCAGGCGGTTTCCGTAATGTTATCGCCAACAAGAAAGTCAGCACCTTGGCACAATTGGCCGACACAGATCAAGATCAATAAAATGAGCAAAATAAGAACAAACCGTAATCCTGTAGCACAAGAAACTTTTAAAGTGTTGGGCATTGAGCCTTTTGTATGTGAAACCGAAGATCAACGTGAGCACATACTCAAAGGTGATTGCGAGGGTGGGGAAACTGTTTACAGTCGTATCTACCCCCTGGCACAAAATGATGTCACTAAAAGTGTGCTGGATACCAAACACAGTTTGTTCTTGACCACTATGATCATGCGTGACGACTTCTGGCAGACTCTGAGTCCAGAAGTCAAAGCGGTCATCAAAGATGCTGCGATCCGAGCCGGTCGCAGAGAACGTGAAGTTACCATACAGGATGGTGAGGCAGCACGCCAGCAACTGATCGCCGACGGTATCGAAGTGCATGAACTCAGTGCTGAAGAACAGGCCTTGTGGAAAGAAAAAACACAGGCAGTGTACGAAAAATTTGAACCCACATTTACACCGGGTTTGATTGACCGAATCAAAAAATCTTAAACCACTGATTTAATTTCAAATAATTTTATATAATGGTACTACAAAATCAAATTGATTTGTTGGACACCATGTATCCTTCATTTAATGTAATGTTGGATTATGGCTCAGACTTTGCTTGGCCTCTATATGCAAATTGGTCATCAATCTATGGTTATAGTTTTGGCAACAGTGTTATTTTCATTGACAAAAAAGAATACCGCCTGAGTGCAGGACAGTATTTTAGTTTTTTTATAAAAGACACGTCGCCAGAATTTAATTGTGAAAGTAAATTGTTTATTGTATGTAGGTTAGGATACAAATGCCAAAACACAATGGGTTGGGTTGAATCTCAAGGAAGATTATGTTATATCGATGGTTGTACCGATAGTCTGTTAATTTATCCGCCAAGATTAGGGGATCCTAGTCTAAGTCTGTTACATTTTCCTGCAGGAATAAATCAGACTCAACACCTTCATCCAAGCATAAGGTTAGGTTGTGTGATCGACGGTCATGGGAAGAGTGAATTTTGGGAAAACAACGAATATAAAACAGCTTTGCTAATCAAAGGTCAAAATTTCTGTTTATTAGAAAAAGAATTACATAGATTTTGTACTACTGATTCTAGTATGACTGTTATTGCCTGGCATCCAGACGGAGACTGGGGTCCTACCGATCATAACCACACTATGTTAAATCGAACATATCTAAGATAATAATCAAGTAAAAATGCAATCAACATTTAAATATTTTTTTTGGGGAAGCCCAGTTGAGGAAACTCCATTGTTTGCATTGTATGATGTGTTTGATAATCATTTTATGATTCAGTCATACAACTACTCTCATCTGTTTGCTATTAGAAAATTAATAAGATCAAAAACAGTGCTTGACATAGTAGAATTAACAAATGTACCAAATTTGTTAGAAAATAATTTGATAGACAACTCTGTAGTAGAAAATTGGGGATTGGAGTCTATGCATATTGATTTATTTAGAGATGCTACTCCTAGATGGAAGAATCAGAATGATGAAAAAATATTTTATGAAACAGCGGTAATCAAAGATCCTGTGCTCAAACAAGTAGATTCAAAATTTGATGATTTTAAAATAGATTTACAAAAACAAATATTTTTTATTCATTATTGTTTAGAAACTACAAATTCTAACAACGTAAAAAATCATCTACAAAAATCTATAGAGATAGGAAAAAATTACAATGACGTAATTGACAAATTTCTCAATTTTTCTGATATAAATGATTTAGAAAGCAAACAAGATATGTTTTACTTTTTACGATTCAATAATTTATTTTATGAATAACCTACGATTTCTAAATCATCCTATTTTGTTTTCGTTTGATCCAAATATATTAGATTCTCCGTTGTATTCGGAATACATGTCTATATATAGACACTTTCCTAATCCTCCCGGAGTAGAATATTTTCTTTCTCGAAACATGCACATTGATTTAAAATCTCCATGGCAACTAGAAACTTCTGAATATGTGATGCCACCTATGCCAACTGACCAATTATCTTTTGATCAGATAGCAGACGAATTTGGATACCGTATCTGTAAAGAAATGGATAGTGATAAGCAAGTTTACATGATGTGGTCGGGTGGTATAGACAGCACAGCAGTAGCAGTTAGCTTACTGCGTAATATAAAAAATAATCAATATAAAAACTTACATATTGTAAGTTCAGCATTAAGCAGACATGAAAATCCTATGTTTTACTATAATTTTTTATCAAAATTTGATCAAATCGAATTGTCTGATTTCAATCCAGGACTTCTAGATATCAATAACATATTAATACTAGACGGCGAAGGTGGAGATCAAATTTTTGGATCAAGTGCTGCAAATAAAATATTCAGCCTACATCCTGATAAAATTCTACAACCTTGGCGTAAAAACATAGATTTTTTAAAATATAATCTACAACAATCTGCTATGGATCTGAAAAAATACTGGCCAGATCAAATCTGGCATCAAAATAATCAAAATACCGATCATTCTTTTTTTGATTTTTTCCTAGATTTTATGACAAAAACAATAGAAAAAAAATCAGCTCCAGTGGAAACCTTATACGATTTCTATTGGTGGATTAATTTTAATTTTAAATTTGACAGCGTGATGTGGAGGCACACTCTTAGATTGAGTGAAAATGTATCGGATCGGGACTTTGAATTTTTTTCAAAAAACGTTTTATGTAGAATGTTTGCACAGGACAAAATGCAACAATGGTCAATGAGTGTTGGTGCAGATAAAAAAATACACAAAGCCAAAAAAACTATAAAATGGGCTGCCAGAAACTACATTTACGATTTTGATCATAACGAGTATTATTTTAGAGAAAAACGCAAAGAATATTCCACAGAAACTATTGCAAACACTTCTGCAAAATATTTGGCCGTTGACAAAAATTATCAACGTTATACGGTCGCAGATAGATCAACTCGTTTATCCTTAAGAAAAACTTTCTATCCAGATTTTTCTGATACAATTCGAATTCCAAACAGCGTACTCTGGGCCACTTGACAACTAATCATAAATAACTTATAATATGACAATGAACTATTTAAATCGTCCTGAATCTGTGCTGGTACCAAGCCAAAGTGCCTGGATCTGCTACGATTATGGACGAAGCCGGGGTCAGAGTTAATATTGTTGTTACCACTATTAAACAAAGACCCTGGACTAAACACCCAGGGTTTTTTATTATGTACGGAGAAGAAAATGAAAACAGAGAAAACAGTAAAAATTGCCTCGCAGTTTCTTCTTTCTCAAGAAGATAAGATTAGGTTGTATGAAGGCAAAATTGCCAGAGCCGAAGCATATATCAAGGCGTTGGAGCAGACTCTCAAGCAACAGGAGTCTGCAAGGGGGTCGAAATACCCCCCACGCTGATCGGTGGATCGAGGTAATGAAGGCAACAGGTACATTTTTTAGTTGTACCATATTTGACACAGTGGATGAGGGCAACGAGGGCCGCAGAACCACTCAAAAAAAGTCTTAAACGGGCGGAACCAAGGATGGCATCTCTCTTGTGAGATTAAAAATCTGGTATCAATGGAGCAGAAGCATCAATGGTGATGCAGTGGACTGTAAATCCGCCGCCTCTGGCACGCCTGGTTCGATCCCAGGATGCTCCACCAACACTTATGATAAATAAAACTGTAGCCGAGGACAAACAAGATGCCAACAACATTTACAAAACAAACAACTATAGTATGGGACAAAAACAACAGCTTGTTAGATCTCATGGACAGCGATGAGTTTTCTAACGAGTTCAATGATAAGATCGCAGAAATGCAAAAAAACTTAAAAATGTTTATGGGCACCGGTAGTTGGCAAGAAGCAGATACCACTATCACAGTCAAGCGTTTGTTCAGTGACACAGAATCTGCCAACGAATGGGTAGCATTTAATCAAACTCTTGCTACACGTTATAATAAAACCATAATTTCCTCGTCAGTAGGCAACGCCTAAAACTCAAACTCGCTATAAAACTAACTAATTCAATTTGTGTGCCATTCACCTGGCACACCTAAATTTATCAATGTTAAACATCAGTCTCGAACCAACTTACGTGTTTGGCTTCTATGAAGTAGGCTCAAAAAATTTCATAAACAAACCTGAAGCACTCATGCATGCCACGACCACCGGGCAGTCGGTGCGATGGAATTTTCATGACAAGATCTTTAATACTTTAAACTGGACCAAACAACCTAATGTTGCATTAAGTGAACTGTATCGTCGACGTGCCCAGCAGATCAGAGACGAATACGATTATGTGGTAGTCAATTTCAGCGGTGGTGCAGACAGCTGGACGACCTTGCATAGTTTTTTATCCAATGGGCTTCATGTGGATGAAGTATTCACTAGATGGGCATTTGTTGAACAAAAATATAAAAAAATTAATTTTACAGATCGAAGAGAAAGCAATATTATCAGCGAATACGAATATGCAGTATTACCGGTGTTAGAGCATATAAGAAAAAATTATCCCAAAACACAGATATACATCGATGACTACAGTGACGGATATGAATCCGACATAGAAGAAAAAAAATTTACTCAACTATTTGGACACTATTTGTGTGTGGGCACGGTACACAGGTTCTTTCGTAAAAGTCCTTTTGAAATCGACGCAGCCAAAAAAAACAAACGTGTTGCCATAGTACATGGATTAGAAAAAATACAATGCTGTGTCAAAGATGGAGAATTTTTTGCTTACTTCCACGATAGTTTGCCAGGCACCGATTTAGATCCTGACCGTAATCTTGTTCCTTTTTACTATACTCCGGACCTACCAGAATTACCACTGGCACAAGCCCACGAGCTCAAACAATTTTATGAACGAAATCTAGATCGAGTCAATGAGTCACCCAAAGATTATCTCAGAGACACTTATATCAAGGTGTGTTATCCTGACTACAATTATCAAACCTTCCAGACAGGTAAAGCACTAGGTTCAGAAATTTGGGAAAGCGAATTTTGGATACGTCATCATAATCCTAGATATTTTGATAATTGGAAGTGGGCTATAAATCAATATGCCTCGGGTGTAGATGAACGATTTTGTCAACTCTACAATGATAAATTCCGAGTTGGGTGGAAACTGTTGCACAGTCAGTATTATAGTTTGGGTCCTCTCACCAAACTTGACAAATAAATCTCAAAATAGTATAATTTTAAAACTGGTCTCATAGTATATCGGTTAGTACGCCGCCCTGTCACGGCAGCAGGAGGGGTTCGATTCCCCTTGAGACCGCCAATTTTTTTAAGAAAGGAGGGCACTATGCCAGCAACGTTTTTAGTTAGCGACACGCACTTTGGTCACGCTGGTGTGTGCCGATTCTTGCGTGAAGATGGAACCAAGTTAAGACCATGGGACAATCCTGAGGAAATGGATGAGTTCATGGTGCAGGCCTGGAACGAACGTGTGAGACCCACGGACAAGGTCTATCACTTGGGTGATGTTGTGATTAACAGAAAAGCGTTACGCACTCTTGCTCGCTTAAACGGTGACAAGGTCTTGATCCGCGGTAATCACGACATTTTTCGTGACACAGAATACAATGAATACTTTCGTGAACTCCGGGCCTACCATGTGTTAAACGGAATGATCTTAA
>JACCDP011343745.1_pt1 | contig 10369 bp, 9 predicted proteins | sample 7445841 | NCBI WGS metagenome assembly JACCDP01 (sample SAMN15323441, study PRJNA562643) | freshwater metagenome | isolation source: river surface water | place: USA:Blue River Watershed | collected 2017-08-17
ATAGCGAGGATCTTTGTACTATTAACAGAGAGCACGGGGCCACTGATGATACACATTCTCTATGCATCTATCGCGTTAAGGATTTAAGCTGAACCACTATCCTTATGTTCAAATGATAATCTAATATGGCCTCGTGGGCAATAATAATTCTTAGAATGGTGTGATTTTTTTCTTGTCCCTCCATACTGATTCGTATTTGTTTTATTCATTTTTCGCACATCTATAACCCAATCTGTATTTTTAAATACACCCTTTAAATAATATTCCATAAATGTTATTATCCAATCTCTAACAAGGCGACATCTGTCATCTTTTGACATTGAACTAAAAAACTCACCATATGTTGAAGACTTTTTATATAGTGCCTCTAATTCATCTATGTATTTCACTGGTGGCTGAGCAATACGAAGAAAATCATTAAAACTGGGCTTCTCTGCCGCCTTACCCATTAGGGCTTTTACTCGCTGTCTATATTCTCGGTGCAACGATAAATCTTGTTGGTAGGCCCTAAAATGCTTTTCGTACCATGTTATATTATTAAAGGCTATTGAAAAATAATATAGTGGAATAGGGACAGCATGGGTACCCCTTTTGCGGCGGCGTTTTTGATATTTCTCTTCTTCTGTTCCGCATTCAATATTAGATTTATCTTCAAATATAAATTCATTAATAGTTGGAAGCTTTTCATTAATATATAATAACAATGCTTTTATTATTTGTATTGTTCCTTCACCTCTATCTAATGGTGCAGCAAGTGAACATTCTGAATCATATACTAGGGTTGGAATTTTTGCAGATATCGGATTACCTTTATCATCATATGATACTGATACATTTACACAATCTGAATAATTGCCGCTAATTTGAAAATTATAGCAGTAAACTTCATCATCTCTATTTCTTAATATATTCTCTTTAATTCGAAATTTATATTTTCCTATGTCTACTATTGTACCATCTGACATCTATATTAGTTAGTTATTTATTTATTTTATATACCGTATAATATAAAGTCTAAATATACACAGTTTAAGTCGTGGAGGCGTATTAATAGTAATGTTCTATCATCAGTCACCAAACCCATATCTCGTATTTTCCTCTCTTCTTTTTCTAGTGCCGTCATATTATTCTAGCTGGTCTAAACAACTATGGCTGACCACATATGCCCTTAACGGACTCGTTATTGCATCCTCCGCCTATCATTTAACCAAACATCATGTACTCTACTACATTGACCAGGGGGCGGTTATTTCGCTATTTGCTCGCTCTATCATAGATGGCTATTACGGGGGCACTACTTGTATAATTATTGTATCATTGACTAATGCAATATGTTTCTACTTATACTATTATGGTCGCTTAACACAGTCGCTAATTTGGAGTCCTAGCTTTCTGGAAGCCACTGTTAGTCATGTATGTATGCACTCAATCGTCATGGTAGGATATTCTGTGCTTATTTTGAACTACGGGAAAATTTGATATTTAGGGAGAGGTTTTGGAGAGGAGGAGGGCGCAGCAAATCCAAGAACCAAGTAAAAAATGGCAGAAGTGCAGCGTAAAGATGTATACATGAGCGATAAGCGCTACGATAGAATTGAAGCGGGTATCAGGGCTAGTTATCCCAATTCATGCCTCCTCTGGGTGGAAGAAATTATTCATCCTGACCTTGAGGCGCGTTTTCAGGCGCAAAGGCTGGAGATTGAGGCAAAGCGAGGTAAACCGTGTTCTGTGCTAGAACTCTATCACGGAACAAGGGAGGAATTTGCAAATTCTATTATCCGCGACGGGTTTAACCCCACGGCAAACAAAGTCAGTGCATACGGGCGCGGCACCTATTTCGCTAAAGCCGCGGCCTATTCGCGCAATTATGCGCCGCCAGCCTCAGATGATGTATCCTTTATGCTCATCTGCGATGTCCTTGTGGGCGAGATGGCACTATATAGTGCTAACAAAGAGATTGACACTAAAAAACACGATAACTCGGTTGATAATCTGGCTACACCTTCTATCTATGTAACACCCTATGCGGCTGGGGCTATTCCCCGCTTTATTGTTGCATTTCACAGAAACGCAGTATAGACTTATTCTACAAAACTATTTTTTTTTTTATTTTATGTATCCTTAATATATATAATGGGGTTTAAGACACTTTGGGGGAAGTGGATAGATGGTATCAGTGATGTTGATTTCATTAGAAATATATTTGTTGATACAGCTGGAACTGTATATGTATGCGGACATACTACAAAGGAGCTTCCTGCAGAATATGTAGCAATTCTCGGCAGTAAGCCAATAGATAATGCTACATCTGGGGGATTTGTAATGAAAATGTCTTCATCTGGTGTATTACAATGGGGTAGATGGATAGATAGTGTTGCACATGATGGAGTATATGATATTAAAGCTGATACAATGGGCAATATGTATGTAGTTGGATCTACAACAGATTCATTTCAATCAGATTTAGGTACTCTTATGGGTCCTAAACCAAGCGCTACATATGCTGCCTTTATAATTAAATTTAATTCATCTGGTGTAGCGCAATGGGGGAAATGGATTGATGGTACTGGTTCTGGTGTAGACGGACAGGGAGTAACTATTGATACTGCAGGAAATGTATATATAACTGGTTCATCCGCATCAGTAGTTCATGCTGATTGGTTATCGCTTCTAGGATCTAAACCAGATGGGACTAGTACTGCGGGTGCCTTTATAGTAAAATACAATTCATCTGGTGTAGCACAATGGGGTAAGTGGATAGACGGTTCTGGTAGTAATGACTATTCATATGGAATTGCATCAGATTCCAATAATAATGTCTATATAACTGGTTATGCTGGTAATAATTTTCAATCTGAACTGTCAACACTTATGGGCGCTAAACCTGGTGCGACTACTGGAGCATCCTATATATTAAAGTATAATTCATCTGGTGTACCTCAATGGGGTAAATGGATAGATGGAAGTGCAAGTTCAGAACAGGGTAATAGAATTGTCACTGATTCTCTAAATAATATATATGTGGTTGGCTATGGAAACGGGACATTCCAGACAGAGCTTGCCTCTGTAATGAATATTAAACCAGTAACTGGTGTAAACAATGGTGCATTTGTACTTAAATTCAATTCATCTGGTGTAGCACAATGGGGGAGATGGATTGATGGGGCTAGTGATGACCGTGGATATGGCGTTGCTGTAGATTCTTTACAAAATGTATATGTTACAGGTTATACTGTAGGTGATCTACAAACTGACATTACATCCCTAATTGGCACAAAACCTGGGGCAAGCAATAACAGTTTTATAGTAAAATATGATAATACGGGTAATCTACTTGGCGGGACATGGATTGGAGGGGATGGAAGTGATGTTACAATGGGTATTGGTGTAGATAGTAATAACAATGTATATGTTGGAGGATATGCAACATATAATCTTATTGCCCCTATTATTGACACTAAACCCGTAACCACATGGAATTATGGATCGTTCATAATTAAATATGCTCAAACTACCGTTCCTGATAGTCCCACTGGTGTATCAGCCACCGCAGGCGATGCATCTGCTACTATATACTTTACTACACCAGCGTATGATGGTGGAGAACCGATCACTGAATACCGCGTACTGTCTGGAGGAAGTCAAGTTGCCACTGGAACTAGTTCACCTATAGTCGTGTCTGGATTAACAAATGGGCAATCATACACGTTTACAGTTGTTGCTGTAAATATAAATGGACCATCCAGTCCATCTGATGCTACCTCTGCAGTAACACCAGTTGCTCCTGCAACCGCGCCATCGGGCGTTCCATCTTTTTCCACTGTAACACCATCTCAAACTACAATATATGTAAGCTTCTCGTATCCACCAAATAGTGATGGCGGCTCTGCTATTATTGGGTTTGATTATGCAATTTCTAGTATTGGCGGCTCTGCTGGCGTAGCAACACGTGTTGTTGGAGGGGATACCGCAACTGACTTCACGATATCTGGATTAACAGCCAGTACTGGATATACAATATATCTTCGCGCGGTAAATGCCGTGGGTGATGGATCATGGGCAACAATAGATAGTACTACAACTGCTTCTGTCGGTCCCTGGCTAACTCGTATAGTATCTCTGATGCAATCTTCAACACCTATTACTTATGAACGGGATTTCCCTTATTGGATAACTCAGTGGTGGGGGTCAGATGAGGAGTTTTACGTCACAGGTGAACTTGCGGCTTCAAGTGGAATTAATGTACCCCCTATTAATACTAACGGTGGACCAGTTACAATTGTATTTCAGGTATCTCGTAATGATGGCACCGTTGTAGGCGCAGGCCTAGCTGTTAAACTTCTTCTCAATATAGTATTTTCTTCTTCTACTGCCATAGTATCCGTAAATGGAACTGTTGCTCAGTCTGAAAGTGGTGGAGATGGACCTATGGGTGTAATAACTGGTACAACTGATAGCCAGGGACAAGTTAGTTTTACTATTAACTATGTTGGGGCGGCGCCTAATGCATCAAGAGTTTTTTCACAGATTCGTTGCGGATTAGCCAGTAATATCGATGATGATATACTGAATTATGATACTATTATAAACTTGGGATATAATGATAATGGTCCTGCTCCTGGTCCTGCTCCTAGTCCTAGTGGTGGTATAACATCTGCCTCTCATACACCAGTTACCGTTAACTTCAATATTGCGATCGAGGGTGACAGCAATATCACAATCTTTGGTGAACAGGCACCACAGGTCACCAACGTCATTGATGCCGAGGTTGATCTCCCCGTCAATGCTCTCTACGATGGCCGTGACTCTGCGAATATGAAGGGTCTTATCGAGCTATGGGAACCTGTTGACCGCGCCGACGACATCTATGCCCAACTGGCTAATACTGATAGTACTGCAAATGGAGGCGAGAACCTGACGGGCGCATACAAAGTCACACTTCGTCAATTTGCGAAGGGTCTCCAGCGTATCCTCTGTGGCGCATTTGACTGTATCAATGCGACCCCTTTCAATGAATCCAAATATGCTAGTAGTATAGAGTACACAACACAGCGTGACTTCGGCCGTGTGGCGCTCGGCTGCTTCGCTCACTTCATGTTCGGTCACGTGGACGCGACCTCTGCGATCTCTAATGATACTCAGTTTGTGAAGAGTATGCTTTCTATCACTAGTGATGCGGCGGCGATCAGTGAAGACCCCATTCAGGGGCCCGTGGCCCGCTATGCGGCCTATAACTCTGCCATTGTGACAGAGATCGCTGGTGAGTTCACCGCCTGGACCAACAAGGATGGCAGCGCTCTAGATGCGAACCTCGCCCGCCGCCTTGTGGCGGCGGTGGTGAACAAGGGCCTTGACGCCCAGGGCAATCTGGTTGTATCCAGCGTGACCAATGACGGTACTGATTCCATTGCGAATATTGTAAAGCAGGTTGTCGGCCAGGATGCGACCCGTCTGATGAATGAGGATAACTCAGAGCGTAGAAAGAATGTGCATCGCCTGCTCCGCTTCTACCCTGGCGATGTGATCTATATGAACATCCTACTCAACAAACCGCAAGTAACAGTTGGCCCAGGCCAAACTGTGGCGGGCCAGAACATCGCGGACAACTATAGCAGCATCCAGAACTACACTCTGAAGATTACTCTGAAGTCTGAGGAGGATCTATAGATGTATCTGTTAGTCTAAATATGTAAGTTGGTAGGGATATATAAATGTGCGTGTTATATATTATATATTATATATTATATGTTTGTTATATAAAATATATATTATTGCATTAAAGATTGTTACATATTTATTGTTTTCCAGTTATGGGTGATGTACAACTAATATTATAGAACTATGATGAAGTTATATTCTACACTAAAAAAATATTTTTTTTCTTTCAGGGTTGGTTAAATGCGGCTTACCTGATTGGTTGCTGCAATGGCAGCGAAATAGGGTGCAATATTGTTCCTATAGTACTCAATCCAGCCTTGCTTTGCAATGAACTCCATCTGCCTCATGCAGATCGCAAATGATGCTCCACTGTGTCCATCGGCCTCTATCGCCTGACCAATTGCTGTGATCTCTGGGTTACTAGAGAACATGAAGCCCTTGCCAGCCTCGGGCGTAAAATGAGAGAGCCAGTCCCACAGATTCAGGCGGCTAATCGCATCATACATGTTCTTCAGCATAGGCGCATCAGGATTCGGATAAAAGGAGGACCCAGGATCTGGAAAGGCATTGATGCGCTTGGCTGGGTGAGTAGGGGAAGAAGGGCGGCTACTCGGCGGCGTAGCCTGACCACCGCCCATTGCAGGACCCTCGGCCACAGGCGGGGTAATAGTTCCACCACCGCCATAGGGGCGAGTAAAGATATCCGCAGGAACAGAAGGGATAATAATAGAGGGTAGAGTGGCCATCTTGGAATACTTCTTGGGGGAAAGAGTAGCTTGGAATTGCGATGGGCTTACTATAGGCCGCGCGCAATTTCAATTTTTTCTTGTTGTGCATGTGTTATTATTTAAAAGACAGTACATATATACTAGTAATGGACAAAGTCAAAACCAATAGCGTAGACAAAGGCACTAAAGATACCTTCTTCAGCAGAAACTTCGGACTCGTTGAACCCTTTGCAGATAGTGATGGATTATACGATGGCTGTATTGCACCACCCGATCAGGCGGCCTTTTTGTACTGGGCATCCTATATTGGTGGAGTAACAGGTCTTATTGGCATTTACTTTAATCATGTCTGGCTAGGGGCGGGTGTAGTTATTGGCTCTTTCATTGCACAACTCTATTGGTCAAAACCGATGTTCTGTTGGCGACGCACTCTAGACATGTCCTGGATTCAGGTTCTCATCTGGTCGCATATTTGGGCACTTTATAGCGGTGTGACGGGTGGGGTGCTAGGTGGCGGGACTGTTATGTTGTATCTGGCCATTCAGGCTCTGGGCGTGATCTGTTACGCGACGAGTTGGTGGTTCCATAAAATCGGTGTATCTTGGGGCGCAACCATTTTCCACTTCCTACTCCATTTATGCGCGAATATATCACTAATTGTACTCTATACTGCTTAGGCGGGTATAGGGTTTAAAGTTTGCAATAAATATATCTACTAATGCGCCATGCGCGGTTTAATACTGGATTTATATACAAGTTTCCAGAGAATCAGACACAGTGCAATATACTTTACTTTGGAGGTGATAACTTTAGAATAGATGAGGCAAATGAAATGGGGTTTCTCAGGTGGACACATCATGACATTCCTATTATTCTTAGGCGGCTGGAGCCGCATATTAGACTCATAGAGAGCACAATTAATGATCTGCTGCCAATCAAGGAGAGTACGCAACACTTATATATGGAACTTTCATCTATTCCAGAATACTACAGACTCGGGGCGCTGCTATATCACCAATTACAATACCAGTCTATGGTGTCGGTTGAGTTTGACTATTAAGCGGTTTAATTTTATTATATATTTTTACTTTGATTAACTAAAAATATATACTATTGCTAGATTATTATACAGAAGTCAGAGTTAATCTGTATGTACTTTATCTACCCGTATAGATGCAGCTGCATCCTTAGCTATTGCCAATTTTTCTTCATCGGTGGGGGGCACGTATCATCTTTGCAATTAGTCTGACGGCGTTCTTTTCAGTCTGTTTAGCCTCTCTCTCGGCATCAATTGCTCTCATTAAATTCGACCTACCCCATATATTTTGAGCAACATTCAATGTCATACTTAGAGTCACTGCTATTGAAAGGAATGTCTCCATTATTGCTAATATTAATATAGATAGATTGCCTTTATATTACGCATTCGCGTTTATATTACGCAATCATGCTTAATTTCAGGGTGCACAGCTATATTGGCGTTCTTTAGGTTTTCCTTTGAAGGTGCTGGCGTTTAGGCATAGTATTCTCACAAAGCATTCCATAATGCCAGGGCTTATCTAGATTGGCGTTAACAATTTCCCATGTAATATTAGGATTTCGTGAAACATACCGCCAATCCCAGGGCTTATCAGGGTTAGCTTTAATGATATCCCACGTGATATTCTTGTGCGCTGAAAGCCATTGCCAGCACCAGGGCTTTTCAGGGTGAGCCTCTACAAACTCCCATGTAATATAAGGTTTTGAGGAAATCCACGCCCAGCACCAAGGCTTTTCAAGATGAGCTTTAATAAAGTCTAATCCAATAGTAGGATTCGAGGCAAGATTCTCCCAATCCCAAGGCTTATCGAGGTTCGCCTTAACAATTTCCTCTGTGATATTAGGGTTTGTTGTAATATAGCTCCACTCCCAAGGCCTGTCAGGATAGGCTTGGATAATGCCCCACGTGATATTAGGATTCTGTGAAATCTGCCGCCAATCCCAGTCAAAATCAGGGTGTTCAAGGATGTATTGAAACCAGTCCATTTTGGCATATTAAAAATATATTGGCGATGGTCAATTTTATATTATAATGTGCTGCGTATTGGCGTATATGGTTAAATCTTAATAACTAGACCAGTCTCAGTGCTGCGCACCAGGTTCTGAGGGTTCATTAGCAGGGCCCCCGTTTCCCAATCAGGATGTTTCTCCAGGTCCTCGATCACTGCCTGCGTTCCAAAGTAAGGATGCTTAATAACATCATTATCCTCGAAGCCGTGACCCAGTGTGCAGACGGGATGACCATTCAGCTCCACAATATGACCCGACTCCAGAACCAGATTATAATATACATCTACGAACATATCTACATTCTCTCCTACATCATATGGGAAGACCCACTCATCCGTGAGGAATTTCATGGGGTGCCAGGGCGTGATTTTTAGGCCCTGAGAGAATCGGACCATCGGTACCGTCTTGTGTACTGGCGTGACAAGCACTGCACGCACCTTATGGCCACCCCACACCTCATCGCCCTTCTTCAGGTTATCTACACGCTTAGGCCTGGTGTCCGCCATTAGCACTACGCAGTCTCCCGTGAAACAGGGGCCGGCCTGGCTGACATACTGGCTCATATCCGTAAAGAGCGAGACGGGTACAGTCGGATTAGGGGCATAGGGGCCTGCTGCAGCGGGCGCGGATGACCAGCTATTAGCAGAGGCAATATCATAATAGGTGCGTACACTCGGTGTGGGAGCAGGAATGCTGCTAAAGATGTCAATGCCCTTCTCCTGTAGCTCCTTGAACTCATCTGAGGCGAAGTGCTGTAGGACCTTATCCTTGAAGTTCACGCACTGCTGGAGCTTTAGCGCGTGAAAGTAGGACAGGCAGTGATTGCGCCCCCAACTGTGCCACCAATTGGCACTGGACGCTGCTTTTAGAATCTGCCCCTCACCCTCATCCGCTGACTCAATATCAAGTGCGATATCCTTCATAAAGTCTGTTGCTGTTACTGCGGCCGCATCAATCTCAGCCTTCAGTGCCTGAATGTGCCGAGTAATGACGCCATCATGGCGAGCAGCCTTCTTGAAATCTTCCATCTCCACTCGCAGCTTCTCCAGGTAGAGTGCATTCTGCGTGGTCGGACCCAGTCCCTCAGTATGGCGGAGGGGTACCTGCTGCTCAAGTCCATTATCATACGTGACGGTTGCTGAGGGTGCATCCATGAAGGGGAGGACCAGAGTCTGACTGCGCCCCCTGATGATGTCGCCCACCATATGCTTTGTTCCGTTAGGAAGTGTGATCGTGATGTGGTGAGCGAGTGTCAGGAGCGCCTTGGCTGCCCAGTTGATGAAGACCGTGCCAACCATAGAGCAGTCAGGAATGAAGCCATATGTGCCATTACCAAGGATACAGATGGACTCCAGCAGATCCGCGTCCAGAGAGTAGCCAAAGCCAAAGGTGCTGATTGTGACCTTCCCCTTCAGTGCATCCATCTTGCGCTTGAGAGTGTTCTTGATCCCCAGCGGCGGGAGGAGGTCGCGGGACGGCTCGCCATCCGTCAGGAGTAGAATCTGGATATTCGCATTAGGGTTGCGCTGAATAGCCTGCTCGGCTTGCATTAGGGCCTGTCGTAGCCCATCCCAAATGTTCGTTGATGCCTCAGGTCGTAGCTGATTAATTGCAGTGGTTGCAGTATTCAGACCGACGGCGTCCATCTTTGTAATCGGCATTACAAGCTTTGCATTTGTAGAGAAGGAGATAAGGGAGAGGGAGGACTGGGTGGTGGTGAACTCGGCGTTGAGCAGGGTGGCAAGTGTATTCATTGAATGCTTCACGAGGTCCAGGCGAGAGAACTGATCGCCCTCTTGCTGTGCTGGCCGCTTGTTAGTTGCACTCTCGCCCATTGAACCAGACACATCCAGAACGGCGATGAGAATTGGCTCCATTGACGTACTGTGAGTGGTATTGATGTCTAGATACATCTTATCGTCTGCAATCTTGTA
>JACCDP010393211.1_pt1 | contig 10366 bp, 9 predicted proteins | sample 7445841 | NCBI WGS metagenome assembly JACCDP01 (sample SAMN15323441, study PRJNA562643) | freshwater metagenome | isolation source: river surface water | place: USA:Blue River Watershed | collected 2017-08-17
AGGTTTTGACTTCCATAACTTTGTCATACCCGATGTAAACGGGAACCAAAGCTACTGGCCTATCGGAATTCCTCAGAAAGCTCCGCACAACCATGGCTAGCATTCCTGTTTTGAAAGGCAGGAGACGACCTGTTCGACTACGCCCACCCTCTGGAAAAAAGGAAATTGGGTAGCCCTGTACTAGGAGGTAGTGCATGTACTCTTCCACAACAGCGGTATAGATCCTATTGCCCTGGAAAGAGCGACGAATAAAGAAAGCCCCTCCGCGCCTCAAAAACCAGCCTATCGGGAAAAAATTTAGGTTTATTCCCGCTGCTGTATGGGGAGAGGGAAGGCCGCTCTTATAGATCGTATAATTTACCAGCAAATAATCGAGATGACTGCGGTGTGTAGGCACATAAACAATTTCATAATTTTGCGTGGCGAGGCGCATAACATTTTCGACATTCATGATGTGAACGCCAGAAAACAATTTATTCCAGAGTCGCCCCAGTAAAATTTCAAAGGTTCTGATCATCGAGTAGGTTTGATCCGCTGACAACTCTCGCGCATAGCGTCTCGCACGGATTCCCAAGCTATGTTCCAGCTGAGCTTTACCCTTGGCTTCTTTTTCAATCTCGCGTCGAACTAATTTTCCATTAGCTACCCTTGTTATGACTTGCTCCCGCACGTAGAGCTTTTGTCCAAGCACAGTGTTTCTAATACGCCTAAAATGGATGCGAAGTGTTCTTCTAATTTTTCGCGCTGCGAGATCGATATCCTTTTCAACAGCCAGGACATCATCAATGGCAAAAGGCTTGGCGAGGTAAAGACTCGTGTTCCGTCCCTGAGCAATAACGATAAGCGCCTTTTGTAACCAACCAGCATCTTCGTCATCATTAAAAATAAGCTTAAAAATAGATGGTTCGTCAGTCCCCGGGTCTTTCCCCCAAAACAAGGACACAGGAATAATTTGCGCCTTCTTACCTGTCGTATCCTGAACTTGCTTCACAAGACTCAACAGAACCTGACTGGGTCGCAGTCGCCGAATTCTTTTAATGGCACCAGTTTTTTCAAGAAAGAGACATACGGCTCGACGATTCTTATTAAACTCGAGTCCCAAATCAGGTTCGGGTAAGCCATGCTGCCGACAAGCCCGCTTCAATACAAGATAGTCAATAATGGAACGCTTGGGCAAAACATAGATGACAGGATCATCCCGGAGATTCAGGTGACCCTTCAAATCTTCAGGATGCGTTTCCGTCTGCACCCACTTGAGAACAGGACGCAAAAGGTAAGACAGCATTAGGTGAAACAGACGTACAAAATCCTTCATGTCAGCTTCTCACAACTCCAGATTATCGATAAGACGAACAGAACCTAAATGGGCTGCCACAAGGAGAACGGCTGGCTTTGTGATCTCCTGTCCAAGATCATCGAGCTGAATCTGATCTCGAATTTCCGCATATTCAAGCTTCAGCTGCGATATACTGGCTAATTCTTCAGAAAAACTTTTCAGCAAATGAGGAATGTGCCTTTGTCCATTTCCTACTTTTGCTTTTAAAGACTGCATGGCTTGGTAAAGGCGCGGAGCAATCTCTCTCTCTGCGGGTGTGAGTCGCAAATTCCGGCTACTCATGGCCAGTCCATCGCTCTCTCGCAGAGTTTCAGCTCCCTGAACCTCCATATCAAACATGAGGTCTTTCACCATTTTACTGATCAATTTAAATTGCTGATAATCTTTTTTACCAAATATAGATAGGTCCGGATTCACAACATGGAAAAGCTTCGCGACAACAGTGAGAACACCTTGAAAATGTCCTGGCCGAAACTTACCACATAAGATCTTTGACATTTCATCATTAAATACGTAGGTCTGATAGCCACTTGGATACATTTCAGGAGCTGTAGGAGCGAATAGGACATCGACACCTTTAGCAAGCAACTTCTCGCGATCTTGTTCCAGCATACGGGGATAGGTCGTAAAATCTTCTTTAGGACCAAATTGCAGCGGATTCACAAAAATACTCACGACTACCCGATCCGCTTGTTTTTTTGCCAAATCAACCAAAGCTAGATGCCCTTCGTGAAGTGCACCCATAGTTGGTTCGAATGCAACTCGAAGCCCCTGTCGCTTCCACTCGCGCTGAACCTCACGCATGTCCAAAAATGGCGAAACTGTCTTTAGTGACATAGAGAGGCTCCCATCCCAAAGCAATAGATAAAGTTGATGAAGCATAGGCTCGAGCGTTTCAAGGCCACGGTAGTATTACACGTTCTTTTGGGAATGAGCAATTGTTGCAAGAAAAGGAAATAACAGGGGATTTGTGAATTGGATCGATAGGTTAGGAGTCCCTGTAAACCGCCCTCTTAGCGATTCGGCTCATCATAAGCCAGCACGTGGTCAATTGACCTTATCGGCTCCGTAGAGGCCATTCTAGCCCCGTCCTTATCCATCCTATGAAGAGAACGTCTTCATACTAAGACTTTCGGATAGGAAGGGCAGAACTTTAGGGACTCCGCTCGAATTGAGCACACAGACATTGGAAAAAAACGCAAATCCTCTACGAGATCTCAGAGATTGGAGGGACTTGTCGACTTTGCAATCTCAGACTCGGAATTGACAAAAGTAAATCGACGCAACTCATTTTTATTTGCGTCTTCCGCAACCCTCTGTCCTCGGAAATAGATCTCTACACGACTTGCATCATCAACCGTTAACTTCATCTGCTCTTTGAAAGTGTACTTGTAAGTCTGGACTTGAAGCTTCTCAGTTACCTGCTTGTCTTGATCCTTAGTGTAAGTCACCGATACCGGCTCTTTCACTCGAAGCTCAACATCCAACTCACCAGTTACAGCGGAGATGGGGGCAACAGGCTTGGCAACAGCAGGTTCAACTGCTTGCACACTTTGCTGAGCAGGGGCTTCCGCAACCGACTTTTGAGAGGATTCAAGCTGTGATTCACTCTCCTGCGTGACCTTAATGATCGAGACAGCAAGGAAAGCAATAAGGATCCCACCACCAAGAAGGGCCAATGGTTTGAGTTGAAGGTAATTTTGCGGGGCAAAAACCTTCAAGCGCTTCTTCCACTCGTTGGGTTGAATCAACAGAACTCCACGCTGAAGCTGCTGATGACGCTTTTCGTCACGACTAGAAAATTTGGAATCTTTGCTACCTTGGTCACTAAAAATTTCTTCGAATGCATGCAGGTACGGCTTAGAGTCTTTACCATAAGCCTTACAAAGATTTCGAATAAATCCTCTTACAAAAATAGCGCCTGGCAATTTATCGGTCGCACCTTTTTCCAACGCTTCTATGAAGGGCTGGGTGATACGAGTCGCCATCGCAATTCGCTCGATGGAAAAACCAGCTTCTTCACGAGCTTGCTTTAACATAAAGCCAAAGGCTTCTGCTGCGGTTGGCACCTTGGTTTCCGTGGGCTTGCTAGTCGTATCAGTAGCTTCTTGCTCTATTTTCATGAGTCCCCTCAGATTAGCGAGCTAGGTTTTCTTTGATTCTTAGCCAAGACATAATTTTATAAATTAATGCTGGCATCACCAGTGACTTAGAGACCCTCGGCTTCCCACAATCCCTTAAGCATTATAAGCTAGAATAGGTGCCTCATTGGCACACTTTTCCTGTCTTCATGGGGAGCCTATCGATGCGAAGTCGCTACCTGGCTGTTTTCTTTCTTGCTATCAGCTCTCTTTTTATATTATCTACGTCAGCTTGTCAAACTCTCAAAAACCAGAGTGACGAGCGCTCTCAAGAAGGCGAACTCCTATCCACCCAAAAAAATGTCATTATCAACTACATCAATCAGGGTATGCCGAACTTAGCATTGCGGGATTTAAGAATCCTCAGCACTCAATACCCTAAAGATCCAGACTTCAAAAATCTTTTGGGCCTCACATATCTGGCCCTGCAGAATCCAAGTGTTGCCCTTACCTACTTCGAAGACTCGTACAAGCTGGCACCCAGGCCTTCGGTAGCTCTCAATCTGAGCTCAGCATATATCGAAACCAAGCAATACGAAAAGAGCATAAAGGTTTTGAAGGGACTAAAAGACTCAAATGAAGGCAAGCAATATCCATACCCCGAGCGTATTTATCACAATATTGGCTTCGCAGCGGAACGGATGAGTAAACCAAAAATGGCCGAGAAATACTACAAGTTGGCACTCCGTGATAACCCTTTCTACTATCTCTCCTTGATGCGTCTTGGCCAACTTTACGAATCAGCTCAGCAACATGACTTGGCCCTGGACTCCTATCAAAAAAGCCACCAAGCTTGCTTAAAATGTTACGATCCGATTCGCGCCATAGTTGCTTACGCCATGAAATCTCAAGAAACCTCTAAAGCTACCTCTCTCATTCAAGAGTACTTAAGCAACAAAGAGCTGGATCCCTCGGAACGGGCAAAGGCCAAAAAGCTGCTGGCGGAAGTACAACAGGGAACAGGATTTCCGATCATTTCTACTCGCCCTAAAACGAATAAAATTGAGGAAAGAGCAAATTGAAATGCAATCTCCCGAGGGGTAACTGAGTGCCTTGTTGAATTTTTAGACTATGCGCTCTAAACAAGTCCCTCAAAAAAAATCTGGTCTTATCCTGCACTCCGCAGCACAATAGTGAAAGATACAAAGCTTTCCTATGAGCTTCCTTAGGCCTCCACAGCGAAGGGTCACCCATGTTTAGACAAATGCTATGCTTTGTCACTGTACTTTTACTCCTCTCACCAGTTTGCCGAGCAGCTGAGGCCAAATCTGATAGCGAAGATAAACACTATCGCTCCCTGGAAACTCTTGCTAGAGGTCTCTATTACCTGGAGACTCTCTATGTCGACCCTAGCAAAGTCAATACAGATGATATGGTTTTCAATGCTCTCAAAGGTGTTGTCTCAACCTTAGACCCTCATACTATGGTTATGCCGAGACGGGCATTTGATCAGCTGACCTCTGATACTCAGGGTAAATTCGGAGGCGTTGGAATCATTGTCTCTACGGAAAGAGGCAAGATGATAGTTGTATCTCCCATTGAAGATACACCCGCGTTTCGTGCCGGAATCAAATCAGGAGATGAAATCATAGCCATTGACGACGTTCAACTAGATCTCATTAAGAGCGGAGATTCGTCAGAGTTAATGCGTGGAAAGCCTGATACTAAAATCAAGCTTACGATCAAACGAAAAGGGGAAGAGAAACCTCTCAATTTCACGCTGATCCGTGAAATCATCAAGGTAAAATCCGTACGAAACAATGATCTTGGCAACAAGATCACCTATGCTCGTATAGCTAGCTTTCAAGAAAATACCTCCGAAGAATTAAAAGCAGTCATCGAAAAAAACATCAAAGAAATGCGTGGAATGATACTCGATCTCAGAGATAATCCGGGTGGTCTTTTAGAACAAGCTGTAAAGATAGCAGACCTCTTTATTGAGTCGGGCATTATCGTTTCTACAGTGGGACGCAGCAGTAAAGATGTCGAACGTGAGTTTGCACATAAGAGAGGAACTTATGCCGATCTTCCTCTTGTCGTTCTCATCAATGGTGGTAGTGCTAGTGCTTCAGAAATTGTTGCTGGCGCCTTGCAAGACCATGAGAGAGCTTTACTTTTAGGAACAACTTCCTTCGGAAAAGGCTCCGTTCAAACTCTTGTGTCATTACCTGACCAATCTGGCCTTAAAATTACGGTCGCACGCTACTATACCCCCAAGGACAGATCTATCCAAGCTAAGGGCATTGTTCCGGACATGATCGTGCCAACTCAACAAACAGAGGTTAAGTCTGAAAATATGCGAAAGGAGTCAGACCTCAAAGGGCATATCGAAAGTGGAGATCTCTCTGACCTCGCAAAAAGCTCTGGAATTCGCAATGAAATAGAACAGTGGGCAGATCCGCAGAAACAAGACTATCAGCTTGTTTCTGCTTATGCTTTCCTGAGGGGAATGCGCTTCTTCGGCACTAAAGCACCGAAGGCTCAAAAAAATTAGGCTGAATAGCTATCGTAATTTTTGAAGATGATCACTTTTTGTCCACTGAAGTGTGTGGCAAGAAAGCGTCTGTGGCGAGATTGACAGAACCTTTGATAATTACGGTAGGCTTTGTCGTTATCGAAAACTTTGATGATTTTCTTACACTCACCGCAGACCATCATGGGATTGTTTTTTGCATGCATTGTGATGGTGCGACGGCAACAGTCCAAAAGCTCGGGGCTTTCTTCCATGTGCCCAAATGATGGACTATGTTGTTGCATCGTTAGCTCCACTTTGCAATCAACTGTTTCTAAGTTTTCCATCGAAAGACTCCTTGTAATTCTCCCGAGACTCTTGGGACCCGCATCCTACGTAGCTCGCAAAAAAATGGCAAGCACAGGCATACAAGAGTAAAGCTCAAACACAGGAATACCACGAATTTTAAAGTTTCGGTACCCCAAACACCCTCAAAAAATGACGCACATAAATATCTTCGACCTTCGCACGCGTAGCATACTCTTCTCCTACACCCAAGGATCTGAGGGAACAAACACCTTTGTCCCTGATTCCACAGGGGATAATACTGTCGAAGAGACTAAGATCGTTTTCAACATTTAATGCCAGTCCATGCAAGCTTACACGTTCTTTGATGCGGATACCAATAGCGCAAATTTTCTTAGGGCCTACCCATACGCCAGGAAAATCGTCATCTGGGTGAGCGTCTATTCCTAATTCAGCCAGAGTCGCAACGATAGTGTCGAGGAGCATTTGCACATAGGATTTTGGAGAAATTTTAAGCCTTTGAACGGGTAAGATAGGATAGACAACCAACTGCCCAGGCATATGAGCTGTAACCTCGCCGCCTCGGTCACTCTGAAAGACCTCAACCCCCTGAGCGCGCAACTGCTCGTCCTTAGCTAAGAGGTATTGCTTACTTGCATTCTTACCCATAGTTAGCACCGGAGCATGTTCTAGCAAGAGCAAATAGCCGGGGTGTTGGCCATCACGAACACTTGCATGACACCGCAACTGAAGATCCCATGCGCTTGCATAGGACATCACTCCGCAGGAGATGACTTCGATGCCTGAAGGTGTTTGAGTTTGCATAAATACTCGAGAGCCTCAATCCTGTACATGGCTTCATCAATCGAACTGCCCCAGGCATACACCCCGTGTCCCGCTAACACAAGCACCTTCAGCGCTTGGTTAAGATCCGGAATTATGACCTGGCCAAGCCCTTGCATATCTTGAGTGTTAGGAATGCAGGGCACGAGGAGATTCGTCTCATGAGTTTTGACACCGAAAACTTTGAGCATTTCATTGTCTGAAAGGAGCAAATCCTGCTCTACCAAGGCCACTGTGTAAGGTGTATGTACATGAAGTACAGCCTGGGCTGCAGGACTGCTTCGATAGATAGCACAGTGAAGCGCGGTCTCATCAGATGGTTTTTGTAGGCAGGGAGCGACAGGTTCTGCATTCGCTATTTGAATTGGCAAAAAGTCTTCAGGTGTTAAAAGCCCTTTGTGCTTCCCACTTGCACTTACCCAGCAAAGATCGTTGTCTTGACGAACCGAAAAATTTCCGCCAGTCCCAGGGTTCCACCCCCTAGAAAAGCTGAGCTTAGAAATCTCGAGCAGTCTTTTGATATGAACCTTCGCCAAGGGTGAAGGGTTTGTGAAGGGCTTCAGCGATGACGCCGAGCGTCCTAGCTTAGATGTATTCTTCAAAGGACTATACCCCAAATAGAGAAGGATCTCCGACCCCAACACGTACGACAAGCGGTTCGTCTTCGCTATAATCAACGACCGTCGATTCGAGACCTGGCAGCTCTTCCCCAAGATCGAGCAGCATGTCAATCCCATGCCCGAATTCATCCATGAGTTCGTATCCCATATGAACAGGGCTCCCGCTCGGCAAAGGGGGCGCTGAAGCTGTCGCCAGAGGCCTGCCCAGCATAGCCACTAAATCTCGCAAAAGAGGACTTTCAGGGATTCGAATACCTACGACCGCACGCTTGTCTTTGATCTGTCGAGCCAAATTCCTATGACGTTTCAAAATGACTGTATAAGGTCCTGGCCAACATTTTTTAAGCACACGATAATGGTGGTTGTCAATGTTGCCCACAGAAGCTGCCATCGAAATGTCGCTACAAATCAGCGAGAATGGCCGCTCTTTAGGGTGAGTTGGCTTAAGTCTCCGGATTCGGTCCAAAGCCTTCACACTCGAGGCATCACAGCCAAAAGCCCAATTGACATCCATGGGATAAGCAAGAACGCCATCATGCTCTAAAATCTGGCACGCTCGCCTCAGATCCCGCTCTGATGTTGGGTTGATATAGGTGAAGAGGTGCTCAGCCATAGACTAAAACTCCTCTTGCTTCACGACTTGTCTCAACACACTCAACTCAGTGTGTTGGCTTTTGCGATCGCTCTTTTTCATAAGCTCTCACTTCTTGAATGACCTTCGTCACTGCTTCTGGTGGAGTATGCGGCTGCAGTCCGTGACCTACATTGAATATATGTCCACGTGCCTGCTGTCCGGCCTCACAAATATCCCGCACCTGGCGACGCAAAAGTTCATCTGGCGCGAGCAAAGACTGTGGATCTAGGTTTCCTTGCACGCTAACACCCAGACCTAGATTTTCTATCAAAGCAATCGCACGAGGAAGCCTCGAACGCCAGTCTATGGCGAGTACATCACCCTTGAAACCAGCAAGGTCGAACAGAAGCTCCAAACTTTGCCCAGGATAGTAGATCACAGGTCCATCCCAACGAGCTTTGACATGTGCGATGACCTCATTCACAGCCGGGAAGATAAAGTCCCGGTAATCGGCACTGGTCAACTGGTTAGCCCATGTATCAAAGAGCATAAGACAGTCAGCTCCTGCCTTCACTTGCATCAGCAGATAGTCAGCTGTTGTCTCAACGAGGAGCTGCAACAGACCTCGAAAGGTATCTGGATCTGTTAGTCTCAGCTTTTTCACTTCGGTAAAAGTCTTACTACCGGCACCTTCGATCATATAACTTGCTACAGTAAAAGGAGCTCCTGCGAAGCCAATCATAGTTTGATCGGGTCTTAGTCCCTTTTTCGTCTCGACAATAGCTTGCCCTACATACCCTAGATCTCTCTCTGCATCAGGCTTTCGTAGGTTTTTCAAATCGGCACTGGATCGGACGGGTTTTTCAAGCTGCGGACCGTGCCCTTTGTCAAAAGTCAAAGTCTGTCCCATCGCCGTACAGGGAATCAGAATGTCCGAAAATATGATAGAAGCATCGACATCGTATCGACGAAGCGGCTGAAGTGTAACTTCCGCAGCTAGCTTAGGATTTTGACAGAGCGACACAAAGTCCACATTTCGACGGACTTCCATGTACTCGGGTAAATAGCGTCCAGCTTGACGTAAAAACCAAACAGGGATGCGCTCCATCGGGCGACCCATAGCGACTTCAACTAGCGTCTTCTTGCTCAAAGCCTTATTCCTCCCCACTACGGCCTCACTCCACGTCTCGACACGGCGGCCTGTCTCAAGACCAAGTCAGCCGCGATCTTACCATGACTTCTGAGATATGCAGAGCCCGTTTTTCCCAGCACTCATTCCTAGTGAAAAAAACTCTGGATCACGCTAGAACTATAGAGCTAGCACAACACAAGAATGTTGCACCGGAGTATAGGCATGAAAGACTTTCGACCACTGACCAGCCTCAGTGACGACGAGAAAATGTTCCAAGGTGAGGTTGAAAAACTCGCACTTACGGCGATCAAGCCAAAAGTTCTGCACATGGACGAAACCGAAACGATGGATCCAGGCTTGATCAAGCAACTGTTTGAGTTCGGCCTCATGGGGATAGAGCTACCCGAACAATACGGCGGATCTGGTGGCAGTTTCTTTATGGCCATCCTAGCCATCGAAGCTCTTGCCAAAGTGGATCCATCTGTCTCCGTTCTGGTCGATGTTCAGAATACACTTGTAAACAATATCTTTCTCCGCTGGGGCACCGAGGCGCAGAAAGCCAAATATGCTCCCTTGCTCGCATCGCAAAAAGTTGGCTCTTACTGTCTGACAGAACCTAACTCTGGCTCCGATGCTTTTGCCATGAAGGCAAGGGCCTTTGATGAGGGCGCTCATTGGCGCTTAGAAGGTAAAAAGATCTTCATCACCAATGCGAAAGAGGCGGATATTTTCGTCGTTTTTGCAAATGCAGAGCCTGAAAAAGGCTACAAAGGTATCACGGCGTTTGTCGTCGAGCGTGGTACCCCTGGCTTTTCGGTTGGCAAAAAAGAAGTGAAGCTTGGTATCCGAGCTTCGTCTACCTGCGAAGTTATTCTCGAAAACGTCAAGATTCCTAAGGAAAACTTGGTGGGCGAGTATGGCAAAGGCTACAAAATTGCCATCGAAACACTTAATGAAGGCCG
>JACCDP010396997.1_pt1 | contig 10366 bp, 17 predicted proteins | sample 7445841 | NCBI WGS metagenome assembly JACCDP01 (sample SAMN15323441, study PRJNA562643) | freshwater metagenome | isolation source: river surface water | place: USA:Blue River Watershed | collected 2017-08-17
CGCCGCTGTCGCCGATCCCGTCGCTGCCAGCAGGCCCGGCGATGTCGTCGGGTGGCCCGCACCCGCTCACGCTCCTGGCGATCCTCGCCGCCGGTGCGATGGTGGCGTTCGCAATTCTGGAAAGTGGGAAACCGGCCCCCGCCCCCGGCCCCGCCCCGGTGGTCGGGCTTGATCTACGCGGCCGTTTCGTCGGCCCTGACGCCGCGAACGACGCTGCTCTGACGGCGGCGCTGCTCGAGGAGCTGGCCGGGCAGATCGAGTGGGACGGGCAGCAGGCCGAGCCGCGGTTGAAGACCGGGGCCGCGTTCGACGATCTGCGGCGATCCGCCCGCGAGCTGCGGTGCCGGGGCGTGTCGCTCGGGGCGCGGCAGCCAGCGGTCCGTGACGAGATCAAGCGATTCCTCGACGCCGAGGCCGGCACCGAAGGCGGGCCGGTCGATGCCGCCAGCCGGGCGCGGTGGGTGAAGGCTTACCGGGCCGTCGCCCAGGCAGCGGAGGAGGCGACACGATGACGCAACGCCAACAGACGTGGACGCTGTCCGCTGTGGCGTTCGTGGTGTTCGCCGCGATGCTGGGGGCGCTCGTCGAACGGGCTACGCACCGGATCGCCGGCAAGGTGGAGTCCCGCTTCGGCTGGAAGGCCGACATCGCCGGAGCGGACGAGTTCGTTTCCGCGATGGGCCGCGAGGGTGTGTTCGCGTCCGCGGCCCCGGATGCGATGGCGGTGCCGATCGGCCAGGACGTTTTCCTGTGGCGCGCCGCCGACAAGGCGAGCCGCAAGCGATACGGAATCCCGTTCAAGGTCAGCAACCAAGCGTCCGTCGGTTCGTGCGTGGCGCACGGTGCCCAACACGCGGTCTATCTGGCGGAGGCGGTGGCATGGGAAGCAGGACTCCGGGGCGAAGTTCCGCTCCGACCATCGACGCCGTCGATCTATGGCGGTTCCCGCGTCGAGGCGCGGGGCAGGCCCGGAGACGGGCGGCAGCCCTACGGCGGATTCAGCGACGGAAGCACTGGCTTCCACGCGGCGAAGTGGGTGCGGGATTGGGGCATCACATATCAGCAGCCCTATACCGCCTTTGGCTTCGACTTGACGAATGGCCAGCACCTCGAGCGTGACTGGGGCGCGTACGGCAACGGCGGGAAGAACGACGACGGGAAGTTCGACGCCGAGGCGAAGAAGCACCCGATCCAGAAGGTGTCGCGGGTATCCACCTGGACAGAATTGGTCCACGCACTGTCGGCCGGGATGCCGGTCACGATCGCAAGCAACGTCGGATTCCAAGCGAGCGCCCGCGATGCTGACGGCTTCATCCGTCGAAACGGGACATGGCCGCACCAGATGGCCGTGGCTGGCCTCAGGTGGGCCAAGAACGCCCCGCCGGGGACGAAGAATCCGCGAGATGGCGCTCTCGTCCTCAACTCGTGGGATGTGACATGGCCGCCACAGGGAGGCGGGAAGTTCCCTGCAGACCAGCCCGACGGCTCGTTCTGGATCGTCCGCGAGGACTTTGAGGAAGTGGCCGCGGCTGGCGATTCGTGGGCCTACTCGACCACGGCCAACTGGGAACCGGTTCCCTTAGATAACGGCCAGTGGTTTGAGCCCGCCCCCGCCCCGCCCGAGCCCGCCACCGTCGCCGACTCCCTCTCCCTCGCCCCGTGAGCATCCCGCCATGACCATCGACCGCCGCACGCTCGCCACCGTCCTCGTCGCCCTGGCCGTCGGCTGGTGGCTCGGGAGCTCCCCGGCATCGCCGATCAACCCGACGCCCCAGCGGCCGGTTCTCACGGCCCTCGGCCGGATCGCCAGGACGGCTGCAAGGCTCGGCCTTTGGATGGCTTTCGCCGCCGAAGCCCCTCCGCCGCAACAGCGGCAACTCGTCCACGCGCCGGCCTACGACGCCGACGGGCATCCCGTCGTCGATCACGGGGAGGGCTGGTGAGCATGGCCGCGGTAACAGGTTTTTTCGTCGGGGGCTTCCTGGGAATTGTTTTTGTTGTCGGTGCCCTCTGCCATCTGCTGCTCCGCGAAGGTGACCGATGATCCTCTACCGCTCCCTCCTCGCCCTGTTGGCCAGCCTCTCCGCCGATCCGGCCGAGATCGACCGCGAGCCTCCACGCGCCGCCGCGGCCGTCGCTGCCGCCTATGCGTCCATCGCACCGGAGACGGCCCCGACGCCGCCGCCGGCTCCGGCACCGGGGAAGTGTGCATGCGGTGGGAAGTGTCAGGCGGGCATCTACAGACCGGACGGGCGGATTGAAATGCGATGTGAGAAGGACTGTCCCTGCGGCTGCCGAAAAAGCGCCGGCCTCGTTCGCTGACTGGCAATGCCCGCGGGCTGCCGTCGCGCGGGGCCGGCGTCTTTCGTGCGCTTTCGTAGCACCGTGGATTTCACAGCCTCGCCACGCGCCTCGTAGTGTCGCTGAAGTGTGACATTCACACGCACCACTCGCCAGCGAGGTAACCATGTCCCGCCGCCAGCTTCTCCAGGATGAGGCCGCCAAGATCTCGAGCGAGATCGAGAGCCTCCGCGCTCTTTCCCCCGACACTCCCGAGGAGTGCGCGACGGTCGAGCTGCGTCTCGGCGAGCTCGCAACCCGCGCCGACGAGATCGCCCCGAAGCTCGCCGCCGAGAACGCCCTCGACGCCAAGCTCCTCGCGCTCCGCCAGGGCATCACCAGCACCAGCGAGAACCGCGCCGCGGTGAAGGACAACGAGCAAGAGGACCGCGGCACGCCGGCTCTCGGCGGCACCCGCGGCTTCCGCTCCGCCAAGGTGGCCGCCGATGTCGGCGAGTTCCTCCAGCGGCTCGCCGCCGGCGAAAAGCGGGCGATGGGCGAGACGACCGCCGGGTACGGCGACTCCTACGTCGTCACCGAGCTCTTCAACGCGGTGGTCAACCGCCTCCAGTACCAGTCGGTCGCCCTCCAGCTCGCCTCGCTGTTCCGGCCCGCCGGACAGTCGATCAACCTGCCGAAGAGCGGCGAGTTCACCGTGAACTACGCCGCCGAGCACGCGGCGTTCACGGATCAGGACATCGCCACCAGCGGCCCGACGCTGACCCTCTACGAGGCCGGCGGCTCGGTCGCGGTGTCGAACGCCCTCCTGAACGACTCGCCGATCGACGTGGCCGGGCTGATCGTCGATCGCGTCTCGTACGCCTTCGCGGTCTGGTACGACACGAAGTGGCTCGCCGGCAACGCATCCGCCCCGACGATCTCCGGCCTTCCGGCGGCCGTCGCGGCGATCAGCGGCAACCCCAACACGGTCACCGTGGCTCTCAACGCCTCGACCAGCAACGCCAACCTGGCGGACGTGGTCGGCAAGGTCGACGAGACGGTCATGGGCACCGGGGCGTGGGTCGCCAGCAAGGCCGGCTACGTCGACCTGATGAAGCTCTGGTCGGCCCAGCAGACGACCATGACGGTCGGCGGCGGGCGGGTAGTGCCGACGGTCTACGGTGCCCCGGTGTTCCTCGCGAAGGGCATGCCCGCGACCACGCTGGCCCTCTACGGCGACTTCTCGAAGTCGACCGCGGTCGGGCTCGCTGCCGAGGGCATCCGGTTCGACGTGGCCCGCGAACTCCTCGTCCGCAACCGGCAGACGCTGTTCGTCGCGTCGAGCAGGCTCGGCGTCCTGAACCACGGCCCCGAGTTCGTCGGCCGTCTCGCCAAGGCCACGTCCTGATCGCAACCGGCTCCCCAGATGTGAGGCCGGCGGGTGGTGCTCAACAGCCCCCCGCCGGCCGCCCTCTTTCTCTCCAGCGAGGATCACGACATGCGGTTCCCCCGCCCTCGGTCTGTCGTGGTGCTCACGCCGCCGGTGGTCGAGCCAGTGCCGCTCGATCTCGCCAAGAGCCAGTGTGGTCTCGTCCCTGAGCAGCAGGACGACGACGAGATCCTTCTGACGCTCATCGCCACGGCTCGCAGGCTCTGCGAACGCCGGCTCGGCGTTGCACTCGTGGCCACGCAGTACCGGGCGAAGTGGGGCTTCAACGCGAACGCGATGGGAGCGTTTGCCGACGAGTCGACCGCCTGGCCGAACGGGGTCGAGTTGCCGAATCCGCCGCTGCTCATCAGCGGCTCCTACCCGATCTCCCTGACGGTCGACGGGACGGCGATGGACGCCGGATCCTACGCGATCGACGCCGACTGCCGGCCGGCTCTTATCCGATTCAACCTTCAGCCCGGCCTCGGCTGGGCCGGCGGTGAGCTGACGGCAACCTACTGGGCCGGGGTCGCGCCGGGGCAGCAGATCGCCCCGCAGATCCGCTCGGCGATGCTCCTGATCATCCGGCACCTCTACGACAACCGCTCCGCGGTGCCGACCGACGTGTCGGCGATCGTCCTGCCGATGGCCGTGGAGACGCTCCTGGCGAGCGAGTCGATCGACGGGAGGTATTGATGGCGACCGTCAACTACCGCGAGGCCGGGGTGATCGAGTACCCAGCTGAAACGCGGAACGCTCTCGGCGAGACGATCCAGACATGGACGACATTCGCCAGGGTGCGGGCTTCCGTCGTCGAGTCTTCATACTCGGAGCAGCAGCGCCGTCAGCAGGTGGGGGGGACGATCTCGCACACGGTGATGCTCCGCTACGTCGCCGGCGTCACCGGGAAGATGCGTTTCCGGTGGACGAGCCGCGGCAACCGGCTGCTCTACATCGCTTCCGCGGTGGAGCGGGGCTTCCGCGACGAGCTCGAGCTGGGCTGTGAGGAGCAGGCCACATGAGCGAAATCCAAACCGACGCGCTGATCTGGGCCAACTGGGATCAGGTGTCCGGTGAGATCGGGGCGCTGATGCAGCGATTCAAGGAGCTACCGCGGCACATCGCCAAGAAGCACCTCAGCGCGGCGATGAAACGGGCTCTTCGCCCAGGCGTCCCTGCACTCCGGAAGGCTACGCCGGTCGGCATGGTGATGAAGGCCAACAAGAAGGGCGTGGTGAAGCTACGCCGCAGCGGTGAACTCCGGAGATCGGCTACCGCCAAATCGCGCTACATCGGAAACAACCGAGACGGGGTCGCCGTCGGCACCCTGGGCTACAAGTACGGCCCGGAGTCGCGGAAGGCGATCTGGATCGAGCACGGCACAAAGCGAATGGTGAAGCGGCCGATCGTCCAGGGTGTTATGCGTGGCTTCAAGCCGCAGGCTGCCGCGGCCCTCACGAAGGAAATGGCCGCCGCTCTCGAGAAGGCCGCGACGGAGCTGAACAGCGGCAAGGCCGTCGGCTCTGACTACCGCCGGAAGCGGTGATTTCACAGACCGCCGCTAAGTCCCTCAGAACGGAAGCATCCCCGGAGGCTCCCATGACGCTCGTGATCTTCACCAAGCCCCACGGCCCGTACCGGCCCGGAGACTCAATCTTCGCCGATGCCGACACGCTCGCAGAGCTCCGCAAGGCCGGCGTGATCGAGGCCGATGAACCGCCCGCGAAGGCCGGTGGCAAGTGAGCAGCCCGGAAGCGTGGCTGAAGGCGACGGTCGAGACGGCCGGCTCCTGCACGGCGTGGCCGCTGGTGCCGGCCGAAGGCACCGCGCCGCCGTTCGTCGTCTATGCACGCGACTCGACAGACCGGCCGCTCCAGACGAGCGGCCTGACGGGATTCTGTGATGGCGAGTTCACGGTCGACGTGTACGCCGACGGCTACACGCTTGTTCGGGCCGCGGCCGACGCGATCCGCGCAGCTCTCCACAATTTCACAGGGTCCGGCTCTGGTGCGACTATCGACCATGTCCACGTGACCGACGAGAAGGACGGCACGCCCGTTTTCCTCGAGGGGCGTGACGTTCCGACGTTCGTCGTCGAGATGAATATCTCTATCCGTTGGCAGGAGTGACACCATGCCCGCAGTTCCGGCAACGATCGACACGATGCAGGGGCTGACCTTTAGCTTCAACTCCGTCGAGTTTCGCTCCACGAAGATCGATCGGAAGGAGTCTCGCCAGCTCGTCAAGGTGTCCGACTGCTCCCAAGCGGTCGACTCACTGCACGTGTATCAGGCCGAGCCTCTCAAGGAAGGCGACGAAATCACGATTGAGTATTGGGGCAGGAACGCCCCCACCAAGGGCGTGAAGTACGCGCTCTCCTGCTCCGGCTTGGGGATCACCGGCAACGCCTTCTGCACCGATGTCAACGAAGGTGGCTCTGTCGGCGAGTACGTCAAAGGCACGGCCAGCTTCAAGATCTCTGGCTGAATGGGAGACGGTCCATGACCGCTATCCCATCTGCCCAAAACGTCTCCGTGTCGTTCGGCGGGGTCGCGCTCGGTCAGCTAATCGGATTCGACGAGGGCTATGCCGCCGCGGCACCGACCGACACCACAGGGGCCACGGCCACGATCGTCGGCAGTGGCGGCAACACGCGGGTGATCCGCCAAGTCGAGATCACCATGATCGAGCCGGGATCGATCGCGTTTCGCTGCTGGGGGAATCCTCCCTTTGGCCGCGCTGACATCGGCCTGTCGGCAACGCTTGCTTTCACGATCGGCGGCGTCTCGACGAGCTGGCCTGCCCAACTGGCGAGCGTCCAGCGTGTCGGCTCCGCAGGCGAATTGATTCAAGGCTCCTACCAGTTCCAGTTCATGGGGTAACAGATGCTCACGCGAGACGATCTCCTCGGCCACGATGCCAACAAGACCGCCCCTCCGACGCGGCTCCATGTCGCAGCGTGGGGCGGGGAAGTGTTCCTGCTCGACCCGACGGCGGCGACCTATGACGACTGGTCGATCTTCTGCGAGGAGAACGCCGGCAAGCCGGCCCCGTGGCGGGCCAAGCTCGCCTCGCTCCTGCTGTGCGACGAGTCGGGAAAGCGGCTCTTCACTGCGGACGACGTTCCGGCCCTGAACGCCTGGAGGCCGGACGGGCTCGTCGAGGTGTGGAAGGTCGGCCTGAAGCTCCTCCGGGTGGACGACAAGGAGATCGAAGCCCAGGCGGAAAAATCCGCGGCCAGCCCCTGACCCTGTTCCTCGGGCGGCTGGCGTTGGCGTGTGGCGAGTGGGATGTGGAAGCGCTGTCGCAGCAGATCACGCTCCGGCAGTTGAAGTGGTGGATGAGCTACTGGCGTGTCGAGCCGTTCGGTGATGACTGGGCACGCTCAGGGAAGTTGGCTGCGGTGACTGCGGCGGCCCAGGGGGCCAAAGTCGAGCCGGACTTTGAAGAGCGGTTTCTTCCGAGCTACCGGGCACCTGTTCAGACCACAGAACAGATGATCGCGGTCCTGCGGCAGATTCCGATCTTCGCAAAGCAGATGGACGAAAAGGGAGTCTGACATGGCAGCCACGATCGGAAAGGTGGCCGCGGTCTTCAGCGCGTCGACAGGCGGGCTGACGGCTGGCGTCCGAACGGCCAGCGCGTCATTCAAGTCGCTCGAGAGGGACGTGTCTGGGCTCCGCTCAGGAATGCGGATGCTCAACGCGATCTCCGGGGCGCAGCTCTTCGGCTCGGTAGCCTCGACGGCTATTGGCTACGCCCGGTCGCTCGTCGGCGTCGGGCAGGGGCAGGCCGAAGTGATCGACAGCACGAGCAAGATGGCCGCCCGGCTCGGCATGACGTACAGCGAGTTAGCCGGACTGGCCCACGCCGGCGATCTGGCCGGCGTCAGCATGGACACCATCGGCAAAGCCGCGACCAAGGCTGACATTGCGTTCGTGAAGGCCGCTCAAGGCTCTAGCACAGCGCAGGCCGGCTTTGCGGCCATCGGCCTCTCGCTGGCCGATCTCCAGGGCAAGTCGTCGGCAGATCGATTCTCCGCCATCACTGATGCCATCGCGGCGCTGCCGACCGAGGCGGAGCGAGCCGCGGCGGCGGTGAAGCTGTTCGGCAAGGCCGGCACCGAGCTGCTGCCGCTGTTCTCCGGCGGGGCCGGATCGCTGAAGGAGGCAACCGATGAGGCCCAGCGTTTCGGCATGGCCCTGACGAACGCCCAAGGCCGCGACGTGGAAGAGATGAACGACTCGTTTTCCAAGGTCTCCGCGGCCATTGGCGGGATCGTCAAGCAGGTCACCGCGTACCTCGCGCCGTCCATCACATCGATTGCCACCACATTCACGGACTTTGTCGGAAGCATGGGCGGAGGCAACATTGGCCAGGCCATCGGCGAGGGCATCCTCGAGGCGGCCCGCTACATGGCCGGCGTGGGTGATTTCCTTATCTCGGGGCTGACGGGCGTGTGGGAGTTCGTCGGCAGCATCGGGGCCATCTGGGGCAACGTCGCGGACATGATCGGCCGATCGGCCTCCTACATGGCTGGCGTTGGTCGAGCTTGGACCGCGATGTTTCAGACCGTGCTGACAGGTGCGGCGAAGATCGTGGGGCTTTTCTCTAAGGCCGCTGATGATCTTGCCGAGGGGATTGCCGTCAGCGCACGGAAAAACTTCGCCCTAGCTGGCGAAAACTTCTCCAACGCCTTCGGAATGGGTGGCGGAACCGGCGGTGCTGGCCCTCTGACAGCGGCCCTCGACGCGGCACTGGCGAAGTCGAGGCTTTCGGCCGGGCAGGTGGACGTTGCCAACAGGACGACCATTGCAGGGGCCGGCGGTGGCGGTGTGGCTGCCGGTGTTGCCGCCGGCGTTACCGCTGCCAACCAAGAACTGCGGGCCGTCGACAGCCGCTCCAAAGAGGGCATAGCGGAAATGTTCAGGTTGATGCGCGGCGAGACGGAAGACGCGGCAGAGCGGACGGCTCGGGCCACCGAGCGGATCGCTGACAACACCGAGGACATGGGCGTCGACATCGAAGAACTTTCCTTCGCCGGGTGAATCATGGCCGTCATTGCAACGAGGTACACGCCCAACAAAGCCTCCGGTGACGGGGAGTTTCGGCAGTCGCACAACCTGTCGGAAACATGGCTGGTGCGTGTCGACGCTCCGCCACCGACGACGAGCGTGGCCGCGATCCTCACGGCCCCTGGTGTGGCCTACGGGACGGCTCATCCTTCGTTTACCGCCTGTAAGGCGATGAAGTGGAGCTACTCAGCGGCCGACGGTTCCGGGCTCCTATGGGCTGTGACGGTTCAGTATTACGTTCCAACCGTTGAAGTGGACCCGATTACCGGCCTGCCGATGGATGCGTGGCAAGCCAGAGGCACAACGCAAACGCTGCCGTTCTTTCAGGACCGCAACGGCAACATACTTGCCAACTCTGCGGGCGATCCGCTCGAGGGGATGGAGCGCGAGATCTGCTACATGGGATGGACGCTGACTCGTTCATATACGTCCATCAGTACCGCCTTTGCGCAGATCAAAGGATCGTCGAACAAGACTAACAACGATCTCTGGCCGAGCCTTGGTTCAAGTGCTGTCGACACTTGGAAATGCACGTTTGGGAATCTTCAAAAGAAGATCATTGTCACTCAGAGCGGAGCAACTCAGACGGCAACTCCGTATTGGGAGGCCACGTTTGAGATCGACTACAAGGAAGACACTTGGCATGTGAAGCCCTGGGACATGGGTTTCAATGAACGGGTGGATGCCAGCGGAGTGCCGACAAGCACCGGAACGAACAGACGGGCCATTCTTGGCAGGGAAGGAAGGCCGGTGAAACAGGCTGTCGCTCTGGCTAGCGGTGTTGCCCTCCCGCCGGGGACGCCTCCTGTGGCGCTCGACTTCGACCCATACGGAAAAATCTCGTTCACCTCCGCCTTCGGGACGCCATCATGACAAGGCGAATTGTCGGGGCATCCCGCGAAACGTGGGGGCGGATCAGCCGAGCCGTTCGCGGTGTCGAGAACAGCGGCCGAGGCGGCAGTGCGCCACCTGCCGACTACGGATCCGGCGACGACTCCGACGCGGTTCTCTGCAAGACAACCGCCGCATGGGCGAAGGGCTCCTCCGCCACTCTCCAGATTTGGGCCGGTGAGCCGGGGAGCGAGACGAATACTGGCGTCACACTCACCGCCTACAACCGATTCGCCGCAATCGCTAGCGGGAAGTGGTGCTCGGTGATGCTCCACCGGCACGGGTATTACTACTTGATCGCGGCGGAGTGCTCATGATGTTCGCCGAGATCGCCGCCAACCCTGCCGCGTTGCCCCTGTGGGGCGTGTTCGTGTTCGCGGCGCTCATGTATCCGCTGGGGCTGTTGCTGCCGGGGTGCCCGTGTTGTGGCGGGGGGAATTGCACGACCTGCGGAAGTACGTCCGCAGCCTACGAAGGTCAGGCCACAGGTTACGGGCGGATGTGCTGCACCGGGACGATTCCCGGGTCTGTGACTGTCCGCGTCACTAGGCTTTCCGCCGCCTCGATCGTGTCGATCCACCGCGGATCGCCAGATGGTTCTGGTGTCTACACAAAGACCACGACCACGATTTTTTGCTCTGACATCGGCGGAGACTACGTCCTTTCTCAAAGACCATTCAACGCGTCTCTC
>JACCDP011153668.1_pt1 | contig 10366 bp, 11 predicted proteins | sample 7445841 | NCBI WGS metagenome assembly JACCDP01 (sample SAMN15323441, study PRJNA562643) | freshwater metagenome | isolation source: river surface water | place: USA:Blue River Watershed | collected 2017-08-17
ACTTCTGTGACGATGTTATTTTCATCTAAGAATGCGTAATGTGCCATTATGCCCAGCTCACATTTCCTGTGCCAGCAGTAATAGTTGTTCGCTTGAAACCACCACTTGCCGCACTTGTCGTTCCTGTTAATCCTGCACCGATTGTAATTGTTCGAGTATCTGGATAACGAAGGATAACTATACCTGATCCACCTGCACCGCCTAGACCACTGCCAGCTGCACCACCACCGCCACCACCGCCAGTGTTAACAGTTCCAGCATCACCATTAGTTCCATAAACTTGTTTTCCAGCACCGCCACCGCCAGTTCCACCAGTCGTGTTAGTTCCAGAAAAACCACCACCACCGCCACCGCCGGCATAGGTGACTGATGAACCTGTAATGCTAGTTGCTACACCGTTTCCGCCATTACCAGCCTGTGAGTTTGTACCAGCCTGCCCTGCAACGCTAGCACCACCACCGCCACCACCGTGGCGACTTGTACCATCACCCGGTGAGCCTGCACCGCCGGCATAGCCTTGATTAGCAGTGCCTGCTCCACCAGCAGTACCGCCGGCAGAACTGCCACCGCCCGAACCACCGCTTGAACCCGCGCCTGAATCATCAACGCCTTGCCCACCGCCAGTTGAAGTGATTGTAGAAAAAACTGAATTAGAACCATTTTGGGAGTTTGACCCACCTGCACCGCCAGCACCAACTGTTACGGTAAAAGAAGTATTAAGCGGAAGTTTCAATGCCGACTCTAAAGAACCACCGCCACCAGTTGCGGTAACTGTTGAACGAAGTCCACCCGCACCGCCACCAGCACCGTGATTTAAGCCACCGCCACCGCCACCTGCGACTACAAGATAATCGACATTTATAGTTTTTGGAAATACTCCAACTATTCCTGCAACAGTATTTCCAATCATTATTCGATAGACCCTACAACTGTCCAAGCATTTGCAGCAGTTTTGATTGCCACTGCTGCTTTATACTGACCAACAGTAGGCGCAGCAGATGATCCTCCAGCGCTTGTAATTGTTGTTGTGCCAGAAGTAACTGCATTGATTGTTAATAATCCTGCACCTGTGTTAAGAATTGTAATTGCTGTACCTACTGGAAAATTGTAGGTTGCATCCGTAGGAATGCTCACAGTCTTTGTTGATGCGTTAGATGTAATTACCAATACCTGATACTGATCAGTAGCTTCTAATGTGTAGGTAGTGCCTGTCTGAACATCTAGAGTAAAGGCCACCAAGCCATTAAACATAGCTGCTGATAAGACATCTCCTGTTGCTGCTGGAAATCCTGTTGCCATTTATTGCTCCTTTACCATGCTAGACGAGATACGCCTAGGATACCGTATTCTGTGTTCCCAATGATGAACCCATCGGTTATTGGCTCCATCGTGGTGAAAGTAGTGAACCACTTAGTTGGCTGAATATCGTGTGCCACGCCCTGAATCTGTAGGGTCTTTGTAATTGTATCGCCATTAGGCTGGATGTTAGAGATTGTCACATTGTCAAAATAGTCGAGGCTCAAAGCCGCTGTGACCCCTGCCGAATAGGATGGCGTTGAAAGATCAAGGGTCATTGAGTCGATCCGGATTGTGGTGTCCTTACGACTGTTCACATAGGTGGTAGCCAGATTCATGGCTTCCTCGTCTGTGGCTATAGGAAGATTCTGTGCGCTAGTGCTGTGTAGGAAGTAGGTGTCCACGCTCGCTGCATCTGTGTGGCTCTGGACATTGCTGCTGCCATAGCGTTGGATGTTAGCCTGATTGATGATCAGTTTGTCATCGAAGGCGAACTTGATGTTAGCGTAGGGAATGCCGCCTGTTTGATTAAAGACTGTCGGTGTGTCATCTAGTGTCTCAATGGTGCTAGATCGGCTCTTAAAGATAGCGTTGCCATCTGGACTCATGTAAAACGCTCCCAGCTCGCTGAACTCAGCTGCACGAATGGCAGACAAAGCGACACGAGACTGGCCTGAATCAGCTGAACAGATAGTGTCACCTGTGTCGATGTCACGCATTGAGTTAGGCCATGAAAGCTCTGAAAGAATGCGATTGATTCGTGTTCCTGTGTCTTGCCCTGCTCCAGCATCGGCAACTGTTGAGACTGCTGCAAGGTTGAAAATCTTAAAAGCATCGTAAGAGACGATCGTTACATAACCAATTTCTTGCCCTGTTGGATATGTGTATCGGTACTCAGATGTATAGCCTGAGAATAGATAGTAAGTAGTACCTGAGTAGGTGGCAGTAATTTGGATCTTGCGCAAAGGCTTCAAGAAGCCATAGATCGGAGAGCTAGTGTTCTGTGGATTAAAATCACCATTAGGATCTAGGATTTTAACCGATGCCTGACCTGCATTGTAAGTATCAGTCATTAGGTCACGACCGCGCTTGATTGCTACCTGTGTGGTGTGGGTAGAGTAATCGACAATTAACCCTGCTGTGTTAGAACCTGCCAACTCGGAAACACCAAGAATACCTTTGACAGAATCGCCAATAGTAAAAGGGTAGCCGTAAGTAGGGCCATCACTAAAGTTGATGGTTACTCCGATGGTTGCAGGTAATGCCATTAAATAGCGACCTGTCGTTCTGGAACGCCAGTAATTAACTGATTGCCTGTTAGTCCTGAGTTATTGACGGCATCTACAATAGCCTGCTGCAATTCCTGCTGAGAAATGACTGTGCCTTGAACGGTTACATCCACGACAGTCGTTGTACCACCGGTAGGGCCACCACCCGGAACGACCGGCGGTAAGCTACCGATTGTACCTGTGATGCCCATAGAAGCTGCTGCTTGTGCAGCGTAACGCGCACCTGACAATGATTGAGCAAATGATGCTCCACCGAGCAAGCCCATAGCTAGTGAGTTTTGTGCAATAGTGCTAGTTAATGCAATGGATTGACCATTGATTTCGATTAAAGCTCGTTGGACTCCATCAAGTCCTTCTTCCCATGCAATGAAAGGGTTGCCGACATCCATAGCATAGGTTTCTTCCAAAGTAGTTTTCAAGTTTTCTACCTTGCCCTGAACTTCATTGAGCATCTTGGTGTATTTTTCAATATCTTCAATGTTTTCTTCTTGGATAGCTTTAAGCAATAACAAGCGGATTCTTTCTTCTTCGCTAATCTTGCCCTTTAGAGCTGCTTCAATTTGAATCTTCTGAATGTCAAAGATTGCCTTGGCTTTATTTATCTTTAGTAAATCCTGCTGGGATTTTAATGTTTTCTTTTGCAACGCAAGCAATTCTGCTGCGCGTTTTTTAGCTGCTGCTTCTGCTGCTTTTCTGGCTGCCTCTGCCTTGACATCGCTATCTGTTGAACCTGAAATAGTCATTGGTGTTGTAAATGGCTTAGGCTTTAGTGCATCGGCTTTACCTGCTGCCCTAAGCGCTTCAAGATAAGTGCCGAGAATTGGTATCATCCCAATATCTATAGCGCCTGCACCCGGCAATCCCTTTAGTTTTTCGGCTAGTACACCAATGCCACGAATAACATCCGCCGTATAAAGAGCAACACTTTCCATAGACTCCGCTAGGTTGCTTACAGAGTCATCGTTTCCTAACTTAGAAATGGCATCGACTAAGCCTGTACCTATAATTTCCTGAGCGTTATCTGCTGCCTCTTTAAGTACGCGCATTTTGCCTGAGTAAGTTTCAAGCTCTGCTGCCCCTGCTCCAGCAAAAGTTTTAGTTAATAACTTGACAGCAGTATTAAAATCTAAAGTCTTTAATTCGCTCTGGCTAAGTCCTAGATTGTATTTTCTAAGTCCTTTAGTGTTACCCACATATAGGGCTGCAAGATCTTGATTAACTGTGAGTAAATCTTCGCCCGATCCTGCCGCTACATCTAGCGAAAGGTTTAATAGATCCTGCGCTTTGGTAGTAGATCCAGTTACAGTGATTAACTTTTGGAAAGCCTCACGCAATACCTCGCCCTCGTAACCAAACTTGGCGGATAAATCTCCTAGGTTTTTCTCGATTATATCTGTATCGAAAGATAACCCTAGATTCTTTAATACTGTTTCAAGCCGTTTAGCAGACTTTTCATTTTCTGCGAAAGCCTTAACCGCATTTTTACCATAGGACAACATAGTAGCTGCACCAAAAGTAACACCAAAAGTTTTGGCAAGTTTGCCGACAGTTTTGCTTAGTTTTTCTGTTGCTGTTTCGGCTTGCTTAAATGCTTTTTTGCCGGTGAACTCAGCAAGAATATCTACAAATACACTAGCCATGATTAACCCTTTACGCTTGCTCTAGAATTAAGCTTGGCTGCTGTTGATTCGATTGCTTTAATCACAGCGGCTGTTGCCTTACCATTGTTTTCTTCATAAGCTCTGAACAAAGCACGACCTTGCATCTTGTCATTGCCCTTCATCTGAGATGAATATTTATCTCTTTGATTTTGGACAAATCGACTGCTAGGTGTTTTACGACCCATAGTCTCGTATATCGCTCCAGCTGCGCTTTTATTAAATACGCGTGCAAGCGATCTAAAACCTTGGCGATTAGGTTTAGAAGGTGAAGATTTGTAACCGACTCCAGCTTTAACAACACGAGCATTGTAAGTGGGAAAAGTACCTTCTGACATTTGACGAGGTAACCATCCGCTAAGGACTTCCCCTTGATCTGGAAGGTAACCTCTAGCGGATTTAGTAATCGGCTTTAATGCAGCACCAATTTCAGCTGACATTTTTTTAGATAAGTCAGGTGTAAATTTGCGCAAAGCTTTGCGGAGTTCAATGGCGCCCTTTACGCTTGCTGGCATCGCTGATCTCCTTTGCTTCATCTTTGAGACCTAGCAAGAGAGCATCTAGCATGGTCTTATCTAATTCTAATAACTGCTGTGGCGCGATCCCCAATCTAATGCTTAGCCTAGCAATTAGATAGGTGAACGGAAGATCGCGCTTTAAGACAAAGGGTCTGAATCAAGCACCTCAACACTTTTAAGTGTCTCGATGAAATCCATACCGAAAGGCTTAACAGTTTCACCTGACCTGCGTGTTACTTCCCATGCTAACCAATAGACATCGCTCTGCTTTTCTTCATCGCGAAACGCCTTATGGAAGCCCTTTTTAGCGTACTGCTCGAATGAGTACTCCACTGCTGGAGTGATCTCGCCTTCTAATACGCTTCCATCTGTACGAACGATCTTTAGTTTTGCCATGGTTTTGCCCCTTTGTTAGTTTTTTAGAATGTGCCTGTTGTGGCTACTGCAACTGTTGAGTTAGCAGTAAATGTGATTGATTGTGTGCCAATGTCACCAACAGCACCATTGATGTCTGTTGTGTTATTGACTAGCAATGAGACTGTGTAGAGAGGGTTAGTCGCTGAGACTGCTGTTCCCTTTGTCTGTAGGAATACACATGTGACTGTTGTACCCCATGCAGCTTGTAGTGTTGCCAATACATTTGTTGCTGCTGTGTCATTTAGAAAGTCGATTGTTACTGATGATGCTTCCAAGCCCTTTACGAACTTGTGAGATGAGTCACCCATAGCGGTTACTTCTAGCTCATCAAATGTGCGGTTAATTGTTACTGCTGTTACATGGTCTGAAAGATCGACTGAGTTAATCTTCACACCTACATTGTTATTTAGAAATACAGCCATGAGATTATTCCTCGTCCTTCTTAGTAGTTACTGGCTTTGGTGATGATGGTGCTACCTGCCCGATCTTGATCAGGAAGGCTTCGTTCTCTTTTTCCCACTCGGACATTTTAGCTCCAACTCGTAAGGATTGATACGGACATCTCGCAGCTGAGTAGGTCTCCCGATGCAGCGTTGAGAATACTTGGTGCGCTGATTGCGCTTACATTATAGGTCAAAGATGATGCTGCGAGCTTAGCAAACACTCCGCAGACGATATCTTCAATGCCATTTAGGTTGCCTTCATTGTCAAACAATGGAACAGTCATAATAATCTTAAAGCTAGCCATTGGGCTAATGCCAATATGCTGATTGTTGCTTGGTGTCAGATACGGATCATCCGGTGAGACAATGACAGAGTTAGCAAGGACTGTGGCAGGTGGAAAAGCAAAGGTCTGCCACTTAGCGTTATCGACTAGAGCGGTGGCTAATGTGGTTCTGAGAGTAGTGACGGCAACGGGCATTATCCCACCATCGAACGCGGATCAAGTGCGTGAGCGATCAATCCTCGCACCTTAGCGAGAAGCTGTGCGCTCATTCGGTAAGGGCTTGGCTGGAAATCGACAGCGTTACTGCCTGAAAGGGTGGCTGTACGCGCTTGCCAGATTTCAACAGATATCATTAAAGCTGCATTCTGAACTGCTGTGTCTGTTGTCCAGTCTGTGTATGTTCTTGAAGCGACTGAGCCATAAGGAGCGATAGCGTGTTTAGGCTGCGCTGTTGTGTGATTCGTATTCATGCTGATTGAATAATCTCCAACGGCTGTAATAACTTTACTGCCATTGTAAGAAGATCCAGAATTAGAAATTGTTACTGTTTGACCTATATAAAAAATTTCTTTAATAGGATCGTTAAAGTAAAGAGTGCCCTGTCCAACAATATTTTCATGCGCTACTGTGAAATAAGTAGGACTCCATAACATAGGAAGTAAAACTGCATCTGCTGCATCGCATACTTCTTGAAGGGTTGCATCTGGATACAAAGTACCGACTCCGAGCGTGCTACGGAGTTCTGCGACTGTTGTAAGTGCCATGATGTCCTTTCTAAAGACTCTGGGGAGTAGAGGGCTACTACTCCCCAGAGCGACTTAGTGAGTTTGTTACGCCTTGTTGTTCTTAAATGCGCCAGCGCCAACCTTAGTTGCGATAGCACCGAATCCGTAGTAACCAACTGTAACTGATCCGTTAGCTGTTGATTCTGCGCGTAGGCGGTATGTTGGTGACTCGTACCATGTGTAAGCATCTGGGTTCACGATGAGGATTGTTCCATCGCCATCGCCACCGTTTGTTGGATCTACATAGAGGTTAAGTCCTGCAACATTACCTGTTAGTGATGTTGGTAATACTTGACCGCCAGCGTTCATTGGCTGTGATGCTGTGTAAATTGGGCGACCTGCATCGTTCAATGACATGATGTTAGACCATTGTCCTGTTGAGACCACCATGTTGCGAGCGAATGGGTTAGGTAGTCCTGCTGTTGCTGCATAGACTGATGCTGAACCGCGAGCAACAATTCCTAGCAATTCTGCTGCTGTTGGATATGTGACTGTTGTTGTTGCATCTGCTGTTGCACCTGAGATAAGTGCTGCATTAACTGCTGCGTTAGTTGCCTTTGCGTAAGCTGCTGCCATGTTGCGCACTAGCTCATCAAAGAATGCTGGAGATGTACGATCTAGCAATTCAACAGAGAATGTCTGCTGTCCTGCATACTTCTGTACTGATACAGATAGGAATGCAGCGTTCTGATCTGTGTCGCTGAACGCATCGCCTTCTGGCTCGATCGCAACAGTTGGAACTGCTGTAATCTTTGGAATCTCAAAAGTCATACCTGCATCTGGCAATACTCCACGAGAGATTGCATCGATTGAAGGACGGATTGTTGTAGATAGTGGGTTGATGATTTCAGATAGCTGACGAGTTGGAACAAGTCCTGCGTTATCTGTTGTGTCATCTGCTGCGCGTAGGTATTGACGAGCGTTGTCATCACCTAGAGCTGCACGGATTGTGTTTTCTGCATACTTAGCTGCTGTTACTTCAATGCGTGGCTTTGTGTAGTATGCTGCTGAAACAGTTGGGCGAGCAGCTTCGACCGCTGGTGCTTCAACTGGTGTTGCTTCGACTGCTGGAGTGGTTTCTTCCACGGTGGCTGTCTCGCTTTCTGTTGGTTGGGTTGATTCTTCTACGACAGATTCTTCTGCCGCAATATCAGTAACCTGAGCAGACTTAAATGCTGGCTCTGTTACTAAACTTACTTCGACCAAGCGAGCAGCGGATACATATGTCACGCCATCCTTGATCTTTGACTTTAGGACTTCTGCCCCGATTGATAAACCTGACTGCAATCCTTCTTCTGCGAGGATTAAAGCTTCTGTGCCGCGTTGTGACCGGCTGATTGAAAATACTGCATCGATTGAGTTCTCTGATTCGCTAAATGAAACCATGCGACCTAAAGGCTTCTTGTTATCGTGCTGGCTTAGCAATTTGATTGCCTTAGGATCTTCGATAGCAATAGATCCAGAAGCGAAGATTACTTTGCCCATGTTTGTAGATCCTGCTTCAACATTAAGTGGCACAATCTTGCCTGATACTGTGCGATTGGCTGAGTCTGCTGTGAGATCAGCTGAAAAGGTAATTACTTGATTCATTCTAGACCATTGTTTCCGTTAGGTGTTAGATCGGTCATTTCCATCGCTTGCTCTGGGGTAATCAGGTTAAGCGTTAGCAGTTTTTCAATGACTGCCAATTCTTGAAGTGGATCAGTACGCAAAAAGTTTTTATCAATATCAAACTTCACGACATTGCCACGCGCAGTAATATCATTCATAGATAGGCGATCTTCAATCGCAGTAATAAATGGTTGCAAAGATAATGTTAGGAATTGCTTGCGCTCATCTTGAACATTTGCATAAGTCATGGAGTTATTTTGATCTGCTGAAACATAATAAGCAGGCACATTGCATAGACGAGCGATTTCGGTAGCAAGATTAAAAATTGCTTCTCCGTACATCATGTCTTTAGGTGAGAATGAGACTGGAGTATATTCAAGAGTAGATGTTAGGTATGCAGTTGAACGATTGTTGCGAGCGTTACGCCATGCAGCAAGAAGTCCGGAAACTTCTTTAGGATCTAGATCTGCGCCTGTGTTTTTGATGTAACCAGTTGCCATTGGAGTAGCTGCTGCGATTGCTGCTGCCTTTTGCACATCAATAGCAGCGCGAATTGTTGAAGCACCGGTGTTTAAGATGCCATCGCTTAGTGACTGAAATGTAACAAGAGATCCTAATCCGTCCATTGGTAATGTGATGCCATCGACTGCATAAGATCTAACAAAAGTATTTGTGCTATCCAGAGTAATCGTTACTCGATTGTTTGCAATCCATTCAAAGCGAGATGGACGACCATCTTCCTGATAAACCTCTACTACTTTCCAGAATGCTTGACCATAGAGAAGAAGTGAATCGACAGTCCATGCAATCGTTACTGATCGTGGCTGTGAATATGAAGGTTGCTCTAACCATGCAGGTGAGCCAAGTTCTTCATTAGTAGATTTTCTGTAAAGCTCTAATGGAATCGCACCGATTGTGCCAGCAAGTAAATTGCGGCAACGCATAAGTGCGGGTACTGACATCGCTTCTGTTCTGCCAATGTATGCAGTCTGAAACGGCATTGCATAAGGTGAATACTCACCGAGAACCTGCGGAGCGGCCTGAGCTTGTAATTGTGTCTTAGCCTCTAGCCCAAATGCCTGCAATAGTTTACCCATAGACATAAATGGTAGCACATGTCAAGCATTTGACATATTACATAGGGTGTGTCTAGGTATAAATCTGTGGCTTAGGCTGAGGGATCATCAACTTGCTAACTGCCATGGCGATGCCAATAGGTGCTGAGATATCACCGGCAGACTTGCGCTTAATAATGCGCCATGCTGAGTCATTGACCTTAGCTGCGCAGTTATTCATCTGCTGGATTAACTCTGTCTGTCCATTGTGGACTACCCGATGATTGACTAAGCCTTCTAAGAGATCTCCACAGGCCTTGTAAAATTGCTGACCGGAAACATCCTCGACCATAACTCCAGCATTGGCTAAGCGATCTGCGATGGTCTGCGTAGCGTACTTATCAAAGCAGACTAGGCGTGGCTTATAGATGTCGCACCATGCCTTTATACTTGCTGCCATCTTTAGCTCATCGATAGCAACCTGAGAGCTATAAGTCTCTAGGATTCCAATGCCAATCCGTCCATCTGGAAGAAGTTGTCCAGCGACTAATGATCCGTTCCTACGAGACGGACTGACATCGAAACCGAATACAGTATAAGCCCCAGCAGCCATTTCAAGCGTGCTATCGGATGTGTCCTCTAAGATTCCATGTGGCCAAGGACTACTTAGTGAGTCGATCCATTGGCAAAGAGTCTCAGTACGAGTGTTCTCAATCGGTGAAGTAGCAATCGCTTCCTCAATCGCTTCCTCTGTGATGGTGTATCCCAAAGAGGGGTTAGCCAAAGCCCATGCATTGCGATCGTCTATCTTGCAGTACTGGGGAGCTGAGTATTCATAAAATCCAAAAGACTTGGGTGGGTAGTCGATAGCTCTTTCCCGTAGGTCGTTGAGTACAGTGCTGAAAGCGTCTCCTGCATTAGAGGTAAGAAGCGTTTGAGAGTTTGGGTGAGCTCTAGTTGTAGGAGTAGCAGCTCTAAATCCATCTTCTGTGATCTCTCGGACTTCATCG
>JACCDP011471242.1_pt1 | contig 10366 bp, 10 predicted proteins | sample 7445841 | NCBI WGS metagenome assembly JACCDP01 (sample SAMN15323441, study PRJNA562643) | freshwater metagenome | isolation source: river surface water | place: USA:Blue River Watershed | collected 2017-08-17
GCGTCGTGACGACCGGCGCCTGGGGCGGCCTGCACTCGTTCGCCGGCCCCGCCCACGGCAGCCTGAGCTTCGACGGGCTGGGTGAATTTCGCTTCTAAAGCCTGAGCGTCGCCCACTGCCGCAGCGGCGTGAACAGCAGCACGAAGCCCAGCACGTTGAGCGCCACGGTGAACCAGAACAGCCGCCTGAAGGCCGGCTTGACGCTCTTGTGCCGCAGCAGCTCCTGCGCCAGCAAGGCACCCGGCCAGCCGCACAGCAGCGCCAGGCCGTGCAAGGTGTTCTCGGCGACACGCAGGCCGCCGGTGCGGGCGGCACGCTTGTCCAGCGCATAGACGATGAAGGTCGCCATGCTCATCGCCGAGTACGCCCCCCAGGCCGCGTTCGGCAGCCCCCACAGCAGATGGCAGGCCAGCACAATGCCGGCAAAGCCCGGCACCAGCAGCAGCAGGCGGCCGCGGTCGCGCGCGCTGGGCACCGGCGGCATCGCACGCATCGCGAGGCTGCGCACGCCCTGCGCGCGGCGCTTGCCCTGGGCGTCGCGCCCTTCCTCGTAGCCCAGCCGTTCGCCCACGTAGGGCCGGTGCGGGCGCAGGCCGAAGGCCTTGATGTGCACGAAGAGCTTGTCGCCGCCGCCGTCCGGCGTGATGAAGCCGTAGCCCTTGGCGTCGTCCCATTGGGTCAAGGTGCCCTTCATGACGCGCCTCCCAGGTGGGCCTTCAGCGCCGCGATGGCATGCCGCACCTTGGCCGGCTGGCCCGGGTTGCCGTCCTGGCGCTGCGGCGTCAGCGCCCAGATGGGCAGCTCGGGCAGCGCCAGGTCGGTGTCCAGGCGCAGCAGCCGGCCGGCCGCCACCGACTCGGCCACGTCGTGGTCGCCCAGGCCCGCCAGCCCCAGGCCCGCCTCGCACAGCTGCTGCAGCGTCAACTGGTTGTTGCTGGTGTAGCGCGGCTGCACGGTCAGCGTGGTGCCCATGAGCCGGCGGGGCTGGTCGGTGCCGTCGTGCAGCAGCAGCCAGTCGGCCGCCACCAGCGCCTCGGCGGTGGCCGGCACGCCGTGCTGGGCCAGGTAGGCCGGCGCGGCATAGAGGCTGGTGTGCAGCATGCCGATGCGCTGCGCCACCCAGGGGCTGTCGGGCAGGCGGCCAAAGCGGATGGCGAGATCGATGCGGTGGGCCACCAGGTCGGTGAAGCCGTCTTCCACCTGCAGGTGCAGCCGCAGCCCCGGGTGGGCGGCCAGCAGCGGCGCGAGCGCCGGGCCGATGCGCCGGCCGAAGCCGACGGTCATGGCCACGCGCAGTTCGCCCTCCGGCGCGTCGCGCAACTGCACGAGCTGTGCCTGCGCGGCTTCGGCGGCCGCCACCATGGCCGCGCAGCCGGCGTGAAAGCGCTCGCCGGCGGGTGTCAGGCTGAGCTTGCGCGTGGAGCGGTGCAGCAGGGTCACGCCCATGTCCTGCTCCAGCGCGCGGATCTGCTGGCTGACGGCCGAGGTGCTGGTGCGCAACTGCCGCGCGGCCGCCGCAAAACTGCCGCAGCGCACGACCGTGGCCAGCACCGCCATGCGTTTGAGCTGATCGAGCATGAAGATTTTCTAAACAGTCCCCATCAAGAAGACCGACTTATCAGGCGATTGTGAAGACCAAACAATAACGCATCTCCCACATTCCTCTTTGGAGCCCAGATGAACATCGCCCTGATCGGCGCCACCGGCTTTGTCGGCCAGGCGCTGCTGGAAGAACTGCTGACCCGCGGCCACCAGGTGCGCGCCCTGCAACGCGACCCGGCCAAGCTGACCGCCCGCCCCGGGCTGGAAGCCCGCGCGTTCGACGTGCTGGCCGGCGGCAACCTGGCTGCGCAACTCCAGGGCGTGGACGCCGTCGTCAGCGCGTTCAACGCTGGCTGGACCAACCCCAATCTGCATGACGACTTCCTGCGCGGCAGCGACATCATCGCCACGGCCGCGCGCGAAGCCGGCGTGCGCCTGATCGTCGTCGGCGGCGCCGGCAGCCTGTTCATCGGCGGCCAGCAAGTGGTGGACTCGCCCGACTTCCCGGCCGATTGGAAGCAAGGCGCGCTGGCGGCGCGTGAAGCGCTGAACCGCCTGCGCGCCGACCAGAGCGGGCTGGACTGGACCTTCGTGTCGCCCGCCTTCCACCTGGAGCCGGGCGCCCGCACCGGCGTGTTCCGCCTGGGCGGCGAATCGCCCGTGTTCGACGCACAAGGCCAGAGCCGCATCAGCACCGCCGACATGGCCGTCGCCATCGTCAACGAGCTGGAAACGCCGCAGCACCGCCGCGGCCGCTTCACACTGGGGTATTGAACCCCTCGCCCGGTCGGGCCGGCCTGGGGCGGCCCGGCGCTCGGCCCGCAAGGGTCGCAACGCTCACGGCGCCACCGGCGAGATCCGGAACATCAGCACGCCATGCGGTGCCACGGTGCCGCCATGGCGCCCGCTGACGCTCCGGCTGCGCTGACCCGACCACAGATCCAGCACATCGGCCTTGAGCCGCGCGGGCAGGTCCAGCAGCTCCCACGCCACGGCCATCTCGGCTGCCTTCTCGCCGCGGTTGAACAGCAGCGCCGCGCGGTCGCCGCCCTGCAGCGTGCGCACCCAGATCTCCTGGCTGCCCTGACGCCAGACGCGGCGCCCCTGGCGCCCCAGCGGGTCCTGGTCGACACGGATGACCTCCGCGTTGGTCAGGATGCGCCGCGTGTCGGTGTCCATCTTGGCGAGGTCGTTGCCGGCGATCAGCGGCGCGGCCAGCATGGCCCACAGCGAGAAATGGCTCTCGTACTCGGTGGTGGTCATGCCGCCGTTGCCCACTTCCAGCATGTCGGGGTCGTTCCAGCCGTTGGGCCCCGCGTCGGCCCAGAGGTCGGCATTCATGTCGACGATGTCCAGCAGGCCGTGGGACCACTCCTTCTTGCCCTGCCAGGCGTCCCAGATGTCGCCCGTGGTGCGCCACAGATGGCCGATCGGCGGCGCCCAGCGGCCCGGCTGGCTGCTGCCCCACTCGCAGATGGACAGCACGATGTCGCGCCCCGACTCGCGCAGCGCCTTGGCCATGATGGTGTACGCGGCCTCGGGGTTGCGCGGGCCGGTGTAGCACCAGTCGTACTTCAGCCAGTCCACGCCCCAGCGGGCGTACTGCCGCGCGTCCTGAAACTCGTGGCCCGCACTGCCCGGGCGGCCGCCGCAGGTCAGCGCGCCGGCGTCGGAGTAGAGGCCGAACTTCAGCCCCTTGGCGTGGATGTAGTCGGCCAGCGCCTTCATGCCCGAAGGGAAGCGCTCGGGGTCCGGCTGGATGTTGCCGTCGGCGTCGCGGCTCTTCTGCCAGCAGTCGTCGATGACCAGGTAGGTGTAGCCCGCCGCTTTCATGCCGCTGGCCACCATCGCGTCGGCCTGCCCGCGTATCAACTGCTCGCTGACATTGCAGCCGAACTTGTTCCACGAGTTCCAGCCCATGGGCGGTGTGGGCAGCAGGCGGGGCTTGGGAGCGTCCAGCTTGAGTGTCTCGTGCGGCGCGGCGCCGGCAGCGGCCAGGGCACCGCCAAGGGCCAGCGCCACGAGCACGCGAGGCAGCCAGGTGAAGGTCATGCGCAAACTCCAGTGGGGATCAGACGGTGCCGCGCCGAGCTTCCAGCGCGGTGCGGATCTCGCGCATGCGTTGCTCGGTCAACACGTAACGCGACACGAGGTAGAGCGCCACCAGCAGCCCGCAGATCGGGATGCCGGACAGGAACACGCGGATCAGCAGCAAGGCCTGCTCGCCCTGCACGGGCAGCTTGGCGTCGAAGCCGGTGAACATCAGCACCCAGCCCGACGCGCCGTTGCCCAGCGCCAGCCCGACCTTGGAAATCCACGACCCGCAAGCCGCAAACGAACCCTCGCGGCGCTGGCCGCTGCCGAGTTCGTCGTCATCGATCACATCGGCCATCGCCGAGCCGTAGATGGTCCAGAACCCGGCGCCGATGAAGGCCACGCCGCCGCTGGCCAGCAGTTGCAGCCAGGGCAGCGCCGGGTTGTAGAAGAACCAGTCGCCCACGAACGCGAAGACACCCAGCACCAGCGTGACCTGCAATGCGTTGCGCTTGCCCCAGCGGCGCGCCACGCGCGCCGCGAACGCAATGCCCGCCAGGCCGCAAACCAGCCCGGCCATGCCCATCAGCGAGTTCCAGCGCGTGGCTTCGACGATGTTGCCGCCGCACACGTAGTAGACGGTGGCGTAATAGCCGAGCAGGCCGACCATGGACGTGGCCATGTTGTAGGCCAGCATGGTGCCCAGCATCTGGCGGAACGGCTTGTTGCGCAGCGTGCGGTAGAGCGTGTCCTTGAAGGGCACGCGCTGCGGGCCGCGCGCGACGACGCTGCCGTAATAGCGCTCGCGCGTCAGCAGGAAGATCACGACCGCCAGCACCACCATGATGGCGCCGAGGATGGTGGTGTAGACCTGTGCACCGAACAGGATGTCGGGCTTGCCGCTGGCGTCGTTGAACCACGCCAGCGTCGTGAACTGCGCGGCGACGAACATCGCCAGCTCCGGGATCTTCTGGATCGCGTTCTTCACCGACATCACGCGGGTGCGCTCGTGATAGTCGGGCGTCATCTCGGCGCCCAGGCTGTTCCACGGCATGTTGAAGCAGCTCATGGCCGGCACGTACAGGCAGGTCGACACCAGCATGAACACGAAATACTGCTGCTCGCTCCAGCCCCGGCCCACGGCGAACATCAGCGGCAGCCCGATGCCCGCCAGCACGCCGCCGACGAGGATGAACGGCCGCCGCCGCCCCCAGCGCGTGCGCGTGTTGTCCGACAGCCAGCCGAACAGCGCGTCGGAGACGGCGTCGACGCCGATCTTCAGGAAGATGACCGTCGAGATCAGGCCCGGCGCCACGCCCAGGAACACGTTGAAGACATGGAAGGCCATGGACTGGTAGAGCCAGTGCCCCCACATGTCCATGAACGACCCCAGGCCGAAACCGATCTTCTGCGCGGCCGGCACGCGGTCGGCCCGCCCGGTGGAACTCGGCGCTGCCGCTGGCGATGCCACGCGGTGCGCGGGAGGCGCAGCAGCGCCATCGCGGTCGGCAATCACTCTGTCTCCTTGGCCACCTGGGGCAGCACTTTTTTAGTAAACAGAGTGATTCTGGTTTGTCGATGCGACAAACGACAGCGGGAAACACCCGAGGGGCGCTCGCACCGCCCCTGATTCGCCCCCCCGATCCGGCTCGGCCGGCTAGGCCCGCGACTCAGCCTGGGGCGCGCCGCTTGCCCGCGCGTGGCGGCGGCGTTGCGGGTGCGGCCTGGGAGCTCTCGCGCACCACCAGCTCCACCGGCAGCGGCGTGTCGCTCGGCGACTCGTCACCCTCGATGAGCGCCCGGGCCGCGACATGGCCCAGCGCTTCCTTGTCCATCCTGACCGTGGACAGCGGCGGCCGGCCATGCTGCGCGGCTTCGATGTCGTCGTAGCCGACGAAGCGCACATCCTGCGGCACCCTCAGACCCTGCTCGGCGCAATATTCGATGGCCGTCAGCGCGGTCGAATCGTTGTAGACGAACACCGCGTCCGGCGGCGCCGGCAGCGCGAGCAGGCGCCGCATGGCATCGCGCGCCGCGTCGCGGTAGTCCAGCGACGGGTCCAGCACCACTTCGTAGTCGGGGTCGAACAGGCGGCCCGCCTCGAACAGCGCGCGGCGAAACCCCTTGGCCCGCAGCGACACCGAGTAATGCACCAGCGGGCCGAAGATGGCCGCGATGCGCTGGGCGCCGCCTTCCAGCAGGTGCTGCGTCGCCAGCCAGCCGCCGCGCAGGTTGTCGTCGTTGACGCAACGCAAGCCGGGGTAGAAATGGTCCACCAGCACCAGCGGCAGCTCGCACTGGCGCACCGCCTCCATGGCCTCGGGCTCCAGGTAGCCGGCCACCAGCAGCGCGTCGGCCTCATGCCGGCGAACCTGCGCGGCGATGTCGTCGCCCCCCAGCACCGACAGCAGGCTCAACGGCACGGCAGCCTCGCGGCAGGCCGTCTCCGCGCCATGCAGCACGTACGAGTAAAACGGGTTGCTCGCCAGGGAGCCGATGCTGCGGCTGTACAGGAACAGCACCCGCCGCGGCTTGCCCGTGCGCAGCTTGGCCGTGTCGTAGCCCAGCTGCTGCGCCACCGCCAGCACCTGGCTGCGCGTCTGCTCTGACAGCCCGGGCTGCCCTTTCAGCGCGCGCGAGACGGTGCCGATCGACACCCCCGCCGCCTGGGCCAGCTCCCGAATCGTCACCCCCCGTTTGTCGGCCATGGCCCGAACTCCAACTTCTGTTTAGTGCGCCGCTAGGCACGGCGATTGTGGCACCTGCACCGCCGCCCACGCTGGGCACTGCGCCCCCGCGGCAGCCGTGCACAGCCCCGGCGAGACCATGCGGGATGGCCCTTGTTGTTGATTGTTCACTAAACAATTATCGTCACCACCTGCCCTGCTTGTCTTTGCGTGCCGATGCCCCCCTCCCCGATTGCCGTCCTCGGCGAAGCGCTGGTGGATGAATTCCACGATGGCCCCGTCGCCGGTGGTGCCCCGTTCAACGTGGCGCGCATGCTCGCCACGCTGGGCCTGCCCACCACGTTCATCAGCCGCATCGCCGCCGACGATGCCAACGGCCGGCTGGTGCTGGGCAGCGCCAGCCGCTACGGCCTGGCCGACCATGGCCTGCAGCGCGACCCGCTGCGCGCCACCGGCCGCGTCAGCGTCCACGAGGCCGCCGGTGGAGGCCATCACTTCCAGATCCACGCCGATGCGGCCTGGGACCACCTCGCGCTTGAACCCGCCCGCGCCGCGATCGACGCCGCGCAGCCCGGCCTGCTCTACCTCGGCAGCCTGGCGCAACGCCACGCCGTCTCGCGGGCCACGATCCGCGCGCTGGCCAAGCGCTTCAGCGGCCTGCGCTTCCTGGACCTGAACCTGCGGCCCGGCGTGGACAACGCGCTGTGCGCCGCCGAGTCGCTGATGCTGGCCGACTGGGTGAAGGTCAACGACGAGGAACTGGCCCGCCTGACGGACTGGTTCGAGGCCGATGGCGACGAAGCCGCGCAGGTGGCCTCGCTGATGGACCGCTTTGCGCTGCAACGCGTGGTGCTCACGCGCGGCGCGCAGGGCTGGCGCTTCTACGGCCCCGGCGGCGCGGCGCTGGCCGAAGGCGCCGGCGAGGCGCAGCCCCGGCTCGTCGACACCGTTGGCGCCGGTGATGCGTTCACCGCCGTGCTGCTGGCCGGCCACGGCCTGGGCCGCGATCTGCCTGCCACGCTGGCGCTGGCCAACCGCGTGGCCGCCTTCATCTGCGGGCAACGCGGCCCCCTGCCCGCCGACGCCCACGCACTGGCGCCCTGGCGCGACGCACTCCACGCACTGCCGCCCGGCCGCTGAACAAAAACGGCCGCCGCTCGCCGCCCACCCGTCGGCAACCGCACTCACCACACGCTCCCGCGAGCGTCGCCCCGTCCTCCGCCACCGCTCACCATGCCCCGACCCCAAGCCGATACCCTCTCGCTGGCCGACCTCATAGCGCCGCCGCCCGACTCCCCGATGCGCAACCGCCGGTTCATCTTCGGCGCCGGCACCTCGTCCTACCAGATCGAGGGCGCCGCGCACGAGGATGGGCGGCTCGAGTCCATCTGGGACCGCTTCTGCGCCACGCCAGGCAAGGTGCTGCGCAGCGAAAACGGCGATGTGGCCTGCGACCATTACCACCGCCTCGACGAAGACCTGGACCTCCTGGCGCGCCTGGGCGTGGATGCCTACCGCTTCTCCATCGCGTGGCCGCGCGTCATGGACCGCGCCGGCGCCCCCAACGAAAAAGGCATCGCGTTCTATCAGCGGCTGCTCGACGGCCTGGGCGAACGCGGCATCCAGGCCTTCATCACCCTCTACCACTGGGACCTGCCGCAACACCTTGAAGACCGTGGCGGCTGGCTCAACCGCGACACCGCCTACCGCTTTGCCGACTACGCCGACCTCATGAGCCGCGCGCTGGCCGGCCACGGCCACATCGCCGCCTGGACCACGCACAACGAACCCTGGTGCGCCGCCTACCTCGGCTACGGCAATGGCCACCACGCGCCGGGGCTGAGTAGCCACCGCGCGGCCGCCCAGGCCATGCACCACCTGCTGCTGGGCCACGGCCTCGCCCTGCCGGCGCTGCGCGCCAACGCACCGCAGGCGCAGCACGGCCTGGTCGCCAACTGTGCACCGGGCTACGCCCACCAGGGCACCGCCGACGACCGGGGCGCCGCCTCGTTGTTCGAGACCTTTCAGAACCGCTGGGTGCTGGACCCGCTGCTCAAGGGCGCCTACCCCGCCGACCTCTGGCGCCTGTGGCCAGGCTGCGAGCCCCTCGTGCTCGACGGCGACATGGCCATCATCCAGCGGCCCATCGACTATCTCGGCATCAACTACTACAGCCGTGCCGTGCTGCGCGCCACCGGCCCTGACAGCTTCGACTGGGTGCACCTGCCCGAGGTGGAACGCACGACGATGGACTGGGAGGTCTACCCGCAAGGCCTGCAGGACCTGTTCCAGGCGCTGCAGCGCGACTACCCCAACCTGCCGCCGCTCTACGTCACCGAAAACGGCATGTCCAGCCACGACAGCGTGGACGCCAGCGGGGCCGTCGACGACCGCCAGCGCCAAGCCTACCTGAAGCACCACTTCGCCGCCTGCTCGCGCGCCATGCAAAGCGGCGTGGACGTGCGCGGCTACTTCATCTGGTCGTTGCTGGACAACTTCGAATGGGCTTTCGGCTACGAGCGCCGCTTCGGCCTCGTCCATGTCGATTTCGACACGCAGCAGCGCACCCTCAAACGCAGCGCCCTGGCCTACGCAGACTTTCTGAAGGCCCGCGCTGCGGCATAGCTACGCTCCGGTCAGACAGCCGTTGGGTTACCCGCCGCGTGTGAACCCGATGTCGTAGCTCCGCTGTTCCTTCCTTGTTCGAACGGTCAACGTGCCCCAGTAAAGGACGTACTCGCGGCCCTGAGCCTCACCGTTAGCGTCATCGGACTCCAGATCCAGTTCAACGACCAGGGCACCGTCGGCCGACCGCATCACGAGTTTTCGAAAGCGCCCGCCCTCTGGGCCTCGCGTGCGCCGAACAACCACGTCTTTGGCGGCAATTCTGACAACGGCTTCTTGCTCGCGCCCCCGATCAGTGAATCGAAGGAGGCAGCGCTTCGTGCCAAGCTCGAAAACGCCGTCGTCCTCATGGGGCGGCTGGCACTCAGCCATGTCGTCAAGCGTCACCGGGGAAGCCAGGAGGTAGCCGGGGGAACGCAGCAGTCCACAAGAGACGGCGAACACAGCGATCTTCATGAATGAGTCTTCAGGGCATGGCTGACCGCCAGTTGCCGACAGCGTACATGGGCCGGAGTCGATGCGAATGATCACTAACGCCGCGAACGCACCACCTCCCAGCACACCGCACCCGCCCTATGCTCAAGCCCGCCCGAACGCCCAACCCCAACGCTCATCTCCGCCTTGAATCGCCGCATCGCCGCCACCGCTCTTGGGATCGCCCTCGTGGCGATCACGGGCGCCTGTCTCGCGCCCATGGTGCTGACGAAGGCGCCGCCGCCCTGCGCGCGTCTCAGCGCACCCGTGCAGTTCACGCGGATCGATGCCCGCCCGGTGGCCGTTGGCCTCAAGACGCGGCAGTTCCCGGTGGTGGAGTACCGCTACGTCGTTCGGGGCAAGACCTACAGCAGCACGGCGATCTTCTGCTCCGGGAGCACTGACGTGTCGGTGAATTGGTCCAGGGTCGAACGCTTCTTCGATGACGCCCGCCATGGCGCGGCCATCGTGGCCTGGGTCGAACCAGCCCATCCGGCTTCGGCCTGTCTCTCGCTGGATACGGACTTCAGCTATTCCATGTTGTCCAACAGCGCTGCGCAATGCCGGGCGCCATGAGGACCAGGCGAAAACTGCCGGCGTGCCCCGTGAGGCAGACCGGCCGCGCAAGACCGGCACCGGGGTGGCCTCACCCCGGCGCCGGCAACGGCGCCACTCAGAAGCTGTACTGCGCGCTGATCTTGTAGGTACGACCCGACGTGAAGTAGTTGTGGCCGATCATGCCGATGTGCTGCTGCATGATCTGCTTGTACGTCTTGTTCGTCAGGTTGGTCGCGTCCAGGCCCAGTGTGAAGCGGTCTGTCCACTTGTAGTGCAGGCCCACGTCCACCTGCCCGTAGGCATCTGCCCACAGCGGCAAGCCCAGCGGCAGGCTGATGTCGTGCCGGTTGTAGGTGGCACTCGCCGGGTTGGTGTCGAGCGCATTGGTCTGGTTGGGGCCGGTGTTGTCGGAGTTCAGCGCCACGCCGTACAGGTACCGGCCACGC
>JACCDP010329344.1_pt1 | contig 10365 bp, 21 predicted proteins | sample 7445841 | NCBI WGS metagenome assembly JACCDP01 (sample SAMN15323441, study PRJNA562643) | freshwater metagenome | isolation source: river surface water | place: USA:Blue River Watershed | collected 2017-08-17
GGTTGCCATCCTTATCTCTTGGAAGGAGTGTTGTTGCTACCTTTGCTGCCTGTCCCTCGTACATTGTACGTAGATAGTTGACCTTAGACTTATGTCGCTTGACCATCTTATTGATGTTGTCTAGTACAGACTTGTACTTCATCTCTTCAGCTGTAGCGCGTGTCTCAGCATCAAGTAAGATACGCATATACTTCAATAGGTCTTCTTCGCTCTCAAGAACCGAGGGGAGGTCTCTCCCCGTTGGTCCAGCGTACTCGCCTGTCTCGTCATCAAACAGGTCACCATCAATCTCAATAATAGCCATACCTACCTACCTTTCTATTCTGCTGCCTTCATGCAGCCTGTAATAAACTCGTCTGCCTCTGCTTGTGTCTTGCACTCGGCAAGGCAATCAGCCACGTGTGTAAGTGATTCAGCGGTAATCTTTGCATCTGCACCACTAGCGACTACAGCGTTATGAATACCCTTCCTGTCAGCCTTAGATGTCTCTTTGCCGTACAGTCGGTCTACTTCAGCGTTGAATCTATCTGTTGCTTGCGCCATAGGCGTAGGCTTTGCTACAGGTGCAGGTGCAGGTGCTTGCTGTTGTGGAGCCTGTGACTGGCGTAAAGGCTGTTGTGGAGCCTGAGATTGATTCTGGTATCCACTAGCAGTATTGCCATCATCATCCGTATCGGATGCTTCACCAATAGCCAAGAGTGCTGACAAGCTATATCTGCGTCCATATGTAATAGCAGAGCCTACTCGATGGGCATCTACGGGTTGCACCTTGCCATCACGTCCAACAATAGGATTGACAGGTACGGTTACTTCGTTTGCAATCCATTCACCACTAGAGTGAATCAGCGTAGAGCGTACCGTCACTCCGTTGATAACACCATCATTCTCAGAGTGCTGGTCTACAGACTGAGACAAGAAGATGTTACATCCGCTAAGAACAGGACGTACTGCAAGTAAGATGCTGTCAAGCGTAATGTACTTGCTTCTAAAGATAGGGTTGTTGCCGTCCTTTGCAACACCATTAATGCCAGCCTGAGCCTTTACTAGGTCAGGTGCAATACTAGACAACGATTCTGATTGAAACATAGGTTTTCTCCCTTACGTAGAAAGTGTACTCTAAGAATACCGTATTGTCAATAATCAATCTTAGCCAAGAGGAGTTCTTCTTCATCATCATCTGGGTAGAGGTTTGAGATTTCCTCTAGGTTGAATGGTGTTTCAGTATCCTGAAGTACAAGATAGTCAGATTGTGAGTAAATCTTTGTGATAGGGATGTATTCCAGTATCATCGCTGGGTTGAGCATAGCCTCTTCAGGGTCATCACTTGTTTCCTTTATGACTCCTAGTGCGTGTTCGATATCAGCTGATACTACTTGGTGTGGCTTACCGTTGATTAGTCTATGGACGCATCCGAGCTTGCCATCGTGTACCTTTGCTACCCGGTAAACAAACCCACCAAAGTCTGGTGTAAGTCTGCCATCTGGTGCATCTGTAGGACAGGTGCAGAGTGTTCCAGCGCATCCTAAGGCTTGTACCTTACGTCCGTTGTATTCAAAGAATCTGTAACGATTCATAAGAGTACGAAGTTGTATCCTGGTGTTGTATTCGATACCGTTTACCGTTACCTCGTCATCAAAGAGAACGGCGTATCTCCATCCATCACACTCTGACTCTTGTATGAGATTGATACCCTCTATGGTCTCCATATTGACCCATACGTAGTCAGAACCAGCCTTCTGGAACACGTAGTCCCAGCAATCAATAGTTGGCTTCAAATAGCCCATAGTTAGCCTCCATAAACCTTGTAATCTTATCTACTGTTGTCCAATTGCTGAGGTCTGCCTCAACTCTCGATAAAACAGTTAGAACCTCTTTGGTAGACCGACAGATTGTCGTGTACCCAGCATTTGCTATCTCTTGTTGAATCTCAGACGCTTTGCCTTTCGCAGCCTTCAGTTCGATGGCTACTGCTTTACTGCCCCATAGATGGTGTGACGAGTGTATGTACAAGTCTGGTAGCCCTGGTGTGTTACCCTGATAACCTGTCGCATAGCTGTACGAACCACATTTGGTACATCTAACCTTAGTCCTAGTCTTCCCAGTTTCAAAGACTTTGTAACCTAGTATGGTCAAAGTATCTATTACTTGTCTTTGGAGTGCTGCTTCCGGTTTAGTCCTCATGCGTAACCCTCCAAACGTATTGCGCTACGCTTGCAGTAATAGGAGCTTTGAGCATATCTATCTTCCTGAGTGCCATCTTGAATGCCGTAGGTGTTGGCGCACGTTTACACAATTCAAAGAGACTTTCGTTGTTTTGGATAATCTCCAACCCATTCTTCATAGGTTGCGTTGGATTCACGATAGGTGTTTCAAACTCCTCCAACGTTGCATAGTTACGCTTCTGGTTCACCTTATCTATGAACTTCGTTACCTTCCCACCTGTAATGGAAACGTCATAAATGGTTGTCCATCCAAAGTCTCCATTTAGGAATGCAACGATATCCTTCTTAGTCCAATGGTGACTAACCTGCCGCCTGAATTGGCTAACTAGCACGTGTACCCTGCCTGTCATCTTCTGCTTCATCATGTTGTACTGAATGCCTCTTGCCTCTTGTATGGCTTCCTCTTTTGCTTCAAAGTACTTTGTGATGCTGCCCCATCTAAGCTGGGTTACGTGTGCATAGTTACCTCTACCGAAAACAGGCTTGCGTCCCGTTTTAACTATTGCCATATATCTATCTATCTATTCCTTTCTATCTAGAACTGGTTTCAGAACTGGTTTCAAACGCATAAAAAAGCGGACTCACCGCCTGCCCGAAAGGACAAGGGTGAATCCGATAATGAGTAAACCAATCGCTAGAGCTACATACCCTAAGAACAGGGTCGTCCATCCTAAGAAACAAATGAATCCGCCTAACTCTTTCAATACAAGCTCCTTACATTCTTGGCATACTCTATAGCTTTGTGTACCAGCTGCCACATATGCACACTATCAGTATGTGTATAAAGGTATTCTGCTACCTTTGGTGCTTCCGTATCCTGGAGTGTTGCATCTGCTATTTTGTATTCGTCTGGTGTGAATGCTTCGATGTGGCATTCTGGGAACATCTGCCTGAGACGCTCCAATTCAGCGTTGAATAACTTTTGATTGAACATACCTACCTACCTTAGGGAATGAATGCCTGTACCGATAATGATACAGGCATCTGTAAACGTATCAGCAGCCGATGGATGCTACCAAGCGATTGATAATGTATTCTTTTACATCCTTCAATCCGAATGCACCAGCAAGCTCGAATTGCCATATGATTCGTTGCGCGTTATCCCTACCATACGTGAATGTCACGCTATCCAAATGCCCATTCTTATCGAATGTCAATATCGCATGATTGTGGATATCACGATTCCCATAGACTGAGATTTCTAAGTCTATGGAATCCTTCAAGGGATGTAGTAAACCTACGCTAATAGATTCGATATCTAGGATATGCTTCCAGAATGCTGCGCGTATATCGTCCAGCTGTATCGAATGACGTTTGATGCCATATTGTGCATAAACAGCATCCGCCACGTTATCGATATGCTCATTCCATACCGTATCAGCACCAGAACACACGCCTATGGTGTTAGGTAATTCCATCACCTGGTGCTTATCACCATCTACGAATGCGTGGTAAAGCTTGAATGAGATGCTTTCACGCTGGCATACCTGTACCTGCTCCAGCATATCGGATGCTGTAATCTGGTCAATATCGACATATTCAATTCTGATTTCCATAACTACCTACCTCCTACAATTCTTTCTTATCGATATGACGTGGGATGTTGTTGTCCCTATGGATAACTTCGCCATTCTCGTATATAGCGATTCCACCATCCGCACCATCGCACCAGATGCGTTCGTCCCATCTACCGCCACACTTGAATCCCTTTACTAGGAATTCCCTATCGTCTAGCGTTACTCTAACTCCTCCCTTGTAGCTGACAACGGTACGTGATGGATAGCATCCACCATCAAATACCAATTCACCAGTATCCAAAGCTGCGCGTACAATTTGTGCTGCTGTAACCATAACTACCTACCTTTCTACTCTTCGTCCCTATCGTCATTCGTACCTGAGTATTCTTCGATGATTTCATCACCATCGAATAGGTACACACATTCTCCTGCTACCTTTCCATAACCTATCGCTGAAAGGTTTACGTACGTGACATATTGATACTTGGCTACCTTCAGCGTGTCATACTTTCCGATTGTGCCGACATTACCGACGATAAGTGTATACATAGCTACCTACTCCTGATTTACTGCATCATCGCAGATTGTCGCAGAAATGATGATGTTTGTCCCTTTAGGGAATTCGATTGTGAAAGTATCACCATTCCAGCTGTAATACTTGTGTACGTACGTGATACCTAGCGTACGCTTTACCTTGCGTACAATCGCTGCATCTGATTGTTTACCAGTATGCTTTATAGTCTTACGTACAACCCAGCTGTAATTTGGTACGTCACCAAATGTGTCTGTCATTTCTATACTGAGATTCATACCTACCTGCCTTTCATCTGGTAGGGTACGCGCTGGCACACCCTACCGTTACCTACCTACTTATTTGCTAACACATATTCAAGATAATCAATAGCATCATCATTACCTGATTCTTCTTCGTCTGTATCGTCCGATTCTTCGGACAATTCTGCGGATTCGTTTACGCTATTTGCTATCTCATTCCAATCTACGCTAGACATGAAGCTCCCGACGATATCGCCGATAAATCCCTGGAATACATTACCTACGGAATTCTCTAGGTATTCCTCCACCATTTCCTTGCACCAAGCTGCATCAATCGGTTTGCCATTTTCTTTTGCCATTTCGTACATATCATCGCCAAACCAGAGATTAACTTGCCACGTGTCCTTGTTCGCCCATCCGTTATAACTTTCCATACCTACCTGCCTTTCATCCCTATCTTACTACACTATACGGTAGTGTGAAATGTGAGATATTCCACACTACCTATCTTTCTATGAGACTTCCCCAATCACCGATACGTATCTTTCCGTTCACACGTAGGATTGTTGTAGCGTATGTATCACCCATATTGACGTATGCAATGGTGCGATTTCTATCGTTTATATATTCAACGCCATACCCATTTAGGATTCTGTTAATTCCACCTAATGGTATAAAATGTGCGTCACGCTCACGTTGATGCTCAAATTCTGAGCGTAATGCTTTTGCCTTGTCGATGCCAAAATGTATTGCCATCGCTTTTACTGTTGGGATGTTCATACCTACCTGCCTTTCATAACTAGTATACTGCATTGTACGGTAGTGTGAGATGTGAGATATTCCACACTACCTACCTACTACCGTCTGATTGTTTTACTTAGTAACGATTGTTCCATAAATAGATGCAGCATATCGATATCCTCTGCGATGGTATAGCCTACACCAGCTTTGTAATCGTGACGCCATACCTCAGCTAGATTCTGTACCCTACACATTTCGTATTCGCGTGGTTCCCTAAGCTCACCGATACTTTCAGCGATAGATTCTAGCTGTTGAATACGTTTACTCTTATCCTGGATTGTATGTAAATCCCTGATATCTGCTAGTATGTCAAATACGCGTTCCTTGCGTGTCAAATTGCCTATTACCATAATCTACCTACCTTTCCTAAATGCGTATACTGGAAGCTTTTATATGAGCGTATGCATCACCTTTGATAGGGTAAAGCTTCAGATAATTACGGGTACGCATACGTTTGACGTCAAATCTACCTACTACACTTCCATTCCATCCGTCACGCTTTATTACTACGATATGATTCCCGTTATTTGCCATCTTACAGAAGAATGGTAATTCGTTATTTGCTACCTCAAAATCCTTCAAGCTTTTATATTCCCTGTAAATGCTCACACCACGATTTGATGCATAATCAGATGCGGATGATGCCACATGAATGTCTAACGTCATAACCTGCCTACCTTTCAATAAGAGTATACTACACTGTACGGTAGTATGATGTGTGAGATATTCCACACTATTCGGCATCATTCCATAGCAGGATATCGCTGCAATTATCTTCGTCGGGTAGCACAATCCATCCGGTAGGTTTGTACCCGTTACGTTCCTGCAGCTGATTGTATATGGTGGCAGATTCTACCGAGCTAGGCATACTGGCAAACCTTGAAGGTTTGTAGTATCGCTGCATTTTGCATAATCTGGCATATTCTGGTGAATGCATACCGTTATGGTAATGCGTGAAATACCAGTAATACGCGTCTACTATCGCAAACCTATCAAATGGTATGGTAATGCTAGGTTTAGGCATCCATTCCACGTTACAGATAATGGTGATTTGCCATTCTATAGGTTTATATTTGAATCCACATACCGTTACAAATTCCACGCTGAGATTTGTACCTGTAGTATCGTATGTGACATTCACGCTATCGGTTTGGATATCACCACGCATGAATCCATTCATAAGAGAATCGTTTACTAGCGTTGGAGTAGGGTATTCAATACCATCTACCAGCTTAGATACGTACACGCTATTATCTAACAGCTTGAATGCTGGCACGTTTGCGCCTATCTGAGATAACACGTCAAGCAATTTACTTGTTCCTATGCTGCAATCCATAATAACTACCTATCCTTTCCTACACTACTATTCTACTACACTATCCGGTATCTAAGTATGTGAGATATCTCACACTATCTATCTAACTATCTAACTATCTACGCGCATCTATCTATCTATCTATCTATCTATCTATCTACGGAACTGGTTTCGGAACTGGTATCGCCAATTCTGCCAGCCGTTACCAGCTGGCAGGTATCGCGATATGCTGCAGGTACGTTAACCTACCCTGCATTTGTCAAGCTGCAATACTGGCAGGGTATCGCCTGGAATATCCGATTCGGTAGCAAATCCCGTATAACGCTTTCCATTTACGCGTACCGTAACCGTAGCAAAATTACCGAAGCTTGAATAATAGTCTACTACCCTGATTTTGTTATACCCTGCGCCAATTACTCGGATGGTATCGCCCGATACTTTCCAACGCGTACCCGAATTGTTCAAATATAATGTTTGCATTTTTCCTACCTTTCATAATGCAGGGTACGCGATAGGTACCGCATACCCTGCTAACCTTTCCTACTTTGTGAACCAGTCTGGCAAATTGCCTGCATCATAATGGAACGCGTTAGAATCCAACGTATGGAACGCGTTAGAATATCCGTTAAGGTATGCGATAGCTTCAGACGTATTACCGCAGAATTGGCTACTACCAGACTTTGTATATAGCGTTATGACATATCCGGGCATACCGCCTTGTATCTGGTGCGATAGGTTAAGCCTATCTGCCATTTGTACGATACGTTCAATTCGTGTCATACTTTCCATTCTCCCAATTCTCCCTTTAGGGTATCAATTGCAATTTGCCGTTCCCCGTTAACATCCGCAATTAATGCCATACCCGTTAACTCCCTGACTTTATCGGTAACGCTTTCTAGCGTGATATCCGTATCGATATACGGGTCAATTTTATTACAATAGGCGGATACGTCCGCAGGTGAATTGTTACCTGCTAGTATCGCGTACGTTACCAATTCAATTCCTACGATTTGCCTACATGATGTAAAAATGCAATTGCCTGCCATTATGCCCGATACCTTTCCGCGTTATATGTATCCATTTCGGGATATTCAAATTCGTATTCACAATCGTTGCACAGCTGTGCATCAAATGTGCTACCCGTTGCAATATCGGTGATAACGATATCTTTAACATCATTTGCAAGCATTTTGCCATTTACCCAATTGCAACAATCACAACCGGAACGTGCAAAATAACTATCGGTATCTTCATGCGACATAACCAAATTACTACCCTTGAATTCCTGAGATTCTAAAAATTCGTAAATACCTTTATGCATACTTTCCTACCTTTCAATATGGCAGGGTAATTGATACCCTGCCGATACTTTCCCTATCTGCTGTTGTGTAGAATCCAAATTCCTGCGTATAACAGATACCCTGCTAGCAGGTACCCTGCGGATACCATAGCGCGTTGCAGGATGATACGTACGCGCTTTCCTGCGTTATATGATGGTAGATGCATCATTTGGATACACCATAGAACGTACGCCCGGAATTTGTGTACGTGTTATCCGCGTAATACCAAATCCAATTTTGCTGGTAGATAGATGTATTCGCGAATTCACGCAAGATAACGTTAAGGCGTGATTTGGTGGTGGCAGATTTGTACCGCGTGGTAATTTCAAGCGTACCCGCTGTTGTGTCAAGCTCTGCAATTAGATTATTGAATAGGTAAACCTTGACGGTATCACCTGCAACGATACGCGTATTCCCTAAGTCTACAGACTTACCCGCCTTTATAGCGTGTAGCATTTTGCGTTCAATTACTTTCATTTTTCCTACCCTTTCAATACCTGCCGATACTTGGTGGATATCGGCAGGATTTGCTAATTGTTTTATTGAGAATGATTCTCAATTGTCCCGCATTTCAATTTCACGTAACGTGATTAGCGCGGTATCAATAGATGCATCAAAACATAACAGCCCTTTATTGATTTCATATACGTTGAATGTCGTATTTTCATCAATTGATACTGAATTGGTGCTATATCGGAATTCACGTGACGTGCCGATTGACGCATTGACAATATTTGTTAGCATGACGAATTTTGCGCCAAATGACGCAGGCAACCCAATTGGTTGTGTGTGTACGGTATTCATGATGTGATTATTGTATAGCAGATACCGGATGTGCAAGTATAAACCAGGATTTGCCTATGTGAACAATTCCACATCTGGCATACCGTAGTATTTGCTTGACATAACACAATATATTGTGGTATTCACGCGCGCGCGTTCCGTTCTATACGTAATTGTTGCATACCCTGCTATCGGTATCGTAAAGCTTTACACCATACGGGAACGTACCAGCTGCATTCTCCAATCTGCGGTATAGGTAGGAAATGAGGACTCCCTTTTTTCCAATCTGCGCTGTAGGGGAAGGGGGTAAGGCAAGACCCCGTCCCAGTCCGCAGTATGTAGTGGGGGGACTCCTACACTTACATCTCTACTCTATCCACAATCTCTTTTCTCCCATCGTAGATATTACTCCGTCAGAAATTTCTCCATCCTACTTTTATCATCATTTCTCCCATCGTAGAACCCTACTCTAATTCATCCATCTCTACTACATACTTGCAAAGTGTAACAACTAGAAAGATTCTTTCCTCACCATTACTCCAATTGTAAGGTGGTCAACTACTGTTAGACGCAATATATACCTGCGTAGAAGTTTGTTAGATAGCGGTGTAGTGTCGTATTCAGTAAGGCTGGCATATGGTGTGCGTATCGAGGTTATGTTATTCAGATAAGCTTGCAGTACGCCCACGCACTTCGTGCTGATTGGAAAGAATTTATCCAGTTGGTGGATAGATTGATACGTAGTAGTATTAGCCTATGAGTATAAAGACAAGCCTCTATCAGTACGCTATACGTCACATACGCGTTGTTGACGGCGATACGTTAGAAGGCGATATAGACTTAGGCTTCAACGTAGAACTGAAGGACGTGAAGGTTAGACTAGCTGGCGTTGACTGCCCAGAGAAGAGTACACCTGAAGGCATTACGTCACGTGACTTTACGTCTCAGTGGGTGAGTGCAGCTGAGAGTGAATGCAAGGATGTAGTTATCAGCGTGAAGAATCACAAGCGTGATAAGTACGGTCGCATCCTGGGAGTCATTACGGTAGATGGTCAGAGCTTGACTGATGTGCTGCTTATCAACAAACTAGGTAAACCATATAGTGGCGGTAAGAGGTAGCGGGTATACTGTTCTTGCCACTGAGAAGTGAGCATCAACAAGAACAACAACCTACCAAAGGAAGAACCCCGGAGACAAGCCGGGGTTTTTCTTGTTAACAGAGGCTAAGAGCCAATGGAGTATTCTGACTTGGGTTTTCTGGAGACTTTCATTCAGAATGCCACCTCTCGGTGGTGATTACAGTATACATCCAGACTGGTAGATATACCACTACGTGATACAATTAGCAGTAAGAACTACTCGCTACCCCTGCAAAGGATGATTCATCCCGGCGGCAGTTTAGAGTCCGTACGCTATTATTCAGGTCTAGTTTCGCTCTAAGACGGTTGGAATCCGTCAGTAGTTCAAGAGTGTGCTGGTGTAAATCACTTTGGATTGGTAATTGATGCCAGCACATACAATATTGGTCAAGGTGGTCTAGGTAGGGCTTACTCTTTCACCTATCGAGGGCTTCAATTCCGAGGATACAGATTAGAGTATCTCCAATATTGTTA
>JACCDP011108208.1_pt1 | contig 10365 bp, 10 predicted proteins | sample 7445841 | NCBI WGS metagenome assembly JACCDP01 (sample SAMN15323441, study PRJNA562643) | freshwater metagenome | isolation source: river surface water | place: USA:Blue River Watershed | collected 2017-08-17
GTAGTACAGTGGAGTGTATGCCAGAGACGTGGTTGTTCCAGTCTGAATGATGGATGCGTACTTGATTTCCTTGTATGTGGGAATGTTGTTCTTGCGCCATACCTCAGCGGCATTGGGATCCTGGTCATTGTTTGTTGGTCTGAATCTCATATACATACTCTCCACTGCAAACTTGATATTTGAGATACTTATCGAGTCGCTGTCCTTGTCCAACAGCTGCTCCAATCGTCTATGAACCCGCACTATGTTGAACTGCATGCGATGCTGGAACAACTCGGCAACCTCTGGGATGGTATACACGTGGTTGGTAATCAAATCACATGCTTCTATACGAGGAGGCTGATACTTGCCTCCATCACTGGCATAGTCTATAACCTGGACACACTTCTCATAATTCTCAAAGTCTACTTCAATGTAGAACTTCTCATATGTGATGTTCCAGTTGGAGATGGCGAACGCTGGATTGACATTATACCAGAACAGCAGTGGGATGTACAAGTCATATGGGTCATGTCTATTCTTCTGGGTTTGGAGTCCATCGAAGATTAGCTTCTGTTCTCTAACCTCCTGGTTGTATGGGTCTTGCAAGAAGATGCCCATGGTTGGAGTCTCTTGGCCAACACACCGCTTCCATCCCATCTCCTGGTTCTTGCTGACATGGAACTTGTAGTACATCTCCATTTCCTCAGTTCCATATCTATCAAGTATGATACCATCGCAGCATAGGCGTATCTCCTTGATTAGCCGGTGTCCTATGAAGTCGTACCACCGTATCTTGTTATTTTTGTGAGTAGCCTGCAATGCAGACAGTCGGATGTGCAGAGCCTGGTCTATGATGAAGTCCCCATTGATTGGTATCTTTATGGTGGATGAGGATCCGAAGATTGGCAGGGTGGTTGTTCTGGCCGATGAGTACGCATATGCCACAGATACGATTGGCTTGTATGTACGGTTGACGAAGAATACATGCGTCGCACGAACATCGTCATAGGTGGCATTCACGTTGCTGAGTCTCAGCTGGGCTATCTGCTTGTCAAGTTTTATTTTCAGATTGGTGTACTGAGTGATGGAATTCATATCGCTGCCCTCCAGCAGCAGCTTGCTGATATGAGCTTCTATCTTCTTGGACTGGTCTTCTCTGTACTTGATGGCATCATCTCGCTCGGCAGTCTTGCGCTGCTTGACCTTGGATATATTCTGTAGAAGCTGTGTCTTAGCCAACAGAAGATTGTCAAGGTCAGACGTGTTGTTGAGAAGAATGGCATAGCCATTCTGAAGAATGGACTGGGACATGACTCTATATACTTAGCCAGTTATCATCAAAGGCATAAAAAATAGCTACACCGGCAATTCGTCCGATAAGTCGCTGGATATGGAACATGTCGAGCCGAACGATATGGCCCTTCTGCGTCTATATGGTCCGCTATCTCCAGGAACTAACTTGTAGCATGTGAATGCTACCAGACATATCACCAACATCATCACCACGATGATTATCGATACTATGTATAACGATTTGACTGGCACAGTGGCCTGATAGAACGAACCTGACTGGAAGTCATCCATAGCTATATTATTTAATGAATGTCTTCCATTTTACGGTCAATCTATGTAGGCATACCTATCCGTGGGAATGTATTTGAACCCCCTGGTTATGTGGCATATCTTGGCCCATATGGTGTCATTCTGTATGAGCGTCTGAGCTCCCTGCAGATGAATGAATGATAGTAAGCTCTTCTTCTTGTAGTAGTCTGGTATATGCATCTCTATGAGCTTCCACACGATATATGGATAGAACAGCATATTGGACTTGTTGGATGGCCGAATTATATTGTATGCCTTGACTGCCTTTGCAAAGGAGTTGGTTATATCTTGAGTCTCCGCGTATGATAGTTGTGGAGGAGCAACTCCAGTGATGAGCCTCTTAATGAGGGCAACATGCTCGTTCAGCTCTGTAAGTCCAGAGTCCTTCAGATATCTACGAAGCTGCTCTATTGTCAGACGTTTCTTGTTGGTGATGCCATCCCTCCTGATACAACCCTCTATCTTCATAAGCTGAGCCTCGGTGATGGTATTGGTCTCTCTTGCCTGAATTCTCTCCAACCAGGATTTGACATGCTTGGATGGTTCATACCCAGCATGCTTGTATCGTATGCTCTCTTGGGAATAGAACTGGCAGTCATTGAACACAGTGCCCTTGAGTTCATACAGATATCCACAGTTATCACACACCATCTCACTAGATTCAGGCATGACCTGCATTGGATGCCCACACTCGCAGTAATCCATGACTTCCTCAACTGGTTTGAGGTCCAGCTTTATATTGTTGAACTGCTGGATGGATGACCGGATATCGTTGATAACCTTATCATCATCTTCGGATAGATTGATATGGGACTTCTCGCTCATACTGATGCGTTTGACTGAGTCCACAAACAAGCCAAGCTCATAAATAAATATATCTGACAGCTCGTAGATATTCTCAACTGCTATGTACTTGGAGAGCTTCTTATATATGGCCCATGTCTGCTCGTGAGCGCGTCTTGCCATGGCGACATCCGAATATACTCGGAACCTCTTGAGTTCGTAGCAGTACAGGTTGAATATACTGACCAACTCATCCAGGTCAAACTTGCAGGTTTTCACACTCTGCACTATGGGGTTGTAATGATTGACATGGCTGGAGTAGTTGTATAGAAACTTGAAATTGAACTGGTCGGTGTGTCTGTCTATGATATCGTAGTAGTCGGTGATGAATGGAATGATGCCGATGTTGAATCGCTCCATCGCATCCACATATCGGTGGTACTTGGATGCGACCCTGTTGGTTGCCACATCAATGACCATATCTCTGGTATCTGTATCATTGATAGACTTACTAAGAGAACCAAGCAGTATGTCCAGAGACCTATATGAGTCATCTATAATGTCCATACGCTCTTGCAGGTTGTGCAGTACATGTTCGAATGATGTGTTGGTGTTCGACATCTTGTTCGCTAATATACATCTATATTCGATATAGCATTCATTGAATATAGACATCATCCATAGACAAGATGAGCAAGCAACTGTTGGATTCTCTCCTCAATGACCTGCAGACGAGCGGTGAAGATGCCCTGAATGAACAGCTGGCCAAACTAACTCCAGAACAACTGGATGCCTTGTTCGAGGAAGCCCAGGTATACAAGTCTCTTGGCCCAGCAGGCAATGATAAGGTGGTTGTTGCCTCTGTGAGCAACCTCCGCGAGAACTACCTCAAGAAGCTACTCACAACGTCCCTGGTTAGCTTCCTGTTCCAGATGAAGGATGAGCTGACGGTTGATGAGGAAGACCTCGAGAACCCTCCAAACAAGGAGGATTTCATGGAGGAGGTTGCTGATTATACCATTCCAGAAGGATTCAATACAGATACCTTCTATGATCATGAGGTGGTCAAGGTGTTCCGAGCTAAGTTCGCGGACTTGAAGGTGGAGTCAACAAAGGAGATGGAGACATATCTCACGGAAGATGAACTGCTGGAGGCCACTGTCAAGGCCAACGAGCAGCTCAAGAAGTTGACACACAAGGAAAAGAAGCTGAATCCAATGAAGTACAACGATGCCATCCAGGCGGCTATTAAGGAGCAGTCAGACAGGGAACGTGTGGTGGTGAACAAGTTCCTGGAGAATGTGTTCAAGTTCAACAAGGACAAGCATCTCCAAGAAGGAGCCAACAAGATTGAGGAGGAAGACCCCGAGCGCACGGACATCGAGGAACTCAAGGGCACCGATGTTGTCTATGACAACGTTCCGCCCAATGATACGTTCTGCCGCTTCGACCAATACTTCTCCATCAACTATGAGAAGATGCGAGAGGCCACCAAGAACATCTACAACCTCAAGCCAGACCTTGAACATGCCATGATTGTGTATGACGTTGTGGAGAATCAGGAAGCAGCCAACACATTCGTTAATAAGTATGGCTCATCCTCCAAGTTTGACATTATTACGTTCGACCTCAACAAGTGGGCACTCTTGGGCCAATTCAAGGAGAACCGCGAGCGTATCGATTACTACAACAAGCACAACGGTATCATCAAGGCTATCTTGGAACAGCAACAGGCAGACAACATGCTTGGCGAGGACTTGATGAAGAAGCGTGTCAAGAGCACCAAGGTCAAGGCCGAGAAGGTGTTCGGCAAGGACTCTCCCCAATTCAATGAATACAAGAAGCTCATGGATGCTGGCGGCAAGGATGGAACCATTGAGGAGCTGGATGAAGAGAAGGTCAAGGTTAGTCGGGAGGTTGTTGTGGATGCTGAGACTGGAGAGGAACTCAAGTTGGACGAAGATGGTGTGCCAACCAATGCCATCGAGGTTCCTATCACAACCATCAATGCTCGCACTGGAGAAGTCAAGCAATCCCGGTTCTTCAGCAAGGCTGAAAAATAAATACAGACTTAGCAGTTGTGCTTGTGCCAAGCAAGAGCTTGACAGAGCGTGTCGGCTATATCGTCGTAGTTCTTTTTTTTAAGATTGGAGATAAGACAGCGTCTATCCATGAGAGTCAGTAAGTACAGCATGTTGTACGTTGTGTGCTGCTTGTTGGCCTTGTAATTGGTGGATGCATATGCCAGGAAATCCGCCAGAGTCAGGGATGGATGCAGAGCTATGGTGTTCTTGAGACTTGGCTTCACCACATGGATCGGATAGCTGCCGGCATAGTGGTACACAATCATGTTGAACACTGCATTGCTGCAGTGGTTGGCATTCATCTGATACTCTATCAACACCACTACATTATCCAACCCAGATAGATTGACTGTCTGGTCATACTTCTGAAGGGTACGCTTGAGAGAGCAAGCCTTGTCTATGGCTGATGTATCTCTGAGCTTGGCCCCATCGTTGATATCAAACACATCCATGGCCAGCAACTGGATGGACTCATCACAGTAGGCATTGCTTGCAGCTATCCCATCAGGAACTCCTCCAGATATATTTTTGAACGAGCGAAACCTATACAGTCCGATAGCCAGAGACTTGGTGGCAACATCGATGCTAAGGTATGTGGTAAAGCTCATTGGATTCTATATATGTGGGCCAAGACTCAATTATGTACATGCTTGGCCTCTGCTATCATGGCCGTGTTGATGGTCTTCAGGGCGTTCCTGTATTCCATGATATCCATGTGTCCACCATAAACTGACAAGTCATACACGCATGGAGCCTCCTTCAGTTCCACTGGTTTCTTGTTGTAGAACTGGACGAACAGCATCTTCAGCATGGATAGCTTGTCGGTACTTGACTTGTCCTTGATGAACTCAGCCGAGTTGTTCAGAAATGAGAACGCACAGGCAAACCCACAGAATAGTCCATGGGCATCATACTCCTTTCCATGAGCAGTAGTTCTAATCTGTCGAGGTATGAAACATGGAAGGCCCTTGAAGTTGAGCCCACAGTACCAACACTTGATTGTCATGTCTCGGTATGCATCGGCCCACTGTTTCTTGGTCTTGTACTTGGTGGCCCTGATGGGATTATATATGGTCATGTCAATCTCTGGTTCTTGCTTCTCCTCTGAGAAGAGCTCTCCGTGTATCATGTTGTCTTCAATAGTCTGTATATCACTAAAGAAGATGCCTTGCAAGAACACGATGTTGCGCACAGGAATCTCCATTGCCGCCTGATATATATTCATTATCCATCTGTCAGGATTTACATGATATAGTATATATCAACAACCATGCCACTACCATTCTTGGCAGCATCCGTAGCCAAAGACATGGCTCCAAAGATAATCGGGGCAGTTATGGTTATCGTCTGTCTGTTCGTCATCATATTCACTCTACTGGATGCCACTGGCAAGACATATGTAATCAAGGTAGATAGAACCAAGGATCCGCAATCATGGTGGATACGATTTGCCATGTCCATGGGATTCTCATCCCTATTTGCATATCTTGGATACAGGATGATAGTACCAGCATCTGCAGCCATTCCCCAAATGCCATATGGATATGATTATCCACCACCGCCAATGCCATACGGCTATCCCCCACCACCTCCATACGGCTATCCCCCACCACCTCCATATGGCTATCCTCCAATGTATCAATAAATATATTGGCTGGTATAGTATAGCCATGGTACTGCTAACCGATATAATCTACCCATCATTCATATACAAGAGATGCATATATGCGGCTCTCTTCATAATAACTCTGTTCCTGATAGCATTCTCCTTCATGTTATCATCCAGCGAGAAGAGCTTCGATGATATCAATCAGGATGGCAACATATCCTGGGATGAGATATATGTTGCATGGAAGCTTCCTGGAACGGTTCATTGGTGGAAGTACATTGGAGGTATATTCTTCGCCACGTGGTCCCTGCTTGTAGTCAAGAGAATCCATGACTACGACGAGTACATCAACCAAGAAAAAAATCTGTAGATGCTTACATGTTGTTGAGGTCGCTGATGTGTCCCCTAACAGAGTTGGGGCGATACCCCATGCTGGCATTCAGAGAGTCGTTGGCCTGCAGCTTCCGTCGCTGAGACTGGGTTATCAAGGATGGAAGCAGCTCCATCATGAGTCGCGGGATGATACCCACATTGTTGGCAGCCACGAACTGACTGACGGCTGTACTTGTCTCCACTCGAATTCTCTTGAGTTTGGACTTCACAACATCTGAGTATCCTGTGATATCTGGCTTACATCCAAAGTACTCATGCTGGCCATTGAATATCATCTCAAGCAATGATGCACCCGCAACCAGAGCTTCCTCGGCAATGGAGTTGTACTTGAGCTTGTTATACTTGAATGTTAGTCGGCGATTGACCTCCTCTATCTGCTTGAGTGGGGCTGTATATGATACCATGTACTGTGGCGAATCCACAGACACGCCAAGTTCCTGCAAGTCATCACGAAGGGCCTCTATCTGAGATAACAGGGAGTTACGTCGCTCATTCTCTATCTCCTGGTCTATATCAAGATTCATCTTGGGGACGCTCTCCATGGCCAGATTTATGGATGACTGCAGTTGGTCATCTCGAGTCTTGTATGTATAGAGGGCATCCTTTGGATCCGGAATATAGTTGGACCTAACAGTGTTGGCTCGAGATATCACAGACATAATATCATCATTGTCATCCGCCTCTTCATCCTTCTCTTCTTCTTCCTCCTCCTCTTCGACATTGGACTCCAACTCGTCCATAGCCTGCTCGTACTCATCCAGGATATCCACATCCTCCTCTTCTTCCTCAGCTTCTGGTTCGTCATCTGCTTCCACATACATGCTCTTGACCTTACGCTCCATGTCGTCGATATCAACTCCATTAGATATCTTCTCCATATTGAGGAGAAGGCTAATGCCTGATATATTGGAGCCATTGTCTATCGATGAGTCTTCCATATTGACGAGTGTGAGGTCTATATTCATCTATGTATCAAGATTACAATTGGTTAGAATTGGTGCTCGTTGCCTATGCATGTGTTCCTCAATGGACCGTATATACGTTCACGTGGAGTGTTGGGAGCTATGAAGCTGCGGGCATATTTTTTATCTGGAGATGGATTGAGGTATACAGATTCTATATCATCATCGTCATCAAGGTCATCGAGTTCATCCGACTTGCTTGAGATGGATATCGCGGATGAGTAGCTGCCTTTATTATTGCCAGTCGATACTATGTTGTCTATCTTGCTCATGATATCTGCCAATTGGCCATGCAACTCACTTATTCTGGTATCCACCTTCCCTATGCTGGACTCTATCATTCGGTGGATGGAACATATGTCATCGTTCTTGTAGTTGTATTGATTGCTGGATGAAGATGAGGATGATATGCGGCGATGCATCATCTTGATGGGATTCTCATCATCAACCCCTCTCAGATATCTATTGAACGACCCGCTGCCATAGTCATCCAGTCGCATGATATTGTCTGACAGGTGCTCTTCATCATTACACATGGACTTCAGTCGCTCTATATACAGAACATGGTTGACGCACTTGTAGTCATTGAAGAAGTACAGTATCTGGCACATCCTGGATATGATGGACTCCAAGAACTTGGAACCATAGAGATTGGTTATGATTTTGTAGAGACCCAGTCTGGTTATGTAGTATCCTATCGATACCACATCGTTGTCTATCTCCCCGGTCTCCAGATTGTAATCTACCAGGTTCTTCAATCCATTCTTCTTGAGCATGCGCAGCTCTCTCTTCATGTTGTCATCCCTGACACATATTATTTCTTGTAGCCATTTGGGAATCTTGGATGAGTAGTCGGCTATGTCAATGCCAATCGTATCCAACACACCCACTGGAATGGAAAATGCCTGAATATCATACCTCGCATATCGGATAAACATGCTGATGACCGTTCGAAGCCATTTGGTCTTGGTGGATGGCAGATACTGTATCAGCTCCGTGTCAAACTTGATGTTGTGGGTTATCTCGCAGTACTGTTCCAAATCTATGTCATCCGTGCCATACAGGTACTTGTTGCACTGCTCAAATGAGTTGAACACCTCGTCGATGCTCACATTTGGCTGACTACCTATCACATTGTATGCCATGGACGACATTATTTGGATGCTTATATTATTGCTGTACTGCATATCAAAGTCAATGCTAAAGCATGGTGTTGCACAGTGGGCATGACCTGCGTACAGCCATCCACTCATGCATACAGCTGTCGTGGAATACATGGTCGCATGGTGTGAACATGGTGGTGTTTGGGTATAGAGGTTCCTGACATATGACACAATCGCTGAGTCTTCCATTTTCCAGGAATCGCTTGAACTTCAGCAGCCTTGCTCTCATCACAAATTTATGCAGACATCTGGATATGATAGATATGGAGTTGTTGATATCTCGGATCCTCTCTATCAAATCCTGAGTTGTTGTTGCATTGGTGTCTGGCAACATATCCACGCCCTCCACATGCACCACTGTGGAGCTCTTCAGATTGTTCAGCAAGACCATGCCGGAGTTATTGATGTCTGCAAAAGATAGGATGGAGGAGTCAATCTTGCATACGATGCTCTCACAGTTGTTTATGTACAGTCTGTCTATGAACTTGTTGCATATGTTGAACTCCTCCAGAGACTCGCAGTCATCTATGTATATATCCACGGCATAGCTGGTTCCAGATATGGTTCTCAGCATTTGACACTGCTCTACTATCAATTCTGTGGTTCGTATATCTGTCATGTCCGTTATGTACTGGCAGTTGGATATGTCTATCTTGGTTGCTGCCGATACATTGTCGATGGAACAGATGGTATCACTCCCATCTATGGTCAGACTGTCTATCTGCCAGCCGCTGATGGTGGATATATCGTTATCTCCAGCAATCTTCACTCGTAGGTTGTTTGATTTGTTTGGTCGGTGTATCTGTATCAAGTTCAGCATCGTACATGTATCCACAACCAGAGAACATGTACGCTTGTGCAGCTGGATAACTACCAGAGATGGACATCGGTCAACCACTATGGTCTTGGTATCCACATAGCAGAGATACACCAGGGTGAAGCAGTACCGGATGATTAGCTTGTGTCCCTCTATGTCGGACAGTAGCTTCAGATAGTCGCACTGGCCAATATCCACAGACCCAACATTGGATAGCTGGCACACTCTAAGCAGCTTGTTGCATCGAGCGATGGTAAGATTTCTGACATTGGATATGTCATTGAAACACGTGAGAACCCCACAGTTGAGTATTCGTAAATCCTGTATGTTGCTGATGTGGTCAATCGTTTCCACATGACATGCATCGATGACCAGGGTATTGAGATGCATGCAGCCTTCCAGTTCATGAGCGATATTGAATATACGACAACGCTTGAGCTTCATGATAGCAGCTGATGCAAATATATTAGACAGACAAGTAAGGAGCTTACTGATGTCTATACTAATGAGCTTCACAGACTTGGCGGATGGCAATTTAAGTTGGTGTATATCGGGGACCATATTGATGCGCACTGTCTGCGCCGATTGGCAGTCTATGATATGGAGGTTGCGGCAGTTGGATATGTCTATGGAATGGACAGAACCAACGCGGATGCAATTGATTGAGGACGAGTCTTCTATGGTGAGATTCAGCAGTGATGGGCAGATGTTGATAGACTGGATGGTGGTGTTGCTGAGCTGGAGGGTTGACAGAATGGGGCAGTTGCGCACATGCTTGATATGCTGGTTGTCCTTCATAACGAGCGTGGTTGTATAGCTATCCGTAAACACGCTGTCCGTGGTATCTCTGTTCATATTGATGGTGTTCATATAACAGGTACGCTTGGGGGCAATCATTGTCAAGTATATATATTGTATGCAATTAAGACTGACCAAAATTGAAACAAGACAGAAATATATATAGCTACAC
>JACCDP010702646.1_pt1 | contig 10364 bp, 8 predicted proteins | sample 7445841 | NCBI WGS metagenome assembly JACCDP01 (sample SAMN15323441, study PRJNA562643) | freshwater metagenome | isolation source: river surface water | place: USA:Blue River Watershed | collected 2017-08-17
AGCACAAAACGAATAATTAATGCTAAGGTAAGTCCTAAAGAGCGTGCCCGGTTCTTTAATATCGGGCTATTCATCTTATTCGTAATGATGGAAATGAAAATCACGTTGTCAATCCCCAAAACTACTTCCAAAAGCGAAAGGAGTAAAAGGTAAAGCCAACCTTGGAACTGAAGAAAAATTTCGAAGTATTCCATTATTTTACAAAGGTAAAAAAGTCGTCCAATATACGAGGGGATATTTCGTCATTTGTTGAAATCTCCAAGCATTCAATTTCCGTTGATAACAGTAATTCTCGAAGAGCATCTGTTAAAAAGTTCCAATCCTCAATCCGGCGGTATTTCCAGCCAAAGGCTGCAGCTACTGATCCGTTACGCGAATGTTTCGCTTCAAAGTACTTTTCACGCTGAGGAGCATCTTTTGAACCCTCAATGATGTTGAAGATACCGCCTCCTTGGTTGTTGATCAAAATGATTTTTAAATTGGGTGAAAGCTCTTTGAGTTGTAAGGCGTTGATGTCGTATAAAAAGCTGACGTCCCCGATGAGCAGTACATTCAGCCGTTGGTCTTTGGAAGCATAACCCATCGCCGTACTCATGCAACCGTCGATTCCGCTGGTGCCTCGATTAGCCAGGAAGGTACATCCTTTTTTCGGGTTGAATAATTGAGCGTAACGAATAACGGAACTGTTGCCTAAGTGAACGACCGAGCCCTCGGGTAGCATGTCGAAAAACCTTCGGAAAACCTCAAAATCAACCAGCGCTTCATGGGGTGTTTCGAACATTCTGGCTTTACGTTCAGCCTCCAAGTCGATGTCTTTCCATCGCTTAAAATAGGTAGAGCCTTGAGAAGGTTTTACGATCTTATTCAAGCCTTGAAATATTTTTGCAGCCGGGGCTTTTACCGAATGGGTCATTTGCTGGTAGGTGTCCATTTCTGGAAAATCCAAGCCAATTCGAATGTGGGCAATGAGCGGAGTACGTCGCAAAAAGGATTTAATCCTTTTAGAAACCACGGCTCCGCCAACGGTTATTAAGATTTCTGGCATGAAATCGGATTCCATGGAAGCATCAATAGAGTTCAACGATCGATCGATGCAGGAATTAAACCGATCGGAAATAAGGTTCGAGGTATTTTCAGTAAGCACTACCACTTGGTCGTTGAGGGCAAAAGTTTCCAGCGCCTCTTGAAGCCCTGGAGTAGGTGGCTGCTGTCCGCACAAAACCATCACCTTTTTGTCTTTCATTAATTCAACCAAACTTTGAAGAAGTAATTGATCGATGAATGGTTGATCGAATACGGAGATTTTTCGATGATAAAATCGTTCTTTGTTTTCCGTTGAGTAGAGCGGTTCAGAAAGACCTAGGTTGATGTGAACTGGCCCATTGCGCAGTTGATTCATCAAGAAAGCAGATGATCGTTGGTATTCCCACAAGGTGTTGCTGTCCTCTCGACCGTCTTCTATATGAAGGAATCGGTGCGTAAAGTCACGGAATATTCCAAGTTGGCGAATGGTCTGTCCATCCCCTTGATCGGTCCACGCCGAAGGTCTATCCGCTGAAATTACGAGTATAGGAATTGAGCGATAAAACGCTTCGGTAATGGCGGGAAGATAATTTGCAGGAGCTGAACCCGATGTGCAACACAAAGCTACTGCTTGACCTGTTTGTTCGGCAAGTCCAAGTGCAAAAAATGCGGCGGAACGTTCATCGTGAATCACAACCGTTTCTATCGAAGGGTGATGTTCAGCGGCAATAGCCAAAGGAGCGTTTCTGGAACCAGGGGAGAACACCCATTGAACGACGCCGTGTTCTACGCATTGGTCCACGACCAATTGAACCGTCCATTTATTGCTGGTAATCATCGTTCAAAGGTACTCAATTAAGCAAAGATATAAGGGTGTTGCTCTTGTTTTCCGTTTCAATCCATTCTGCTTCTGGATTCGAATCTGCCGTGATTCCAGCTCCTGCATAAGCATGCAGTTCCCCTTCAATAATTTGTGCGCATCGGAGATTGACATAACAATGGGTTTGTTCTTGGCTTACGTATCCAATAACGCCGGTGTACAATTCACGGTCGTGTTTTTCCAGAGTTTTGATCGACTCTTGAGCAAGGTTAGGAGGAATGCCACATACCGCAGGTGTGGGATGCATCCGGGTAATGAGTTCTTTGGTGATGTTTCGCGTTGATTCAAACGTTATGTCCGTTCGTAAATGGGTCACCGGTCCAGCAACGTGATTATACGGTCCAATGCATTCATAATTCAGTCGCATTTTTTGCAAAATATCTTCAAGGTAGTCTGTGACAATGCGCTGTTCTACTATTTCTTTGTTATTCCATTCAGGAGCTTCCGAGCTAGGACGAGTACCTGCTAAGGACATGAGAAAATATTGATCCTTGATTTGTCGGAGCAGTATTTCTGGACTCGCCCCAATCCACTCACCCAGTGTTAAGTCGTTAAAATAGTATACAAAAGCATCCGGATACGCATTGCACAACCTTTCGAATAGGTCCAATGCCTTCATGTTTTCCATCGGTTTACTGCTAACGCGGGAAATAACCAATTTAACCAATCCCAAATGTTTGATGGCTTGTTGGATTTTATGTATCACCAGGGTGAAAGCCGTCTGGTCCATGTTGTGCGGCTTGATTTTTTTTGGGTGCAGTACCTCTCGGGCATGCTTCATGGGGTGAAAAACATATAAATGAGTAGCGTCGGCGTTACTGAGAACAAATCCGTTGAAATCATGCAAGGTCTTAACTGGGAGAAAAATTCCATGAGAACGTACGACTTCTTGACCGGGAATTCTATAATGAAGCATTACGACTGTTTTTTAATCCTCATAATGGTCAAACGTCCGGTGCAGACCAATTGTTCAGTGGTTTGTTCGTGAATATTGACCTCCCATACATGGGTAGATCCTCCAGCATACACGAGGGTGCCTGTAGCTACTACTGTACCGCTGCGAACCGCCTTGAGGTGTTCGGCATTTACGGAGAGTCCTACAGGTCTTTCGCCAGTGCCTTGAGCCATTAAAAAACTTCCGAAAGAACCTACGGTTTCGATGAGGGCCGCTGAAGCACCTCCGTGCAAAATGCCCATGGGTTGATGGGTTCGATGGTCGACAGGCATGCTGAATTTAAGGTAGTTTTTCCCAAGTTCAATGCATTCTATGCCCAGGGATTCCATGAGGGTGTTCCGGTTCAGAGCATTAACTTCTTCCAATGAAAAATGTGAAAAATCCATGCCGTAAAAGTAGTCAAATTGGAGAGAATTTAAGTCGAACGATACGCTAACTAATACCTACCTCGTGTAAACGTAATACAAAATATTAGCCCCCATTTTCAGGGCTTGTTGTCGTTTATCCTCGGGGTCGTTGTGCACCCTTTGGTCTTCCCAGCCGTCGCTTAAATCTGTTTCGTAGGTATACAACAAGACTAACCTTCCCTCGTGAAATATACCAAAGGCTTGAGGGCGCTTTCCGTCGTGCTCATGGATTTTGGGTAAGCCACCAAGTTTGTAGTGTACCGTGAAAATTTCATGGTTGGATGGGATTTCTTGTAAATCATGTTCGGGAAAGACCTTTTGAATCTCGCTTCGAACGTATTCATTCATTCCATAATTATCGTCGATGTGTAAAAATCCACCAGCCAGCAAATAATCTCGAAGATTCGAAGCTTCAGCTCTGGAAAACACCACATTTCCATGACCTGTCATGTGCACAAAAGGGTAGAGGTATAAGTCTTTCGAGCCTACCTCAACGTACGGAACGTCTTTTGAAATTTGGGTGCCTAGGTTCTGGTTGCAAAATTGGGCCAGATTCGGTAATGCTGTAGGGTTTGCATAGTAATCGCCTCCACCGTTGTATTTAAGTACAGCAATTTTGTAGGCGCCATTAGTTTGAGCGAAATTACTCAGGATTAGGCTGATAACGGTAAGCAAGATCCACGGTTTCATCTGACAACAAAAATAAGGTTTTCCAGCTTCGGTTACATCTTTAAGCGGTCTTTTATAAATTGTGTAAAAAAAATCCAAATCAATTCCTACACAGTAGAATTTTGAAGTAATTTTATCCACCCATTCGAGGGTTTACAAACCTGCAAATATGCCCAAAAATTCTTCCATTAAGTCGGTCTTAATCATTGGTTCTGGCCCAATTGTTATTGGCCAAGCATGCGAATTCGATTACTCAGGTTCCCAGGCAGCTCGCTCTCTGCGCGAGGAAGGGATTGAGGTTACATTGATCAATTCGAATCCTGCTACCATTATGACCGACAAACTCGTGGCGGACAACGTATACCTCATGCCTTTAGAGCCGGAGAGCATTCTTGAAATTCTTCGGCAACATTCCATTGATGCCGTTCTTCCTACCATGGGAGGACAGACAGCACTCAACCTCTGCATTACGTGCGATGAAATGGGGATTTGGACCGATCATCAAGTAGAGATTATTGGAGTGGATATCAAGGCCATTGAAATTACCGAAAACCGCGAGGCTTTTCGAGATTTAATGGGGCAAATCGATGTTCCGATGGCCCCGCAAAAAACGGCTAAATCCTTTCTGGAAGGAAAGGAGATAGCGCAAGAATTCGGTTTTCCTTTATGCATCCGTCCGAGCTACACGCTTGGAGGTTCCGGGGCATCTATTCTCTACAAACCCGATCAATTCGATAACCTACTTGAACGGGGCTTGCAACTTTCTCCTATTCATGAAGTGATGATTGATAAAGCGCTGATTGGATGGAAAGAATACGAATTGGAATTGCTTCGAGATAATAACGATAACGTTGTTATCATTTGCTCCATTGAGAATTTCGATCCAATGGGAATTCATACTGGGGATTCAATTACGGTAGCCCCCGCCATGACCCTTTCCGATACCACGTTTCAACGCATGCGCAACATGGCCATTCGCATGATGCGCTCGATCGGGAATTTTGCCGGTGGCTGTAATGTTCAGTTCGCCGTTTCTCCGGATGAAAAAGAAGACATCATCGCTATTGAGATCAATCCTCGTGTTTCGCGCTCATCGGCCTTAGCCTCGAAAGCTACCGGATATCCCATTGCAAAGATTGCCTCGAAATTGGCCATTGGTTACCGTTTGGATGAATTGCAAAATCAAATTACCAAAACCACCTCTGCGCTCTTTGAGCCAACGTTGGATTACGTGATTGTGAAAATACCGCGTTGGAATTTCAATAAGTTCCCGGGAACCAACCGTGAATTAGGGCTTCAAATGAAGTCGGTAGGTGAGGTCATGGGCATTGGTCGTTCGTTTCAAGAAGCTTTGCAAAAAGCCTGTCAATCCCTTGAAATTAACCGCAATGGTCTTGGAGCCGACGGTAAAGAATTGACCAATCAAACCGAAATATTGAATAGCCTCGAGAAACCCAGTTGGAACCGTTTGTTCCACATTTACGACGGTTTGAAATTGGGTATTCCGTTTAAAACCGTGGTGGAGAAAACCAAAATAGATCCTTGGTTCTTGCGCCAAATCGACGACCTGATAAAAACTGAACGACGTATTGAACAATTTAATATCGGCAATCTGCCCTCGGAGTTGCTTTTTGAGGCAAAACAAAAAGGGTATGCTGACCGGCAAATCGCACATCTTTTGCGCTGTTTGGAGTCCGAGGTATATAGCAAACGACAAGATTTAGGTATAAAACGCGTTTATAAGCTCGTTGACACCTGCGCTGCTGAGTTTGAAGCACAAACGCCTTACTATTATTCCACCTTCGAATGGGAAAATGAGAGTAGGGTGAGCGATCGTAAAAAAGTGGTGGTACTAGGTTCGGGGCCTAACCGCATCGGACAAGGTATCGAGTTTGATTATTCCTGCGTTCACGGTGTATTGGCTGCAAGGGAATGCGGTTATGAAACCATAATGATCAATTGCAACCCAGAAACGGTATCGACCGACTTTGATACCGCTGATAAATTGTACTTTGAACCAGTATTTTGGGAGCACATTTACGACATCATTCAGCATGAAAAACCCGAGGGGGTCATTGTTCAGTTAGGTGGGCAAACAGCCTTGAAATTGGCGGAAAAGTTGCACCGTTATGGCATTAAAATCTTGGGTACCAGTTTCGAAGCCCTCGACTTGGCGGAAGACCGCGGAAGGTTTTCCAAAATGTTGGAGAAATTGGATATTCCATTTCCAAAGTACGGTGTGGTGGAAAGTGCGGAACAGGCGCTTGAATTGGCAGAAGATTTAGGGTTCCCTTTGTTGGTTCGTCCCAGCTATGTGTTGGGAGGGCAGAAGATGAAAATCGTAATCAATAAAGAAGAATTAGAGCATCATGTGGTAGATATCATCAATGAGATGGGCAGCAATCAAATCTTACTCGATCACTTCATTGGTGGGGCCATTGAAGCGGAGGCCGATGCAATTTGCGATGGGGAAGAGGTGTACATTCTCGGCATCATGCAGCACATCGAACCAGCAGGAATCCATTCCGGTGATTCCTACGCCGTCTTGCCACCCTACAATTTAGGTGATTTCGTGATGACGCAAATAGAGGACATAACCAAAAAAATTGCGTTAGCTCTTGAAACGGTTGGACTCATCAACATTCAGTTCGCCATCAAGGACGATAAAGTTTATGTTATCGAAGCAAATCCGAGGGCTTCGCGAACGGTCCCGTTCATCGCAAAAGCGTACGACGAACCCTACGTGAATTACGCCACGAAGGTCATGCTTGGGGAGAAAAAGGTCAAGGACTTTACTTTCAACCCTCGAAAAGAGGGCTATGCCATCAAAATCCCGGTGTTTTCCTACGAGAAATTCCCCGACGTAAAAAAAGAACTCGGTCCCGAAATGAAATCCACGGGAGAAGCCATTCAGTTCATTAAAAATTTAAAAGATCCTTTTTTCACCAAAGTTTACTCCAAAAGAAACATGCACCTTTCGAAGTAAGCGATGGGCATTGTAAAAAAGGACGCTCTTCGAACCACCATACTTTCCTACATTGGGTTGGTATTGGGTTATTTAAACAAAGCTGTTCTGTTTATAGTATTGTTATCAACGGTTGAAATAGGTATAGTCAACTTATTAATAACCAGTGGTTTGTTCTTTGCTCAAATGAGTAATTTGGGCACAATTTACGTTACTTGGCGCTTTTTTCCATTTTTTCGAAATGAAGCCAAACAACACTACGGTTTTTTACTGTTAAATTTTTTGGTGGTACTGTTCGGGTCCGTCTTGTTTACAGCGCTTTTTCTGCTCTTTCAGGATCCAATTAACGAATATTTTGCCAGCAAATCTCCTTTATTTATTCCTTATGCTTGGTGGGTAATTCCTGTGGGAATAGGTCATGTTTTTTTCTTGTTATTTGAGAATTACATGAGAGGCCTTTACAAGAACCTACTGCCTGTTTTTTTACAAGACATTGCCCTTCGCTTATTAACGACAGTACTCTTGTTGGTTTATGCCATGGGTGCTATTTCCTTTGATGCGTTTCTTGCTCTGGTGATGCTCAGTAATACGGTACCTGCTGTGGTTTTATTTTTCTACCTGATTCGCATTAAAGAACTGACCTTTTCATTAAAATCCATTGCCATTCCTCGCCGATTTCGTCGGATACTTTTTCAATTCAGTGTTTTCTCCTACGTGAATACCTTAGCCTCCATCGTGGTATTGACCATGGACGCGGTCATGATAGGAGGAATGATTGGTTTGTCTGGTGTCGGTATTTATACCACCATGGTTCAAATTACGAGTGCCGTTTTGGTCCCCTTTCGCGCCATGACGCGTGTCAGTTCGCCTATTGTAGCTAAATATTGGAAGGAGAAAAACCTTTCCGGTTTGCAAGTAATTTATCAAAAGTCGAGCGGTGTAGGCTTATTTTTAGGATTATTATCGTTTTTGAGTCTTTGGTTACCCGTTAAGGAACTTTTTTCTTTTTTAAGTCCGGCATTTCAGCAGGGAATTCCTGTACTGTTTTTTTTATTGATTGGCAGGTTGGTGGATATGTATTGCGGCTTAAACGGGATTATTTTCGCTACTTCTAAAAAATATAAGTACGACTTGGGATTCACCTTGTTCTTGTGCGTAGGAATTTTTACATTGAATTACCTGTTAATCATTGCAGGTTTCGGGATAGCAGGTGTTGGTTTTGCCACTGGGTTGATTTATGTTTTTTACAATTTTGCTAGATCCTTCTACATTTACCGAGCTTACGGTCTGAATCCCTTCAAGTTCGATCATTGGAAAATGTTTGCTTTGGCCTTACTATTAATTGGGATGGTCTATGGTTTAGAGCAAATCGTTCCTTTTAATCCGAATGCCACAACTTTTATGAAGTTCCTGCGTATCGGGTTCATTGAATTCTTGGTATTTTTGGTGTTTGTTGTGCCCGTTGTTCAGTTTAATTTAGAACCGGAAACGGCGGAATTTATTCAACGAAAATGGAAAGGCTTAAGTTCAAGGTTTAAAAAATAAAGTATTCGTTATGAAGTTTACCGTTGCTGCTTGTTCATTATTCCTGTTGGTTTGGAATCCGGTACGAAGTTATTCCCAAGAACGAATGGATATCGACGATTCCTTTGTATTGGAATTGGGTTTACCTAATAGCTTTGTGAACGGTGCCTTTAAGAACATCATGCAAGGTTTGGTGTATGTTTCTCCCATGTACCAATACACCCTGAAATCGGGCCTTTCCTTTGGTGCGGGAGTTCACTACTCGTATTTTAACGTAAATCAATTTCGGATCAATCAAGATGTTTCCGGAGGTATGCACAACGGAGCGGCCTTTTTAAAGTTGGGTTATGAGAAATTCTGGTCGCCTTCCTTGGCTACCGATTTTTCGATTAAGGCGGGGCTGGTGCAATCGGCATTTACCACGGATACCTTAAAAAAACTCGGTTATACGTACCAAGCAAGGGTGTCGCCGTATTTCGAACCCAATCTTGGGATTTGTCTTGCGTCCGATGTAAACGCCTCGTTTCGATTGACTTTGGGTTATGCGTTTTACGGTTTTGGCTTCAGGCCTGCGAATTTAGGGATTGACTCTGATTTAGGTTATTCTACAGCGGAACTCAACAAAATTTCTTCTTTTTTAATTGTGGGATTCGGTTACTCTCGCTATTTCAACGGTAAAAAGAGCTCCAATCCAGGATGGGATGAAGAGTAATCAACCTTCAACATGATGATTTAAATTTGCTCAACATAAATTCAGTTAAATTATGCGCTTATTCGGTTCTACTACGTTGATTATTCTCGCGTTATTGTTAATTGCGGCTTACGTTACGAATCCTAATGAAGAAGATTTTAAGGAATATGTGGCGACCAAATTGGTGAAGGAAATCAACCCTAAATCCAAAGATATTCCTTTTGAGAGTTATCAGATTAAAGCCGCCGAAGGTTTGTTGTCCTTAGGCACAGAAACTCATAGAAAAGATTATACTTTCTGCTCGGTTTTCACCGTGGACGATTTCATGGGCAACCGCCGGAAATTCATCGGTCTTTTCACCGTATTTATTCCCTTAAATTAATTCTGTTCATCCCTCTGTTCGGTGTTTTAGCTTAATTCGGATAGGTGGGATGCTGTTCCAACGTTTTGCCAATGAGTTTTTGAATATCCTTCAAATAAGCCCTTTCTTCTTGGTTGCAAAACGAAATCGCATGACCGTTCGCTCCCGCTCTTCCCGTTCTTCCAATGCGATGGACATAGGTCTCTGGTATGTTGGGTAAATCGTAGTTTACCACCAAACTTAAATCGTCAATATCAATGCCTCGTGCTGCAATATCGGTGGCGACAAGTACGCGAATCTTTTGTTGCTTGAATCCGTTCAGCGCATTTTGACGTGCGTTTTGTGATTTGTTGCCGTGGATGGCTGCCGCCGTAATTTTGGATTTGGCTAAAATTTTAACCACCCTGTCAGCACCGTGTTTAGTCCGTGTAAATACCAATACCGAAGGGGTCTTGTTTTCATGTAATAAGTGCAATAGAACATCCTTCTTTTCCGCGGTTTCTACAAAAACAATGGATTGTGCTACCGTTTCCGCCGTGGAAGAGATGGGCGTAACCACCACCATTTCAGGGTTGGTCAGCAAGGTATTGGCCAAGGCTTTAATTTCCTTCGGCATCGTGGCCGAAAAAAACAGGGTTTGGCGACGGGTTGGAATCAATTTGATGATCCGGTTTACGTCGTGAATGAATCCCATATCAAGCATCCGATCGGCTTCATCCAATACAAAAATCTCCAAATGTTGAAGGGAAATATATCCTTGCTGATGCAAATCAATTAAACGGCCAGGAGTGGCCACCAGAATATCGATTCCGTTTTTGACCTGTTGCACTTGACTGTGCTGGTTCACGCCTCCAAAGATGACGGCATGTCGGTGGTCGAGGTCTTTGCC
>JACCDP011153655.1_pt1 | contig 10364 bp, 8 predicted proteins | sample 7445841 | NCBI WGS metagenome assembly JACCDP01 (sample SAMN15323441, study PRJNA562643) | freshwater metagenome | isolation source: river surface water | place: USA:Blue River Watershed | collected 2017-08-17
AAAGGCCTGAGCTGCTGACTCATCTTTGCTCTCAAGAAAGGCCGTGAGCCAATTGCGACGGGCGTAATTGATATAAGGAGCGTCTCGATCTCGCTCATCAAGAAAATGATTTTTGATACGATCTAAGAGCACTTCACTCATGACCTTTTCGGCAATTGTGGACTGGGCAAAAATTAGAGAATCGCTGTGACTATCACCATCCCAAGCTTTCCATTTTTCTAAGAGTTCGACATCAGAGGAATGAGGAGTCAAGGCGTTTGCGCTAAGCCACTGCAGGAGCAATTTTCGGAAGCGACTGGTGGTATCGCTCTGAATACGATTCATATCGTTTTGGTCCATATCAGGCTTTTCTTGGAGCAGCTCAATGATTCTTGCTTTGCGATCTTCGCTCGCCCAGTGACCGCCATTAGGATCAACCCAAATTCTTTCATTTGCTGTTGCTAGAAAGTGAGAGTTTTCAGAGGTATTGCTCAAGAGAAGGCGGCGTCTAGTTGAACTTGGTTCGAATCCAACCCACTCCCCTTCGGCAGCTGGGACTGGGATTTGAGCTGGGCCCTTCCTTACAACCCCCGTTCCTGTCATGCGATAGGCAAGATTCCCAAGGCGATCCATAACGAGCGCATTTTGTGAGGGAACCTTCATTTGGTCGATGGCTCGATGAAAGTCATCTAGGTTTTGACCCAATAGCAGTTGGAAGGTGGGGAGTCGCAACATACCCGGCTTTAAGGGGAGCCATTGACGAGCATAGTGTCCGGTTCCTAATTCAGGCTTTTGGACGAGGGGACCGTGGTGAGTGAAGGAGGCTTCGACGAGTTCGGGCTCCCTCTGGCCTTTTATCTCAATAGCGAAGAGTTTCTTTTCTACCGTTGCCCATTTTTCCTCACCGTTCTCTCGTGAAACGAGATAATTTTGACCATCAGGGCTCACTGTCTCCTCTAGATAGTCATCCACGTCCTCGCCGGAGTTGGTAAAGGTCCAAGCATAGTAGGGGGTCATACCGATTGTCACGCCAGGAATGCCAGGGATCGATGTTCCAACGATCCAATTCTCAGCATCCTTACGGAGACGAACAGCATACCAGATAGCAGGTACCGAATAACTGAGATGGGGATCATTGGCTAGAAAGTAACCTGATTCGCCTACCCAACCCCAGCTGTTGCTGCCCACTGGATCTGGATCGATGATATCATTGCTTGCGGTTTTAGGGTCGACAATAGGGCTAGAGGGTAGATGGTCTTTTGCATCTGGAAACGTAAAAGGCTGAGACGTATGTGCATCGAAGTATGCATGGTTCCATGGGTGCACTTGTCCAAAAAGAAATTGCTGCCAAGATGCTGGCAAATGGCGCTTCCATCGGTACTGTTCGCTCTCTTCATCCGCTGTCGCGGTAAGACTATCGTTCATCTCGAGCAGTACGAGCAATGAGTCACTGCAGCGCCAGGGTTCGGGCTTTGTGCGCAAGAGGATGTATTCAATTCCCCACTGCCAAGGTCTTTCTTCGATAAAGGTATTCACACCTTGAGCAAAAGCATCGCAGTAGGAACGCTCTTCGGGAGGCATACCATCTGCTTCCCTTTCCGCGACGAATAAGCGATCTTCTAAGCGCTTGCTCCGATCATGCTCTAAAGCTTTTGGTCCAAACCAGGCACTCAAACGTCCAGCAACCTTTCTTCGGATGAGATCCATTTGCCAAAGGCGATGACCAGCCGTCACGTAGCCTTGGGCCTCAATAAGCTCTTTCCAATCAGATCCCATTAGCGTGGGAATACCCTGTACATCAAACTCAATACGGACGTTTTTGTATTGGAGCTTTTGCTGATCTCTCAGGCCTTGTCTTAGGGTGAGGTAATAAGCACCTATCCCCAGGATAACGAGAAGCGAGACAAGCCCAACCAGGATACGTTTGAACCAACCCATACCTTAAACCTTTGTGCTGACAGGTGTGATGTCACCTTATATAGGGGATTTTGGGTTCAAACGCCATGGATAAGAGACTCTGATGTCACAAAGGCTCCTTGGCAGGGATAATAAGGTCAAATTTACCTGATTTTGACTGAGCAGCAAGCTGTTCCACAAAGTCCACGGAGTAACGGACAGACTGATCTAGGCCCTTAAGTTCCAGAATGTTGTCCAACTGTTCGTGGATAATGCGCCTAACTTCGTCACGTCCTTGAGAAGCCTGGGCTTGGACAACAAATTCTCGTTTTGATCTCTGTACGACCCTAAAGCGTTCGAGGCCAGGGGCAAAGATTTCGGCAAAGGTTATGGGGTGGATAAATTCTTGGCTTTTTTGAGCTGTTTCAAACCATAGATATTCTTCGGATCGCCCCGTCAAACTTTGAAGGATGGGAAGACTACTCCCACAGGGGCAAGCTTGAGGACTAAGAGTGATGCAGTCGGTGCTTCGATATCGAATGAGGGGAAGAGTGTAGTTGTAGAGGTTTGTAAGGACTAAACGTCCTGTTTTACCTGGTTTCACAGGATTGAGATCTGTATCGACAGACTCAAAGTAATGCAGGTCATCGAATAAGTGCATGTGCCTGTGGCTTTGACATTCGACGGCCATGGCCATGGACTCAGAGGAAGCATAGAAGTTAGTTGGTTCTATTCCAAAAGCTTCTGCCATATCTTTGCGAGCGACAGCTGTGAGGGCTTCACCTGCACATACTATAGACTTGGGATGAAGGTTAATTCGACCCTTGAGCTGTTCAAGTGCCAAGAGATGAATAGCAGATGCATAGCCACCGATAACATCGGGTTGGAAGCTCTGAGCCGTAGCAATGATCTCCTCGCTGCTGAGATTCACTGAACATTTATGCTTCTTATAAAGAAAGCGAGGCGCATTGTCGGAGATGGCGACGCCTGCATACTTTCCTTCAATAGCAGTAAGCAGAAGTAGCCGCGTACGTCTCGTTGGATTAGAAAGTTTATTCACTCGTGAAAACATGACAGCAGAGAGAAGATTGATCTCTTTTGGACCATAGACAAAGATTGCTGGGCTGCCAGTCGTTCCCGAGGTGTGAATGACGGTATATTTGTCTAAAAACAACTTGTCACGATTGGCCGGGTCGATAATAAATCGACTAAGGACATCATGCTTTAAGTTTTTGTCGCAGACAACCTCATTGAAATTGTCGCGAATCATGTCTTTATCAACAAAAGGCAAGTCTTCAAGCTTTACTACATTCAGACTTTCATAAGTCAGTCCGTGATTCTCATAAAGTTTCCGATAGAAGGGAGAATATTTCCACACGTGCTTGAGGAGGGGGCTTAATTTTTTTTGTCTGGCTAAAGCTCGCTCTTCGGGGCTCTGACGTTTGGCAGAACGAAGGCGTATGCTATGGGAGACAATCTCAGCAAGTTTCATGGAAAAGCCTCATGGCAATAGTGTGCAACGCTCCTTTGAAAAAAGGAGGGCGGAGAGTTGCATTGAGTTGAGGATGTTCCAAAATTGTTAATCTGTGAGAGATAAAAATTCAATCAAAAAAATTCAAAGCCATGATTTGAAAGGCTTGCTGCTAATGAGTTTGAAATGCTTGTTCAAGAATTATGGACAATGACTCTGATACCACTTCAGACAAAATTCAACGTGTGCTTCGAGGCTATCAATCACGTTGTATCCTTGTGGTTTCAGTTCTAAAAGCCCAAGCTCGGTACAAGACAAGACTATTGCATCGAGACTGTTGCTCGAGCTCCAGTTGTTACAGAAGGTTTGGAACCACGCCTTATCTTCGGCTGTGTGACAGCCAAGAACCAGCTTATTCCATATGAGATCGTGAATGGCCTGTCTCTGCTCCCGATCTGGAACGAAAAGTTCAAGTTTTCCTCCAGAGGTGATGCGACGCTTCAAGAACGGCTCTTCCATAGTGGGGCGAGTGCCTAAGAGGCCAATTCTTTGACTTCCCGTCCTGATCAACTGGTCACGGATAGCATCGCCGATGTGCAAAACGGGAATGTTACATGCAGATTCGATCTGATGGGCATACTTGTGGATGGTATTGCTGGCGATTAAAATTCCCTGGCATCCTGCATTCGCAATTAGCTCTGCAGACTCAAGGATCTTAGCTTTGACTTCATCCCAAGCACCACTTTGCTGCGCTTGACCGATGATGCCGAAGTCATGAGAGTAAAGAAAAAGAGGGAAGGAGCGATCTGCTCCTTGCTGTTTAGCAAAACCCTCGTTGAGCAGGCGATAGTAGATGAGAGTGGAGTGATAGCTGAGACCGCCGATCACTCCCAGGTGAGGACCTAAAGATTTCTTCATATTGCTTCTAAAATTCCTGCGTTAAGACAGCATTGCGAGCGAGTTCGAGAGCACGAGCGCGCCACCATGCACCTGCTGGGGGGCCGCCCTGACAAGATCCATCCGATTCTCCTGGATTTTTAATCCAGAGATAGGCATCGACCCCTTCGACCCCAGTTTGAAGAGTAGGTAAGCGTCCTAGGCCTCTTCCCGGAGGATTGCACCAGGCAGCATCACCGATAGAGCCGCGTCCATTTCGACTTGTGTCTATCACGAAGTTCTTTTGGACGATGTTCCGAATCTCTTGTCCGTAGCTTACATTCATGGGTGTGTCATAGTAGTTGCTTGTGTTGATCGCAAAGCCATCGGCGATTTGAATATTTGCTTGAGCAAGCCGAGCAGCAGCTTCTCCCGGAGCCAACCATCTAGGATGTCCGATGTCAAGATAGACTTTAGTTTGTGGGGCAGATTGTTTGAAAGAGTAAACAGCGTATCGCAGCAAATCATAACGTTCAGCCAAAGCTTGGGGAGACAAGCAGTCGGTCAGCGCAAGAGCATCTGGCTCTATAATGACAATAGCTTTGGCAGAGCCGATAGCTGAAGCGAATTGACTAATCCAAGATCTATATTGATTTGCAGGGAGTCCACCGCCCGAATAACTTCCGCAATCACGAAAGGGTATATTGTAAGCGACCAGAACAGGGGTTTTACCTGAGTCTTGGGCTGCACGAGCATGACTTGAGACAGCCTGTTGGATATTGCCACTCCAAGATCCATACCAGACGCTCACTGTATTGTTTGCGATGAGCTCCATCAGGGAAGCTTCTGGGTTTCCTTGATTCTTGAGCACATAGAAATCCCTACGTGCATTAGAATTTGGATCAACATAAATTCCGTCAGGGGTCAGATGAGAAATGACTTCCTCAGCGGTTTTGGGGACAGATATCTCCTGTTGTTTTCCACCACAAGCTTGAAATAGAACTGCCGAGAAGAAAGTCATCATCAAGGTTCTCGGATGAGAGCGCATAGGTACTCCTTAAGAGAATTTGATTTTGAAGGTATGAAAACGATGACATGATCCTCTTGTTTTGTCGAGCTTTGGAGCTGCTAGTTTCAGTTAAGTAAAATGTCGCTAAAAACTGTCAGATAGGTGCATTATTTAAAAATGTTTTTTTCGCAAATTACTCTTAGACCGGAGGATGAATGTTCCGTACCAGTTATTGCAAAATCTCTGTGTAAGAGCAGGATGAGAGACTTTTGATGATGGGCAAGTGGTTTTGCTACAAGCTTTCGATATCCATCGTCTGCACAATTCTGCTCGAACTGTTCAGCAAGTTCAGACGCTACTCCCAAGCCTTGGAATTCCGGAAGTACACCATCAAGCCAACTGAAATACATGTCTCTTGTTAGAGGGTAGGCCAGTTTGAAGCCTATAGCCTTCTCATCAAGGCTAGCTAGGACCAGTTGGTATTGTGCGAGTTTTTTCCATTCTGCTAGTACTGCTTGACTATCGAAACCAGGAAAAATCCTTGTCCCTAATTCGACCAGCTGTTGCATTTTATCAGGGGTGACGGAAGTAAAGGTTTCGAAGGAGAGCTCAAGCTTTTGAAAACGAGGTACAATGTCTGATCCTTGCGTAACGTTTTCAAAGAACATCTGCTTAGGACGCACCCAAAATTGCCCTTCGTTATTTTCATAGAGACACTGGTAGGAGACGAGTTCTTCAAGAGTTTCGCTGTGTTTAACGACCCCAAGGTAGCGGTATAGCTTTGATTTGTAATGCTTGTAAATGTTCATGGGCTCCTTCTCCTGCTCGTCGGATGGATGGCTTGTGGAGGCTTCCAAACAGTTATAGTATCAGGAGGCTCCCGAGACTGCTCAAGTGAGTCAAAAAAACAGATAAAGAGGTAGTTCCATGATGCAGTTAGCACGCTCTCAAACCGCTCAAGAAGCTTACTCTCTTGTTCAGGAGCTTCAAACGATGCTGGTTTCTCACCTAGAGCGACTGCCTTCCCCCGCGAACCAGATAAAGCCATTTTGCAAGGTAGAGTGGTCGAGAGCGCAAGGCACTTTTGGGGGGGGATCACGGTTTATGGCAATCGATGATTCTGTTTTCAACCGAGCTTCAGTCAATATTTCTCAGGTTCAGTACGAACAGGATCCATCACGCAAATTAGCTTCTGCTACAGCACTTTCGACTATCATACATCCACGGTTACCCTTTGCCCCATCCATGCACATGCATATCAGCTGGACTGAGATGAAGTCGGGAGAAGGCTACTGGCGTATCATGGGAGATTTGAATCCAAGTATCCCCTGTGAAGACGATACTAAGGCTTTTATTGGAGCATTCCAAAAGGCTATTCCTGAACCCTTATGCACCTATGCTCAAGAGCAGGGAGCTCGTTATTTCTATATACCCGCACTCAAGCGGCATCGTGGTGTGGCCCACTTTTATCTTGAAGAGTATAAGAGCCCTGATGCAAGCGCTGACTTTGCTCTCGCAAAGCGCTTTGGAACTACATTGATTGAAACCTATGTTGGACTCGTACAGAAGCAATTGAAGAAGGGGATTGAGGTTAAAGAGCGTGATAACAGGCTTCAGCTAGACTATCACACACTGTACTTTTTGCAGGTCTTGACTCTTGATAGGGGAACAACGTCTGGATTACTTGTACATAATGAGAATGATGTCGGTATTCTAGGGTCTATTCCTTCCCATGTTGATAAAAGCCTGCTGAAGTCTTGGGCTTCTCAATTGCAGACCCAACAGCAAATCCTTTTGCTTGGCTTAATAGAGTGCCTTGAGGGTGAAGGTGTCTGCTTAGTTGATGATGCTAGTAAACTAAGATTAGCTGAATACTCTCGTAAATTTTATCGGGAGCATCCAGAAGCACAGGACTTGCTTGCAAAGGGCGATAGAGTTCCACCCACCCAACAAAACCATAGTTAAGTCAGACTGCCTGTAGGTAATTAGGAGTTGGGAAAGTCTCTAGTTGTTGATCGGGCGGTACTGCGCTAGCAGAAAGATAAGGGAGGGAGCCATGAAAAAGCTAATCTCAAGTCTTGTTCTGTCGGCGCTTACCGCATGTGGAGTACCACCCGGGCTTAAAGAGGAGCCAGATCCCGAAAAACAGCCTGTAGTCAATGAATCTCGGGAGTTTACAGGGGACGGACTCATCCTTTACCAAACACATTGCGAAGCTTGTCATGGACCAGTAGATGCTTCGACGCTGCTTGGTATTTCGAAAGATCGCTTCGATCAGGGTCTCGGGAAGCCCTATCATAAAAGAGTGGTGGCTAACTTAAGTCAAGTAGATCGAGAGGCGCTCTTTACCTTCCTAAATCTCTGAAATTTGAGGAGTGGAGAGGCCGCATGGCATAAAAAGCCAAGTCCTGTTCGGTTGAAATGTGCAACCTGCCAAGTTCCTCACAATAACTGTCGACAAGCGTCTCAAATTAGCATAGAAGCTGCGTGGCACGGCATGGTGCCATGGTATGGTTTTGCCCCCAATTTCCCAAGAGGTTCTAAAGTATGAACATTCCTTCACAAGTGAGAAAGTCGGTCTTCAGTCTGCTCGGGTTAGCGGCATTGGTCAGTGCGAGCGCTGTTGCAGAAACCGAAGCAAAGCCTGAAATTGGTGTCTTACTGGCATCTCATGGCGATATAGACACTATGGGGCCAGAGCTTGATAACTACATCAAGACTGCATTTTTAAAGAATGTAGGAATTCCCTTTCCCTACTGGCTACGTCCTCTGATTAAAGATTTTGCTTTTAAGAAATCGATCGGCAGAACGCGTGAGCAGTACAGCTTGATCCTTCCGACTCGCTATAAAGCTGGTGCTGAAGCTCAAGTTGCTGCCGTTACAGAAGAGCTCAAGAAGATGGGGGTGAATGGCAAGGCATACTTTGGGGCTAACTTTACCAATCCACTGGTAGAAGAGACTCTAGAAAAGATGCAAAAAGATGGCATCAAAAAATTTATCGTAATTAATAAGGGAGCACAATTTTCTTGGGCTTCCGCAGGCGAAAATATTACGGATGTTCGAGATTATCTCAAAAAGCATCCTGAATGGGATGTTGAAGCAATCGGTCTCCATCAATATAACTATGATATGCGTTTCCGTGAGGCATGGGCATCGTCTATTGAAAGAGATGCTCTCGCAAGCTTTCCCACCCTGGCAAAGCAAGATATATGTCTCTTGGTAGCATCACACGGTCTTCCTTTAGTGATGACAAACGCTGGCGACCCTGCGGTAAACATGATGAATGATAGTGTTGCCTGGCTGAGGACGCGACTTCCAGAGTTTAAGCTATATCAGGGCTTTTTGAACGATGATGGGGATAGTGGTGAAGATAAGTGGGTATCTCCTAAAGCCACTCTCACAGCAGAACAAATGAGAAAAGATGGCTGCAAGAATATCTTGATGGATGCTCGACTCTCCTTTACCAATCATCACCGCGCGACGCTTTTTGATCTCGATATTGAAGTTAGGAATATACTAGAGCAGCCCAAGCTAGACGCAAATGGTCAGGTGGACTCCAGCTGGGAAAAGCCAAATGTTGTTCTTGCTCGACAGTTCGATGCGGATGAAGAGCACGCAAGGGCTCTTGCCGAGATCGCTATGGATGCCTTCGATGGGCAGGGTGACTTTGAAAAGATAAAAGATCTTGGAGGTTCGGTACTACCTAGGCCGAACTACCCTGTGCCTTCTAAGTACATTATCCCCTGAGCATAAGCAGAGAATCAGCTCAGCTTTTGAGGGCTTCATCACGTGAAGCCCTCAAAGCTTTTAGGACTCAAATTTTTGGCAGAGAAACGGTCGGCGATTTTTGAGACGCAGAGCTATAGATGGCCAATGCCCCGCTCATGTGGGCTCTCAAGTCTTGAGCGCGACGAAAAGGATCGGGGTGAGTGGAAAGGATCTCCGGCGACCTTCCTCCCATTTGTCCCATTCGCTCCCATAAGTAGACAGACTCTTCAGGATTGAAACCAGCCTTAGCCATGTAAGTGAGTCCGACTCTATCAGCTTCCGTCTCATGAAAACGGCTGAAGGGTAAACTTAGGCCGTAAAGTGCGCCTACTCCCAAAATCCCGGCGATGGTGTCACGGTATCGCGAGTCTTCAAAGGTGAGCGAGGCAGCTGCCATTCCGAGTTGCAAAACCATCTGCTGACTCATACGCTCCGCAGAATGGCGTAGGACTGCGTGTGCGACCTCATGCCCCATGACAGCCGCCAAGGCAGCATTATTCTCCGCAACAGGCAGTATTCCTGTGTAGACAGCAACCTTACCTCCCGGAAGACAGAAGGCATTCACTGTTTTCGAGTCCTCGATGACCTTGAACTCCCAGTCATAGTTAACACCACTGGCTTGCGCGATTTTTTCACCAATCTGGGTCACTACCTTTGTGACGTGCTGATTGCGCGATATTTTGGCCTTCGAGAGTAAGTCACGATAAGCCTGAGCACCCATCGTGTTCATCTGAGAATCTGAAACGAGGTTCAGTTGAGTTCTTCCCGTCTCTTCTGTTGTTACACAGGCATAGGCGATACAAAAAGCTGCTGCACAAAATGTTGCCCGAATCATGAGAGAAATAATCATTGATAAAAACCTCAGAGAAAGCGGCACATGTCCGCTCTCCTGGTTACATAAAATATGGGGAAGTTCAATCGGTCATTGCAACGTGTCAGGCGGCGCGAGCAGCTGGCGTTGCGAGTTTTACCTTCTTGGGTAGGCGTATGGCAAAAGATGTTCCCTGACCCAAGACGGAGTGAACGCTGATAGTACCTTCCACAGATTGGATTGCTTGTGCGACAGCATCAAGTCCGATACCGCGTCCTGAGGTTTCTGTGACATCTTTTCGTGTAGAAAATCCTGGGCGGAAGACAAGTGCTGTCCGCTCGGCAGATGAGAGAGCATTCCACTGGTCTTCTGTCAACCACTTTAATTCGAAAGCCTTTCTCTTGAGAGCTTCAGGGTCTATCCCAGCGCCATCGTCGGAAAGTAAAAGCTCAAAGTAGTCATTCGAATCTTTGACTTCAAGCTTTATAGTTCCCTGTTTGGGCTTGTTTTTGCGTATATAAGGGGCTTCAATGCCGTGATCTACCGAGTTTCTT
>JACCDP011418627.1_pt1 | contig 10364 bp, 15 predicted proteins | sample 7445841 | NCBI WGS metagenome assembly JACCDP01 (sample SAMN15323441, study PRJNA562643) | freshwater metagenome | isolation source: river surface water | place: USA:Blue River Watershed | collected 2017-08-17
AAGTTGTTTCTCGATAGAATTACCCTCGAACTCGTAGTCAACCTTTACTCGTACGTTGTCGAAGAACTCGTACATAAAGTAGTAACGATTTAACTTTTCGTTACGAGTAACACAACCAACCTCGTCCACGTGACTACCAACTTTGTTTTGTCCCAACTCGTGTTCGGGTAAACCACGTTTCTCATTCTCGTTGTCCATACGTAACTCGTAGTCACACAAAGGACGGACATTCCCTTTTACGTGTTTAATCACTTTCTCGTAGTAGGTATTCAACCCCTGACGACCACCCTTATTCATATTCACTTTCGTTGAAGTGAATAGGTTTACGAATTGACCTTTCGTAATTCCACGACATACTGATACCATAGTATCGTAGTCAACTAACAATGTTTGATTTACCATAGTAGTAACTTTTAGTGTTTAATAATTTAACAATACAAATGTATAATCTTTATATGAGAATACCAAATTTTTTGTGTTAAAAGAATGTTAAAGAATGTTAATTTTTTTTTGATATATCTCCCTCATTTCAACAATACAAAGTACGGAAATAAAAATGAATAAACCTAATATTTTGTGTTAAAACTTTGTTAAGAAGTGTTAAAATTTTTTGACACCTGTTGGGGTAAAAAATGTTCACCGGTTATTTTGTTGGTGTGAAAGCTGTTAAACATTTCTCCCACCCCTGTAACCTTACATCTTCTTGGACAAAAAAAAACCACCCCTTTCGGAGTGGTCTTATTTTAAGGTTAATTACTTTAATCAATTAAGTCCAAATCAAGTAACATACTTCTAACCGAAGTCATCGTACCTCGATAACTTGTTGTGGTCTCTTCATTCGTGTTGTCAAAAAGTGGTGAGTATTCACCCTCTTCAAATAGGTCGTGATAAATTAAGGATAAAAAACCATCTTCATCTTCTTCAACATAGAGTAGAATTTTACAATACCCCCCGTCAAAGATTAAGGAGTTTTCACTCCAACCCGTTTCCGTACCTAATACCCAATCAATTCCACCTTTGGTTAATTCCTTTTTTACATCTTCAAAATGTTTCATTTTTAGTGTGTTTTAAGATTAAGAAATAGTAGAACATTATCCCATTCGTTAAAGTCAAGTGGTAAACCCATATTATCGGTTATGGACATACAACTACTGACATCATTTTCATCTTGTAAAAATACGTGGTAGAACTTATCAACATCAAAACTGATTTTGATACACTTCATTGGTACTTCTTCATACATTGGTAGTAACATAGTGGTTAATTTTAGAATACAAAGTAAAACAATATAAACGACATATCCAAATATTTTATGTTAAAATTTTAATTATTTTTTTAACATAGCTGTTCGACATTGTAACAGTTGAAGTTTGAATTCGTAAAAGATTGATTATTAATGAAATAAAAAAGACCCCAACTTTCGTTGAGGTCTTTTCGTTTAGATTTTACTGACAACACAATTCCCAAGTTTGTAGTTCTTGTACTTGTTCATCAACCAATCCTAAATGTTCACTAATGAAGTTACCTAATAGTTTTAGATTTTCTTCTTTGGTGAAGTCACCCGTACCAATTTGTTGAACAATATAACTTGGTGACATTCCTAATACTCGACTACAAAACTTTACGTCTTGACCCAAATAAAAGTTCTTGATACCATTGTGTGTTTCAACAATCAAGTTCCAATCGTGACCGAAGTCACCACGTCTTGTTACTACAATTCTACTTTCCATAATTAATTTTTTTAAGTGTGTGATTTAATAGTGTAAAGTAAAACAATATAATTGATATATCCAAATATTTGTGGTTAAAAAAATGTTAAAGAGTGTTAATGATTTTTGACAACCTTGTCATATCAGGGTACAGCAGAGGATGTCTTACAGCTTTCGCCGTTGAACATTTTACCAGGACGGGAACCAAGATGGATTGTGGACAAAAAAAAAGGTAAGACAAAGTCCTACCTCTTTATAACAAAAAACACGAGTCAACCATTAAAACATATTTGTAAACCTACCATTCGTTGTAAAGTTTTCACCAAGTTTCATAAGTTCAACATCCACCTCTTCATTTAGTCCATTAACCCCAACTGACATTTTCCTAACGATTTCGTAGGTAATGATTTTACTACCCTCTTCCGTATCAAAGGACATTAACAATACTTCCGTTCGTGGTAACTTTCGGTAGTAACCATCAACTTCATTTAATTGTTCTTTTGAACTTTGGTACATCCACCCTTCACTATTCCAATTCACACACAATAGTTTGTGACCATCTTTCTTTATTGACTCTTTTACTTTCTCAACAATTCCGTACCTAATAATATCCTTACCCTCATCAGTCATCAGTTCAGTAGGTATAGGACACATTGAAGTATATGTCTTACCTTCCTTTTCAGTCAACATACATAACATAGGTGATAATTCACTTTTACCTTTGAATACTCGTAGTACGAAGTTTCGTTGGTCGTCAATAAATTTGTCAATCGTGGTCATATCTTTTCTAATTTTTGATACCACAAAGTAAAACAATATAATCCATATATCCAAATATTTTGTGTTAAAATTTAAAACTTTTTTTTAACATAGCTGTTGAACATTCCACTCTGACGACCGTTGGATAAATTCTTGACATAAAAAAACCCCTCGTGTGAGGGGTTTCTATTTAGATTGTGATTTCGACTTCGATAGTGTCTTCGTGGTCAAAGTCCCAACTCCAACCATCAACATAAGGTCGAGTAAGAACGAAGTAGGTGTTATCCTTTTCTTCATTTCGAATAACCATACCAAATGTTTTTTCTTCCATTTCAAATTGATTGGTATCCATTAGTTTTTCTAAAACACTAACACAATTCTCCTCGGAACAATTATCGTTGAGGTCTAAGTCCCAATTTTGAACGAACTCGATTTGACCTAACGATACTCCGAACTCAAATACATTTACATTGTTTTCCATAATAGTAGTAGTTTGATTAGGGTATAAAGGTAATACCTATATATGAGAATACCAAATATCAGTAGTTAAAACTTTGTTAAGAGATGTTAATGATTTTACTCAGTACCCGAAGGTTCTGTACTACGAAAATGTCCAACAGCTCCAAATAACCGGTAGACATTTCTCCCGAACCGTAAGGTTACATCTTCTTCTTGGTCACAAAAAAAACCACCCCTTTCGGAGTGGTCTCTTTTTTAATCTTCTTCTTCCTCGTCGTCTTCCCATTCATCTTCATCTTCGTCGGGGAGTTCGTCACCATCTTCGTCGTACTCTACCCAACCTTGTCTTGGACAATCGTCGGGAACTTCATTCTTCCATTCGATTGTCGGGTCTTCGTTCAAGTTCGGTGATAGATAAGGTTGACCACTAAATCGTAAATCAATCCCGTGGTCTCGGTCACCATTACCACCATTCATTTCGGAGAGTAGTGAGAAGAAGTCCTTACCACCAAATTCACCATAACCCTCGTAATCATTTTCAGTCCACTTGTTTCCTTTGTGGTCTGTCATAGTTACTTGAAAAGGAGTAATCGAGGAGATTGACCTTTTCGTGTCTTGTGTAATCCAACTGAATTGTCCCATAGTAGTATTGTTTTTTTTAACACTATAAAGGTAATACAATTATTTGGAACTACCAAATTTATTTTGTTAAAATCTGTTAAAGTTTTTTAACAACAGATGTTGTCCAGAAGAGTGAAAAATGTCCACCGGTTATTCGAAAGCTGTTGAACATTCCATCAGGTCCTGAACCAAGATGGATTGTGGTCAAAAAAAAACCACCCCTTTCGGAGTGGTCTTACTAACCCACACTATAACACTAATTTAGAACACCGAATCTCGACATTAGTTGAATATCGAATAGTGATAAGAAAGTTACATTCTTTCTAACTTCTTCGATTGTCAAAGTGGTATCAATACTTTCACCCGTTTCGTGGTCGATACCAAGTATCAATCCGTTACCCGATAATGGTTGTCCAAAACCTTTGTAATTAAAGAACATTGATTTCTCATTTAAGTTCAATAATCCGTTGTCATCCACATAGACATCATTTTCTTCGTGGATTTGAACACAATCAAATGTGTCACACTTAATTTGGTCGTAGATAGAATCGATACCTTCTTCGATTTGTACCTCTTTGATTTCACGATTGTGAACATCAATTAAAATTCCTTTTTTCATTTCGTAGTATGTTTAATTGTTAATGATGTTACAAATGTATAATCTTTATACGAGAATACCAAATTTTTGTAGTTAAAAGAATGTTAAGAAGTGTTAATTTTTTTAGAACCCAGGTTCCCCGGGTGTTGTAAAAATGTTCACCGGTTATTTGAAAGCTGTAAGACATTTCACCAGTACCTGTCGTGGACTCGGGTGGACACAAAAAGAAAACCCCCGACTTTCGTCGAGGGAATTTCTCATCGTTAAACTACACTACTACTAATCACATATCGTAACAAAATGTACCGACAAACCAATACATAAAGACACAAAGTCCCATAATTACTACCGAACCAATGATGTCTTCCCAAAAGGTTTTTCTATCTTCTCGGTACACTTCTCTGAATAAGTTGAACATATCTTTCATCGTATTACCAATTTTGATTGTTGTAATTTTTTTCATAACGAGGTTGGTACTCTCGTTGGTTATTGTAACGAGGTCTTTGACTTTGAGGTCTTGGTTGAAAATCAAAACTTTCATCATCACGAGTTGACAATTCAAAAGGAGTGTCAATTTTTTCTTCGTTCCAAATCTGATTGTAAATCTCTTCAATCGTTTCACGAACTTGAATCGTAGTCTCTTGATTGAACTGAATACGAGTTACATAATCCCCTTTGTAAAATTTAGGGAAGATTGTCTGAACTTGGTTTGTGTTTACCAAAAACGAGTTTCCATTAAGGAGTGTTAATTTAATTACCATTTTCTAATAAGGTTTTAATTGTTAATAATACTAAAATAAGTGACCATTTAATCAATACGTTTTTCATTTCGTTTTTCATAGTGTAAAGGTAATACCCTTATACGAGACTACCAAATTTATTTTGTTAAAAAGTGTTAAAATTTTTTAAGACCTGGGCACCCTGGGAGGTGAAGAAATGTTCACCGGTTATCTGTAAGACAACACTTAAAAGCTGTAAGACATTTCCACAGATTCAGGATGCACCGACTCGGAATATGTAAGACAATAAAAAACCCCCACCGAATTAACGATGAGGGTTTGGGGTATGTGGGGGGAACTATTAACACGAATAGAATAATCTGATTCCTTCTCGGTGTTGGTACTCCTTACTTAATTCCAATCCACGTTCCCTATCAGAAGGGTGTACTAAAATGTAAACGTGTTGACAAAAGACATTGGAACTTTGAGTAACGAATTGTTTAAACTTAATTTTGTTTTGACGTAGGATTTTTTTAAACCCGTCTAACTCTGACTTCACAACGTGTGTTGGACACGGACTATCAGACCAACTACCTGTGTGGTTACAACCACCGATACCATTAATCGGTTCTGAATAACCTCTCCAACCATCAGTTGGAACCCATCTTGATTTTGTTGAAATGTGATTTGACATTACTTTGAAGTTTTAAGGGTGAATACTAATTTAGATACCAAGTCCTTACCTACCAAGTAGATGATGTAAAGGAATGTAGAATAAAACATTACTACACAAATACTCCAAAAAAGGAATAGACATTTTTCAATCGTGTCCATTTGACTTACAATGTCCACTACATTTTGGAAGGTTGTACCGAATAGGGTTTGAAATAAATTTTTCATTTGTTAAGTGTTTTTAGTGTGTGATTAATTAACTATACAAATATAAAAGTAATATTCGGATATTCCAAATTTGAGAAGTTAAAAAAGTGTTAAAGGATGTTAAATTTTTTTGGGGACACGGGAGGTGAAAACAAGTCCACCGGTTATTTGGTCTATGGGAAGCTGTTGAACATCCTACCATCGGTGTTCGGAACACTGATTCTTCATCATAAAAAAACCCTACCGAAGTAGGGTCTGATTTTAACTTGTCAGATAATGTTTATCCTTTTTGAATTTGAGGTGTCTACATTCTTCGATTGTCAAACCAATGAACTCACTCGGTGTGAAACTGATTTCATCGGGGTAGTAGTCGAATAGGAATTCTTCCACTCCATTTTCTAATGTAACATAAACTCTTGGGATTGGGTCGAACAACGATTTCGGTTGTTCAGTGATTCGTGATTGGATTACTTTCATTTGTAGTGTGATTTGATTTGAGAACAAAGTAAAACAATATAATCCATATATCCTATTATTTTGTGTTAAATTTTTAATTATTTTTTTAACAAATAAAATTTGGATTTCCTTCGTCCACGGAAAATGTCAAACAGCTCCTGAATAACCGGAAGACATTTTATCGTTTGTTGTTTTTACTACGATACAAATTATTAGACAAAAAAAACCCTACCGAAGTAGGGTTTTGATTTTATACATTAAAGAAGAATTTGAGTATGGGGTTTTTGTTTTCCTCAATGTTTATGGGTTTGACACCACACGAAGGATTACCTTGAAAATACTTTGTCGGTTCCACATAACCACTACCAACTTTGTATTTCTCCACCCACTCATTAAATGTAAGGTCGGACTTAAATGGACTCAACTTTACTTTTAGTTTGTTTTCTTGATTTTCCATTTTGTAAATGTATTTAATTGATTAACGATATACAAATATATAACCCTTATACGAGAATACCAAATTTATTTTTGTTAAAATCTGTTAAAGTTTATCCAATCGCCGTAAGACTTTCTCGTTCCATTTCTTTGTTCATCAAGTGGAACACAACACCAAACATAGTCATAACTTCTTTAACATCAAAGTCATTAGGGTGAACACAATAGGTATCACGAAGTATATGGTACATATCACGAGAATTTCTCCCTTCACTCTTTCTCAATTCTTCCATAAAACTTATTCCTTTGTATAAATCGTATCTCTTTTCCAACTCCGTTTTTACAAATTCATCCGTAGTTACTTCCGTATCGTTTGAAACCAAAATACCTACCCAATCCAAACCTAAGTCAAGAGGTTCATCATTGTCGTCGTCATCTTTCTTTGTTGAATACAAGTGGTCAATATAAACCACATAATTTAAGTAAGTGTGTTCAAACTCGGTTAATTTAGAAAACTCAAATTTCTTTTCAAATAAAAATTTCATAATGTGTTTGTTTTAGTGAGATACAAATGTATAATGTTTATATGAGAATACCAAATTTATTTTGTTATCGAAGTGTTAAAACCATACTCCTCGTCTGTACCACCGAAAATGTCCACCGGTTATCCGTAAGACAAATACCACACTGAAAGCTGTTTGACATTTCAGTTGATTGTAATCCGATTACAATGATGAGGTACGGACATAAAAAAAGGGAGTTAATTCTCCCTTTTCTTTTTCTCAATCTCTTGTTGAATTTGTTTCCAATACTTCTTCAACATCTTACCACACTTGTTCAAATGGACACCACTCAAATGTTTACCACTTAATACCCACTTGGAACAATAGGTTAGATACTTCACATCACTACCATTGAAACCTACTCCGTTCTCATACTTGGTCATTACATTTTCTTTTTCATCTTGGGTTTGTCTATTATACAAAACCACCAAACCTCTTTCAATCCACTTTGGGTTGAATTGTAATTGTTCTTGAATGTATTCTTTTGTCATATCCTTAATGTTTAGTAAGACAAAATAAAACAATATAAATCACATATCCAAATATTTTGTGTTAAATTTTTTTTAACAACCACAAGACGAGGACTCTTCAAAGATGTCCACCGGTTATGTAAGACAATACCCGAAAGCTGTAAGACATCTTTAACTTCTTGACACAAGAAAAATTTTATACACAACAAATTTTTATTAAACTTTTTTTTGACCGAGAAGCTGTAAGACATTTCCGACCCGTCTTCCTCCGACTCGGAATATGTAAGACAAAAAAAAAGGAGTGTATTTCTACACCCCTTTTCAGTTGTTAAACTACTCACACTACACTAACTCTCTTTCGTAGGTTACACCCCCGATTGATATCTTTAAGATATTGTTCAAATCACACACTTGGAATTGTAGTGGGTTATCCAAACCTTGATTTTCGTAGTTTGACTTTTCAGTCATAAAACTCTCAAATAATCTCTTTTCAATTTGGTTACCTTGAAATAAGAACTCTTGGTCTTGGGTACTTGTTTTAAGGTACTGATAACGAAAGTACAACTTGGTACGAGTACTCTTGTCAGTTACCAAACCTTTACTGATAACCTCAAACCAATTGTCTTGACCTTCAAAATCTTGTTCCTTACCTTCCCCCTTCAATCTTCCGTTCACACTCTTAACATAGTCAAAACCTGTGTTAATTTGAACTTTACGAGAATGATTGATGATACCTTCTTCGTAGTAAGGATTTTTGGTAGGGTTAGGATTTTTCTTTTTCTTACCTTCCTCATTGATTATCCAATAGTCAAGGTACTGATTCATTTTAACTTTTACCTTTGATACAAAGGAACTGAATGTAGGGTTATTTACATTGGATAAAACTTCCCCTACTACTGATACCCACTCATTGTTAGGTACTGATACGATTTCTTTTACTTGATTTGACATAGTGTTATTGTTTAATTGTTTAACGATAGGACAAAGTACGGAAATAAAAATGAATAAACCTAATATTTTGTGTTAAAACTTTGTTAAGGAATGTTAATTTTTTTAACCCTTATTACCAACCCCCTCAACAACAATACAAAGTAAAATAATATAATCCATATATCCTAATATTTTGGTCAAAAGTTTTCCACATAGTTATCCACATTTTTTCGGATACCGTCCACGGAAAATGTCAAACAGCTTTCGACCTCATCAAATAACCGGTAGACATTAAAAAAAACTCAGAGAAAAATTTGGTTTTGGGTTTTTTTGTTTTTTGTTTGTATCATCAAAAGCTGTTCGACATTCCAACCCCCGTTGTAAAAAGATTACAATGAACTTTGGACAAAAAAAAAGGAGAACTTTCGTTCTCCCTTTCATTAGATAACTTTCGTTTAGAAAGTCGTTGGTCTATTTTTCCTTCTCTTTGGTTCAAACTTAAACCAAGTGAATGATACAAACAACATACCAACGATACACATTGTAAGAGTGTACCAATTCAGTAGGAATTGTTGAATGGTTACATACTGACGATATTCTTCTTCCCCACGATAGTCCGATACCAATATGGTAAGGACAACACATAGTCCGAATAGACCGATAAGTGTAAAACCAATTTGACCGATAACTTTTTGAAACTTTGACATAGTGTATGTGTTTTTGATTATGATATAAAAGTAATATCTTTATATGAGACCACCAAATTTATTTTGTTAAGAGATGTTAAAGTTTTGAGGGAACTCTGATGGTGAAGAAATGTCCACCGGTTATGGGGTGGGGTATACCCCCCTACCCTTATAGGTACCCCCTCCCCCCTCCCGTATCCCCCCTTATATATAGGGTTTTTACCTTGTCTAATAGGGGGGACAATGCTCCGACTGAAATTTTTCCGGAAAAAATCGGGGAAATTGGAACTATATTTCTAATTCCTATAATGTGGGACAATGTTCGGGGGGTAAAAACCTTTAAATGGAAATATATTTCTAAAAACCGAAAAAAAAATTTCTGGAATTTTTTTGGAAAATATACTTATCTTTGTATAAAACTTATAATATGGCAACAACAGTAAGACCCCACAACTTCTCAAGAATCGTTAAGACAAAGAACGGTCCGGTGGTTAAGAGTTGTATCCGAAAAGGACATACTCGTAAAACCAAGAAAAGAGCCTAATACAAACCCTCCTAACGGAGGGTTCTTTGTTTATGAATAGTATTTATATACTATGAAAGTTCTTATTACAGAATCCCAATTAAAATACATTACTGAAAGCTATTTCGATAATCCTATTATTAAGATAGGTATGAAAGACGGGGATATTATGGTCAAGTACAAAGTAACAGACTTTGATACGGGGAATGACAATATATTTGTTGACACCTATGAGAACTTCTGTGAGGATGAAAATATTGATGTTAATCCCAAAACTGCGGTTGCTGAATATTTTAAAAGTAGAAACCTCAACTTAAGTAACTCCCGTCTTCTTAAAGAACTTATTCGTATGGAACCTCGTGAGTCCGATTACATTCAATTCCATAGAGGTGAGAATGGTAGATATTACCCCGAAGCGTTTCTTGGTGATTACCAAAACTTTTGTAACGGGGATAGAGAATGTGAAAATGGGGTATTAAGAACCGCCTCAAGAGTTTTGAATATAGTATATAATAGTCAATATCCAATTACGGTATATCGTGGTATTAAACCTAATG
>JACCDP010629360.1_pt1 | contig 10363 bp, 9 predicted proteins | sample 7445841 | NCBI WGS metagenome assembly JACCDP01 (sample SAMN15323441, study PRJNA562643) | freshwater metagenome | isolation source: river surface water | place: USA:Blue River Watershed | collected 2017-08-17
AGCTCACGAGCAGCAAGTCGCTCCTTGGTGAGCACGTCTCGCCACGCTGGTTGCGCCTGGTTGGCTGGAGCTCCGTGGCGATCCTCGCCGTGCTGAACGTGGGGATCGTGCTGGTCAATATCCTCGGTCTCGCCGCCTAGGCGAGTTGTTCCGCGCTACGGCGCGACGGGTGGCCCTTCGTTGAGGTGACCGGCAACTGGTCCAAAGTAGGGGGCGAGCCAGGCCTTCGTGCAGCTGATGGTGGCGGCGAGCTTCGCCGCCGTTGGAGCGAATCGCATCTTGGCTCCGGCAAGCGCACACTTCTTCGCGCTGTCAGTTCCACCCGTCATCAGAAGTGACTTCCAGCCGCCTGCGACATCGGGACCGAGCTCAAGTGCCGGCTTCGCAAACGCGATCACGTTGAAGATTGCCTCAACATTTGCGCGCGTAATGGTGCCGCGTACGAGTGGCGGCCCCTTCGGGTACCAACGAAGATCCATCAAGGAGGCCAGTGCGGCAGCACTGAATCGTCCCGCCTCGAGCACTCGTAAGGTGATGCCCGCTACGAGCCGTGGGTGACGCAGCGCGCGGGGCCCAACACCATCATATTTTCTTGACCGCCCAAAGCCGGTCCACAGATTGCTCGGTACCCGGAACGAGCAGCTCTCGTTGGTGGCGGCGCTGAGCGGAATTGTAATGTCGCACGAACCCTCAACGAAATACGGACTCGTCGTACGCACCGTCTTGGTGGTGCTTGGCTCCTTGCAGTTCGCATGGCTCCAGCCGATCACCTTGCGCTTCGGGTAGTTGTCGGCGCGGCCGGGGCGCAGGAAGAGGAGGTCGCCATACATGGCGTTTGAGGCGAGGAATCGATCACTCTCACTTGAGCCGCTCCCCTTGATCTTGCGAATGGTGTTGGAACGGCAGGCGGCGAACCGCGTCTTCTCATCCAGCTGCACAATGGTGTCGGCGGGAGAAATCTGATCGAGCATGGCGCCCATGATGTCGGAGGTACCGAAGGTGGTGAGCGTCCAGTCATCAATCTCAATACCAAGTGCCCAGGCAATGTTCTGCGACACAAGGTCGGCCGCCACGATGCTGCGTTCCCAGGCGAGCTTGTTATTCCAGGCAGAGAGTTGGCTTTCCGTCATCATGTTGGAGCCCGCACACTGCTGCGCCCGCACGAACATGGCGTTGATCAGGTCGTTGAAGGTCTTGGTGCCAGGACGGCGACAGAACGACTTGGCGAGAGACGGCTTGAGTGGGAAACCTCTGAGGTCACGCGGGATGCTGTACGCGGCGGTCTGGCCGCTGAATGGATTGACCGTTAGGAGCATGATCACATCGGTGCGCTCGGAGCCGAACTGATCGCGCGGTACACCTGCCGCCTTATCGTTCGCCGCCGACCAGGTCCAGTTGGTAGCGTTAACCGTTCCCTTGCCGCAGCGCTCTGCGGTCTTGTCCTTGAGCGGGCCGGAGCAGCGCTTATCGCTGCCGAGGAAGAGGAGCGTGTACCGACCATCTTTGCCGAGGATGTTGGTTGGCGTAGCGGCAGCGGGGCTCGGCGGCGTGCTCGCCCAGATGACGGTTGCGGCAAAGATCGTTGCCAGCAGGGTGACGGCGAGCGCGTATGGGCGGGCGAAGCGGATCACTACATCATCACCAGGCCACCGTCGACGCCGAGCACCTGCCCGGTGACGTACGAGGCTTCACGTGATGCGAGGTAGATCACCGCGGCGGCAATCTCGTGTGGCTCGCCGAAGCGGCCGAGTGGCGTTGCGGTCTTGACGCCCTCTTTGATCGCCTCTGGCAGATCGGCGGTGAGCTCGGTGACGATGAAGCCCGGCGCCACCGCGTTCACGGTGATGCCGCGGCTCGCCACTTCGCGCGCCGTTGCCTTAGTGAGGCCGATCATGCCGGCCTTCGCCGAGCTGTAGTTCGCCTGACCGGCGTTCCCCGCCTGGCCCGAAACGCTGGTGATGTTCACGATGCGGCCGCTCTTGGCGCGCAGCATCTCTTTAACTGCGGCCTTCGTCATGTAGAACGCGCCCGAAAGATTCGTGTCAATCACTTCGCGCCACTGCTCTGGGGTCATGCGCAAGATGAGTGTGTCGCGGGTGATGCCCGCGTTGTTTACGAGCAGATCCACCTTGCCGAACGCCTCGATCGCCTTCGCGACTACGGCGACCGCGCTATCGGGATCGGCAGCGTCGGCTTGCATGGCAGCTGCCTTACGACCCTTGGCCGTGATTTCGGCAACCACGGCGTCGGCGGCGGCGGTGTTCCCCTTGTAGGTGATCAGCACGTCGGCGCCCGCGTCTGCGAGGGCAACGGCGATGGCGCGACCAATGCCGCGGGCACCTCCGGTGACGATAGCGGCGTACCCGTTGAGCTCAAACATAGGACCTCCTCTGTTGGGACTGTTGTGGCTAGTGTCGCGCTTAGCCGCGCTTTGCGTCTAGCAGCGCCTTCAGTGCCACAGGCACCTCGGCGGCCTTCGCTCCCCCCTCGGGGCGTCGAATCGTGATCGTGCTCGAATCAACCGCCGCGGCGCGTGCGCCGTTGGCAGGGTCGGCGTCCCAGCGGGTGACGAAGGCGCCAGAGGTGTACCCGCCACCAAAGGCAACGGTGCAGAAGACATCGCCCGGCTTCAGCCGGCCAGCTGCCACCGCCTCGGAGAGGGCGATCGGAATGCTCGCCGCGGAGGTGTTCCCGTAGCGGTCGAGGTTGACGAAGATCTTCTCCATCGGGAAGTCGATCGCCTTGGAGACGTGCTCGATGATGCGCAGGTTCGCCTGATGCGGGATGACGAGATCGACCTCGGGAATGGTGAGCCCCGCGCGCTCGATCGCCGCCGTTGCGACGGCAGCCATGGTGCGCGTGGCGTACATGTAGGTCTTCGCCCCATCCATCTTGATCAGTGGGTCAGCGTCGTTGCCAGAGCCGCCAGGAATCCAGAGTGCGAATGCGCCCGACGGGTCAGCAGAGAGCTCAAAGCTCAGCGTGCCCGGTCGGGTCGCGATGTTCTGGTCGTCGTGCAGATCAAGTGCATCGAGCACGATCGCACCGGCACCGTCACCAAAGAGGACGCAGGTCGAACGATCGCTCCAATCAACCACGCGCGAGAGCGACTCGGCGCCGATCACCAGTGCGCGCTGGCCGAGTCCGGCGGTGAGGAAGCCGTGCGCGACGGCATAGGCGTAGGCGAAGCCAGAGCATGCTGCCGAGAGATCGAAGGCGGCGGCGCGATGGCTGCCGATCGCCTCCTTCACCAACACCGCGGTGCTCGGCATCGGATGGTCGGGCGTCAGGGTGGCGACAACGATCAGGTCAACCGAGTCGGCGGAGACACCAGCAACGGCCAGTGCGCGGGCGGCGGCAATCGCCCCCATCGATGCGGTGGTCTCACCGGCGCCCGCAATGTGTCGCTCGCGAATGCCGGTGCGCGTGCTGATCCACTCGTCGCTCGTCTCCACGATCTTCTCGAGATCGGCGTTGGTGAGGACCGACTTCGGCACCTCGTGTCCCCAGCCAACAATGTGCGTCGTGCGATTTGGTAGCGCCGCTAAGCCGCTCTCGCCACCAATGCGTGTGGCATCGCCGTTCGTTGCTGGGCCACTCATGCTGGCTCCAACTCAATGATCGGCGTCTTCGCCTTCACCAGAAGTCCGTCTTGCGCAATGATGCGCACCACGCGACCCGCCTTATCGCTCTTGATCTCGTTGAAGAGCTTCATTGCTTCGATGAGGCCGATCGGCTGACCAACCGCCACGATCGAACCGACAGAGACAAGCGCTGGGGCCCCTGGCGACGGAGCGGCGTAGAAGATGCCAGTGAGCGGCGCGTTTACGACGGGTCCAGCTGGCGCGGTTGCGCTGGCGGGGGTGGCTGGTGCTGGCTTGGTTCCCGTGGGGAGCGGCACCGGCGCGGCACTTGCAGTGGTTGGTGCTACGGCGGCGCCAGCAACCACCACGTGGTTCCCCTGCACGGCACTGCGACTGCGCACCACAACTCGCGTGCCGCCAGCCGAGAGCTCCACCTCGGCGAGGCCGCTCCCGTCGGCGACAACGGCGAGACGATCAATGATCTCGATCAGGGCGGCGTCATCGGTCGTCAGTGGCAGGTTGGCCGGGAGACGTACGCCGCTGCGGCTCTCACCTTTTCGAGGGCGAGGAGGTGTGCTCTGCACTGCAGAGGCGGCTGGTGGGAGCGCACTCTCAATCAGGCGCGATGGGTCTCGCGGGGCGAGTCGCTCGATGGCCGGAGTTGACGGTGGTGTCACGTCGCCCGACGGTGCAGCCTCAGGTGCGTCACCGCGCGCGCGTCGCGCCGCATCCCGTGCCGCCTCAAGTGCGCGGCGAGCGCTCTTCTGCAGTCGAACGCGACGCTTCTCGGCCATTACTTCCCCTCCCACTTCGCAAAGAGGAGTGCGGAGTTCTGCCCGCCGAAGCCGAAGGCATTCACCAGCGCGAGGTTCACCTGCTGCGCAGCTGGTGCGCCGGTGACAATGTTCAACCCAGCCGATGCTGGATCTGGTGCGGTGAGATTCAACGTTGGATGCACACGTCCGTCGCGCATCGCGCAGATCGTGGCAATGGAGCCGAGTCCACCCGCGGCGCCAAGGGTGTGGCCAATGGCGCTCTTCGTGGCGGTGACACTCGCGCGTGATCCCTCGCCGAGGATCGTGACGATCGCTTCAAGCTCTGCCTTGTCGCCCTCGGGCGTTGAGGTGGCGTGTGCGTTGACGTGATCAATCTCGGCGCCGGTACGACCCGCCTTGGCGAGTGCGCGGCGCGCGGCACGAACCGCACCAGAACCACCAGGTGCCGGCAGGGTGATGTGCAACGCGTCGGCGGTGGCGCCGTAGCCGACCAGCTCGGCGAGCGGCGTTGCGCCGCGGGCGAGTGCCACATCGAGTCGCTCAAGTAGAAGGATGCCGGCCCCTTCGGCCATCACGAAACCGTCGCGACCGCTGTCGAACGGTCGCGAGGCAGCGGCAGGGTTGCCGCCCGTTGACGACGCGCCGCTGCGCGAGAGGGCGCGCATGTTGTTGAATCCAGCAATCACCACCGGGTGGAGCGCAGCTTCAGTGCCGCCAGCGAGTGCCACGGTCGCGTCGCCGCGGCGGATCATTTCGTAGGCCTCGCCAATGGCGTGACCGGCGGTGGCGCAGGCGCTCACCGCGCCGAACGATGGGCCTTGCGCGCCAACATGAATGGCGACTTCGCCCGAGGCCATGTTACCAATGGCGGCGGGAACCAGGAAGGGTGAGATGCGACCGGCGCCGCGCTCGGCGAACACGGCGGCCTGCTCAAACAAAGTTGTGGCGCCACCAAGCCCCGAGCCGATGATCGTGGCGACCCCTTCGGAGGATTCGCCCGTTGCAAAGCGTGGCGGCAGCCCTGCCGAGGCGAGCGCCTCAGCGGCGGCAGCGATGGCAAAGTGCGTGAAGCGATCGAGGCGCTTGATCTGCTTCGGTTCCAGCACATCCGACGGATCAAAGTCGATCGCCTGTCCGCCGAAGTCCACCTCTTGACCCGTCAGGTCGAGGCCCTGCAGCGCGCGAACACCGGAGCGTCCGGCGAGCAGCCCGTCCCAGAGCGCGGCAACGCCACGGCCGAGGGGCGAGACCGCCCCCATCCCCGTGACAACGACGCGCTGCTCGTTGCTCATCGCACCAGTTTCCCCGACCGGATCGTTGCGGCGCGATACGTGTCACCAGTGAGTCCTCGTGCGCTGATGGCGTCGGCCACCTTCTCGATGTCGTAGCTGGCGCGATAGACCTCAGCGCTGATCGTCTTCTCCTCGGGATCAATGTCGATCACGGTGAAGGCGGCGGTGGCATCGCCGTCGTACGGCATGCCCACAGAGCCTGCGTCCACAAGCACCTTCCAGCCGTAATCCTTCACGCGCGCCGTGTGCGTGAAGCCCACGCAGACAACGCGCGCGTCCGTCTGGCCGAGCAGCTCCAACGTGGTCGACGGATCAAGGTCGGCACTCAACGGAATGGTGCGCGAGCCGGGCGAGGCGTGACAGAAGGTGACGGCAATCTCACCGTAGCGAATGCGTCGCTCACTTGGCAGCGAGCGCAGCCACTCAATGCGATCGTCGTCGAGCGCATCCGATGCCCACTCCACGGCGGCCTTCAGTCCGGGTGGCAGACCACCGGCGAGGCTCGGGAACGAGGCGGCGTAGTCGAGGTCGGCCACGGCGATGTCGCCCGTTCCGGCGGTGACGAGGGCCCCCTTCTTCTGCAGCTGCTGAATCAGGTCGATCGTCTCTGACGGCTGTGGGCCGAAGAGGGCGTGATCACCAAGGATCGCAACCTGATCGGGCTTCAAGGCCGGGAGTCGCGCGACGACCGCCTCAAGTGCGGCGAGGTTGCCGTGAATGTCTGAGAGAACGACGACGCGCTTCATATTGTTCCCTTCGCTATTCGGCTGAACCGGCCGGACGCGGAAGCGCCGACTCGGGTGGAATCACAAACGTAATCGTGACGGTACAGGCGACGGCGCCATCAACGCTCGCCGTTCCCTTGGCAGTGCCCATGCGCGAGCCAAGCTTCTGCATCTGAATTTCGAGACGCAGCGTTTCGCCTGGCACAACCATGCGCGTGAAGCGGCACTCCTCGATCTTGGCGAAGACGCCGAGACGGTTGCCGAACCCTTCGGTGCGCGCAACGTAGACGCCCATCGCCTGGGCGAGCGCCTCAACCTGCAGCACGCCCGGCATGATCGGCATGCCTGGGAAGTGACCAGGGGTCCAGAAGGCGTCATGGCGCACATCGAGCTCCGCAATCAGCGTCTGCGTTGCACGGTCTTCCGACACGATGCGATCGAGCAGCAAGAACGGCGCGCGATGCGGGATCAGCGCCTCAATGCCGGCCTGGTCGAGCAGTGGGGCGCTCATGCGCGAGCCTTCGGCGCGGCGGCCAAGATGTCGGCAGTGCCGATCGCATCGAGCATGCCGGTGGTGGCGGTGCCCTTTAGGAACGATGGAGTCTCGAGAAGGCCAAGGAAGAAGTCGCGCGTAGTCGCCACTCCATCGATCTCCACTTCAAGGAGCGCGGCGCGCGAACGCGCGATCGCCTCTTCGCGCGTGTTCCCCCATACGATCAACTTGGCGAGCAGGCTGTCGTAATACGGCGGCACCTCGTAGCCGGCGTAGAGATGCGAATCGAAACGCACCCACGGGCCGCTCGGTGAACGGAAGGTGGTGATCTCACCCGCCTGTGGTCGGAACTCCTGTGCTGGATCTTCGGCGGTGAGGCGGAACTCGATTGCGTGACCGCGACGCTCCACCTCGGCCTGCGTCATTGGCATCAGCTCGCCCGCCGCCAAACGAATCTGCAGCGCGACCAAATCAACGCCCGTCACCATCTCGGTGACCGGATGCTCGACTTGAATGCGGCAGTTGATTTCGATGAAGTACGGCTTCCCGTCAGGGCCAACCAGGAACTCGAGGGTGCCGAGGTTGCGATACCCCGCGGCGCCGATCGCCTTCGCGGCGCGCGCCAAGAACTCTTCGCGCACCTTTGGGGTGAGCGCCGTCGATGGCGACTCTTCGACGAGCTTCTGGTGGCGGCGCTGCACGGAGCAGTCGCGCTCACCGAAGTGCAGTGCGGTGCCGCTCTTGTCGACGGCGATCTGCACCTCAACGTGGTGCGTGTCGACGAGGTACTTCTCGAGATAGAGCGAGCCGTCACCGAACGCCGCCTGCGCCTCTTGGGTGCAGAGCGAGAAGAGCTGCGTCAGATCGTCGGCGCTCTGGATCACGCGCATGCCGCGACCGCCGCCGCCCGCAGAGGCTTTCAAGATGACGGGGTAGCCAATCTTTGCTGCGGCCTTCGCCGCCGCCGCCTCGTCGGCAACCACGCCGTCGGATCCAGGAATCGTTGGCAGGCCGTGCTTGGCCAGGAGTGCGCGCACCTCGGCCTTGCTCTCGAAGCGCTCCAACACTTCGGCAGAGGGGCCGATAAAGGTGAGGCCGTGCGCGGCGGCCGCCTCGGCGAAGGCGGCGTTCTCCGAGAGGAATCCATAGCCCGGGTGAATGGCGTCGCAGCCAGTGGCGAGGGCCGCCGAGATCACCGCCGGAGCCGAGAGGTAACTTCGCTTGGCGTCAGCAGGGCCGATGCAGATCGCCTCATCGGCAACCAGCACGGCACGCGACTCGCGATCCGCCTCGCTATATGCGACGACCGCTTCGATGCCGAGCTGGCGACAGGCGCGCAAGATTCGCAGCGCGATCTCGCCACGGTTCGCAATGAGCACGCGCTTGATCACAGCTTCCCCTCGCCCACGGATTCAAGGAGGAAGAGCTCCTGGCCGTATTCCACTGGATCGCCGGTAGCGCAGCGCAGTTTGGCAACAATGCCAGCGTGATCAGCACGCACATCTACTGCCACACCGAGCACATCAACGGTCGCAACGAGCGAGCCCTTCGCAACTTTGCCACCCACGTGAATATCGGGGGCGAGTTTCACAAAGCCAACGGCGGTCGAGCGCACTGGGTGGCGGCGATCATCGGCGGCAGTCGGTGCCGCAGCTGCGGCAACAGGAGTTCCCCCGCGCGGAGCGGATGGCGCCGGTGCCGCCGTAACCGGCGCGCCAAGATCTTCGGCGCGCACACGCACGATGGCGCCATCGCGCTCAATCTCAATCTCGCCGAGTCCAGTTTCGTGGAGTCGATCCACGAGCACTGGAACGAGCGAGTCAAGTAGTTCGCCGAGTCGTTCGGTGTTGTGTGCCATTAGCTATGCCCCCGCACTATTGCGCTCGATCTCATCAAGCCACTCATCGTTGATACCGGCCGGCACCTTGTCGCGGTCCATGCCGAAGATGGAACGAATCGCACCAACGAGTCCCTTCTTCGTTGGCGCTGCTTCATCGAATGCGCCGTAAGCGCGATAGCGCGCGTAGCGCGCGTCAAGCAGCGCGTTCAGGTCGCTCATGGATTCCAACTCATCGAACGTTGCCGAAACCTTCTCCCACATGGCGCGTGCCAGGGTGACGGTTGATTCGGCGGAGAGGGTCTCTGGCTCCGCGATAATGCCGTCGACGACGCCGAGGGCGACCTGCTCAGGTGCCGTGATGCGTAGCGCGCGCGCCGCCGCGGGGGCCTTCTCAGAGGTGCGGAACAAGATGGCGGCGCACCCCTCGGGGCTGATCACCGAGTAGTAGGCGTGCTCAAAGGCGAAGACGCGGTCGGCGGCGGCGATGGCGAGTGCGCCACCCGAACCACCCTCACCCGTCACCACGGTCACGATCGGCGTGCGCAATTCGGTCATCTTGCTGATCGCGGCGGCGATCGCCTCGGCGATCCCGTGCTGTTCGGACTCAGGGCCCGGGTGTGCGCCAGGGGTGTCGATCAGGGTGAGGAGCGGCAGGTGCAGACGCTCGGCAAGCTCAAAGGCGCGCATCGCCTTGCGATACCCCTCAGGGTGCGGCATGCCAAATCCGCGGCGAATGTTGCTCTCGGTGTCGGTCCCCTTCTGGGTGCCGACCACCACAATGCGACGACCATCGATGCGCGCAATGCCTGCAACGATCGCGCCGTCATCACCGGCGCGACGATCACCACGCAGCTCTACGAATTCGGCGCCAAGTGCCTCCAATAGTTCGGCGGTGCGGGGTCGGTTCACCTCGCGGGCGCGCTGCACATGGCTCCACGCCTCGGCCTCGTCAAGGTGTGGCCCAAGCTCTGGCGCAAGGTGTCGGTCGCGCTGGTTCTCAAGAATCTGGTCGGCGCGATTCGCCACCTTGTTCGCAGCGTCGGCAACGGGCGAGAGTACGGAACCGATCATGGCGCCAGCACCCTGCGCCACGCCGGTGACCATGCCACCGATCAGGCCCACGCCTGGAATCGGAATCTGTCGATAGAGCGGCACCGCTGGTGCAGGGAGTGGCTGCAACAGGCCGAGTGCGCGCGTCAGCCAACCGCGCAGATTGCCGCGCGGCACGATCGCATCAATGAAGCCGGTCTCCAGCAAGAACTCGCTGCGCTGGAACCCAACCGGAAGTTCGTCGCCAATGGTGCCGGCGGAGACGCGCGCGCCGCTGAAGCCGATCAGTGCATTCGGTTCGGCAACGTTCAGGTCGCCTAGGGCGCCGAACGAGGCGATGGTGCCGCCAGTGGTTGGATCGGTCAACACGCTAATAAAGGTGCCGCCGCTCAACTTCAATCGCGCGATGGCGGCGAGGGTTTTTGGCAGCTGCATCAGGGCGTAGGTCCCCTCTTGCATGCGGGCGCCGCCCGATGCCGAAACGATCACCAGCGGAAGGCGGCGGGCGGTGGCGAGTTCGGCGGCGCGGGCGACCTTCTCGCCCACGACCGAGCCCATCGAGCCACCCATAAAGAAGAAGTCCATGGCGACGAGGGAGACCTC
>JACCDP011358024.1_pt1 | contig 10362 bp, 15 predicted proteins | sample 7445841 | NCBI WGS metagenome assembly JACCDP01 (sample SAMN15323441, study PRJNA562643) | freshwater metagenome | isolation source: river surface water | place: USA:Blue River Watershed | collected 2017-08-17
GAGCGGGCTGACAAAAAGAGCAGCCCCTTGTCGAACAGCGGCTCCGGTGCTACATGGGCTCGAGATGTACGCACTCAGTTGTGAGCACCGGGGGACACCGTGGACGAAACCGACGCTGAAAAGAAAACGGCGAAGAAGCCTACTACGGCGAAGAAGCCTACTGCACCAAAGAAGCCGCGCCATCGCCCTCGTGCGGTAGTCGGCAAGCCCAGCCCGACCCACAAGCCGACACCGGAGCTGCGCACCAAGGTGTCGAACTGGGCGGAGGTTGGCACCTCGCACGATGTGATCGCCCTCGAGCTGGGGATCCACAAAGAGACGCTCTACAAGTACTACCGCCAAGAGCTCGACGACGCACCGCAGCGCGGCGTCGCTAAGGTCGCCAACGCCCTCTACGAGAAGGCCATCAAGGGCGACACCGTATCGATGATCTTCTACCTCAAGACGCGCGGCAAGTGGCGCGAGAAGCACGACGACGAGAAGCCCGTGAAGGGCGAGGGCGTCGATGTTCGCGAGATCGTTTACGAGCTGTTGAGGCGGAAGCTGCTTGGTTGACCTATCGAAGCTGACCGATGAGGAGCTGATGACGTACGTCAAGAAGTTTGACGGACGTGAGGATGAGGTGGCCTTCCTGAAGTGGCAGCTCGACTGGGAGCAGACAGCCCGCAACGAACAGATCCCACCCCTCGAGGCGACTTGGGTCGAGTTCGGCGTCATGGCTGGTCGCGGTTTCGGAAAGACACGCGTAGGGGCTGAGTGGCTCGGTCGCGAAGCCTTCGTCGACCCGCAGGCGTTGCCCCGCTGCGTCGTCGCACCGACGCAGGCCGACGTCCGTCTCGTCTGCTTCGAGGGTGAGAGCGGCCTGCTCAACGTCGTGCCGCGCGAGTGCATCGCCCGCTACCAGCGAGACGACCTGATCCTGACCCTCACCAACGGCGCGACCATCCGTGGCTTCAGCGCGGAGAAGGCAGACCGTCTGCGCGGCCCGCAGCACGCCGACGCGTGGTGCGACGAGCTCGCAGCGTGGGGCAAGGACGCCACGTACACGCTCGACATGCTCGAGTTCGGCCTGCGCCTCGGGCCAAAGCCCCGCATCATGTGGACGACGACGCCCAAGCCCGTCGAGATCGTGCGCAGCCTGACCAGACCCCGTGAGGGGCGCATCATCGTCACCGGATCCACGTTCGACAACCGCGACAACCTGCCCGAGAGCTTCTTCAACAAGCTCGAGCAGTACGAGGGGACGAAGATCGGACGGCAGGAGCTGTACGGCGAGCTGATCGACCCGGAGGAGAGCGGCATCGTTCGCCGGAGCTGGCTCAACCTGTGGCCCGCCAACCGCCCCCTGCCCAAGTTCGACTTCATCATCATGAGCCTCGATACGGCCTACACCGAGAAGAACCTCGACACGAAGGGCGACCCGGATCCTACCGCGTGCGGTGTGTGGGGCGTCTTCCAGTACAAGGGCATGAGCCACATCATGCTCCTCGACTGCTGGGAGGACCACCTCGGCCTGCCCGACCTGATGAAGCGCGTGAAGCGCGAGCTCAACAGCTCGTACGGCGAGGACGAGGACACGGCCCTCATCAAGCCCATGTTCGGATCCGCCAAGCCGACGACGTCGGGGCGCAAGCCCGACCTGCTGCTGATCGAGGACAAGGGGAGCGGGATCTCGCTGCGCCAGATGCTCGAGCGCGAGAACATCACGGCCTACGCCTACAATCCGGGGCGCGCGGACAAGCTGACGCGCCTCCACATCGTGAGCCCGGTCTTCGCGCAGAAGCGCGTCTGGGTGCCGGAGAGTGACAGCAACCCCGGCAAGCCACGCAACTGGTGCGAGCCGCTCATCTACCAGCTCTGCTCGTTCGCCGGGGAGAAATCCATCAAGCACGACGACCACGTCGACCAGACGACGCAGGCCATCCGCGTCGCCATGGACAAGGGCTTGATCAAACTGACGAAGGCACCTATTCGCAAGGATGGTGACAGACCGCCACCTCGTGTGGTAAGGAACCCGTATGCGCAGTGAGGGGGGCTCCCATGGACGATGACGAAATGCCCGAGGGTGAGTATCAAGAACTCCCCGACGTCGATGACGGCGTTGAGGACACACCCGACGGCGGTGCGATCGTCCGCCTCGATGATGACGACGACATCAAGCCCAGCGAGAGCGACTTCTACGCGAACCTCGCCGGGGAGATGAGCGAGAGCGAGCTTGCCAGCCTGTCGACCATGATCCTCGACCTTGTCAGCAAGGACAAGGAGGCGCGCAAGCGGCGCGACGAGCAGTATGAGGAAGGCATCCGGCGCACGGGTCTGGGCGAGGACGCACCGGGCGGTGCCCAGTTCCAAGGCGCGTCGAAGGTCGTCCACCCCATGCTGACCGAGGCGTGCGTCGACTTCGCGGCGCGGGCCATGAAGGAGATCTTCCCGACGAGCGGCCCGGCCAAGGAGCACATCCCCGGCGAGGCGACGACGGAGAAGGTCGCCAAGGCGGAGCGCAAGGTGCGTCTCCTCAACTGGCAGCTCACCGTGCAGTGCGCGGAGTTCCGCGCTGAGCTCGAGCAGCTCATGACGCAGGTGCCACTGGGCGGCGCGCAGTACCTGAAGCTGAGCTGGGACGTTAAGCGCAACCGGCCCAACGCCCTCTTCGTCCCGATCGACGACATGCTGCTCCCCTTTGCAGCGACCAACTTCTACACGGCGCAGCGCAAGACGCACGTCCAGTACCTGACGCAGCTCGACTACGAGGAGCGCGTGCAGGACGGCATGTACCGCGACGTGGATCTCGCACCGGCGGGCATGGAGCCCGAGCAGTCAGCGACCGGCAAGGCCAACGACAAGATCGAGGGCCGCGAGCAGACCAGCTACAACGAGGACGGCCTGCGCACCGTCTACGAGACGTACATCACCATGCGCCTCGGCGACGACGAAGTCGCCAAGCCCTACATCGTCACCGTCGACAAGCCGAGCGGCAAGGTGCTCAGCGTCTACCGCAACTGGGACGAGGACGACGACAGCTACGAGGAGATGTACTGGTTCGTCGAGTGGCCCTTCATCCCGTGGCGCGGCGCGTACCCGATCGGCCTGCCGCACATGATCGGCGGCCTGACGGGCGCAGCGACTGGCGCACTGCGCGCCCTGCTCGACGCGGCCCACATCAGCAACAGCCAGACCATGCTCAAGCTCAAGGGCGGCACCGCCGGTGGGCAGAGCATCAGCCTCCAGCCCGGCCAGATCGAGGAGGTCGAGGGCGGCCTCAACGTCGACGACGTCCGCAAGCTGGCCATGCCGCTCCCCTACAACCCGCCGTCGCCCGTGCTCTTCCAGCTCCTCGGCTTCCTCGTCGAGGCAGGCAAGGGCGTCGTGCGCACGTCGATGGAAGACATCGCCGACGGCAACCCGAACGCACCCGTCGGCACCACGCTCGCCAAGCTCGAGCAGGGCGCGGTCGTCTACTCGTCGATCCACACGCGTTTGCACGACGCCATGGGCCGCATGCTGCGGATCCTCGAGCGCCTCAACGCGCACAACCTCGACGATGAGCGCCTCGAGCAGGTCGCGGGCGAGGAACTGGCGAGCCGCAAGGACTTCGACGGCGTCCTCGACGTCGTACCGGTCAGCGACCCGAACATCTTCAGCGAAGCGCAACGCTATGCGCAGGTGCAGGCCGTCGCCCAGCGCGCGGCCATGCTCCCGCAGCTCTACGACATGCGCAAGGTGGAGGAGCGCGTCCTCGACACGCTCAAGATCCCCAACGCGAAGGAGCTCCTGCTCCCGCCCATGGAGCCGAAGGAGCAGAACGCGGTCAACGAGAACGTCGCCGCGTCACTGGGCCGACCGATCACGGCCTTCCCCGAGCAGGACCATCTGGCGCACATCAAGACGCACGTCGATTACCTGATGAACCCGATGTTCGGGTCCAACTCGATCTTCGCACCCGTCTTCATTCCGATCATCCTCAACCACCTGAAGGAGCACATCGCCCTCTGGTACGCCTCGACCGTCTTCGACATGTCGACCGAGGCCATGGGCGGCACGGATCTCGGCGACGCCATGCGCGCCATGGATCCGAAGGATACCGAAGGGCGGCAGGAGCTCGATCGCATGCTGGCTGAGGCGGCAGTCGCCACGCTCAACGAGGGCAACCAGATCCTCCAGCAGATCCCGCAGATCATTCAGCAGGCGCAGAAGCTCATGCAGCAGTTCCAGCCGCAGCAGATGCAGGATCCGCGCCTCGCTCTCGAGGGGCAGAAGCTCCAGATCGCGCAGCAGAAGGAACAGCGCGAGGCGCAGAAGGACCAGACCGACGCGCAGCTCAAGTCGCAGGAGATGGCCTTCCAGCAGCAAGAGCAGCAGCTCGATATGCAGGACAAGGCCGCCGCACGCGAGTTCGAAGGGCAACTGGCGCAGCTCGCCGAGCAGGGCGAGAACGAGCGCAAGGCCGCCGAGCTCGAGGCGCGCATGGCCATGAACACGCAGGACAACGACACGGCTATGCGGTTGGCTGCGGCTGAGATCCAGAGCGGTGAACGCATCGCAGTGGAGACGGGTACGGGAATAAACCCGAACCCATGACAGGAGCGCAAACATGAGTACAGCATCACTACTTGCCAGCGAAGCGGACAGTGTCGCGGTCGCCACGGCACCCCGCGTCACGCTCGAGAGCATGGAAGCGAAGATCGCATCGAAGCACTTCATCCTGCACGAGGGGCTTCTGACCCTGTGCATCCTCAAGATGCAGAACGGTTTCTACGTCGTAGGCGAGAGCGCACCGGCCAGCCCGGAGAACTTCAATGCCGGGCTAGGCGAGAAGTTCGCCTACGAGAACGCCATCCGCCAGCTCTGGAAGCTGGAAGGATACGCGCTGCGCGAGCAGCTTAGCAAGGAAGAACAGCCATGAAGAAGAACGACGCAAGCCTCAGCAAGGGCAAAGCAGCAGGTGGAATGACCGCCGAGAACACCAACATGCACAAGCTGATGGCCATGGGGCAGACCCCCAAGACCCAAGTCAGCGGGGGCAAGAAGACCCCGGCGTGAAAGTATCGGAATGAAAATCGAGACACTCCTTCAGCGCATCGAGCTCGAGCAGGCAAAGCTCGCGACCGATGCGCTGGCGCATCCCGGCGGGAAGGACGGCTTCGATTACGGTCGGGCCGTGGGGATGTATGCGGGTATGGAGCACGCCAAGCGCGTGATCGTCGACATGCTCGCGGAGAAGGAGAAGCGCGACAGTATCCTCTAACCCTGCCAGTCAAGGAGCGCACATGCAGGAAATTGCAAACAAAGTTGAATTTCAATACGACAGCTTGGACGAGGCGTTCCCGCCTTGTGATCCGGGCGTCGAGCCTTTCGGCAGCCGCGTGCTCGTACAGATCCGCACGCCGAAGCAGAAGACCAAGGGCGGGATCATCCTGACCTCGGAGACACGCGAGACGGACGCGTGGAACACGCAGATCGCCAAGGTGATCAGCGTGGGGGAGCTAGCCTTCAAGAACCGCACGACCATGGAGCCGTGGCCTGAAGGGGGCTGGTGCAAGCCGGGCGACTTCGTCCGCGTACCCAAGTATGGCGGCGATCGCTGGACCGTCAAAAGCGCAGATGGTGAGGATGAGATCCTCGTCGTCATTTTCAACGACCTCGATCTGATAGGCCGTGTTACGGGCGACCCCCGCAACATGAAGGCTTTCATCTGATCGATAAGGCTACAGAAGGGAGCCGGTTATGAGCACCGAACAGGATACCACACAGGAAAACACCGAGGAGCTGATCCCCGTCGAAACTCCGCCGCAGGAGGGGCAGGCCCCCGCCGACGACGCGGATGACGACGACGATGATGGTGATGATGGCGAGGACGCGCGCCTCGGCACCAACGAAGACGACAACGAAGACGACATAGCCGAGCAGCGTCGCTCCAAGCGCAAGCGTCGCCGCGACATGCAGCGCCGTGGCCGTGAGGCCGCCGAGCGTCAGATCGAATTTCTGCGGCAGCAGAACGAGGAGATGATGCGGCGTTTGGCCGCAGTTGAGGGCCACGCGATCAACAGCAACGCTCAGACCCTCGAGGAGCGCATCGCGAAGAACATGCGCGAGATCGCTCAGGCTGAGCACTTCATCGCCAAGGCCACCGAGGCCGGTAACGGTGAGGACGTCGTCGCAGCAATGCGGATCCGCGATCAGGCGATCGCAGAGGCACGCCAACTTGAAGAGCAGAAGGCCCGCCTCGAGCAGACGCGCAGCCAGCCCGCCGTGCCGCAGGTCGACCCGGCAGTCGTCAACTACGCCAAGGAGTGGATGACCGCGAACCCGTGGTACGACCCGCAGGCGCGTGACGAGGATAGCCGCATCACCAAGCAGATCGACGCTCAGCTCGTCATTGAAGGCTTCAACCCGGCCACGCGCGTGTACTGGGAAGAGCTGACGGCGCGCGTCGCGGAAGCCCTCGGCGAGGACGATGATACGACCTCGCAACAGCGCGCTTCAGCGCCTCGCAAGAAGGGTCCGCCCGTGGGTACAACCCGCGAGCATGCACCAAAAAGCACCAAGAACGAAATCTACGTGACACCAGAGCGGAAACAGGCTATGATCGACGCGGGTGTATGGGATGACCCCGTACAACGCCAACGCTACTTGAAGGCGTATCAGGCCTATGACAATTCGGCTCGCTGATTGAAGGAGTGGGTACAATGACAAAGGATACTGACAATCGCCTGAAAAAGCCATCGGACTTCGATGTTGCTGGTCGCCGTGAGACACGCCAGACTGAGGAACGCTCAGTCACTGAAAACCGTGATCTTACCGAAGACGATCGGCTGGAGATGTTCCGTAATCAGCTTTTCAACGACGCACTGCCTGATTTGCCGGAGATACCGGGCTATCACCTGTGCTGGCTCACAACGACAAACCCGCGTGATCCGATCCACCGTCGCATGCAGCTCGGTTACGAGCCGGTGAAACCTTCGGAAGTACCGGGAATGGAGTATGCCTCATTGAAGACCGGCGATTGGGCTGGCTTCATTGGCGTGAACGAGATGCTCGCATTTAAGTTGCCCTTGAGCTTGTACCACAAGTTCATGCAGGAAGCTCACTACGATGCTCCGTTGCGCGAGGAACAGAAATTGGCCGAAGTAGCGGACAGCATCCGCGAACAGGCTGAGCGAGCCGGTGCAAAATTGCTCGAAGATGAAGGCTATCAGGAATTGCGTGATCACCGCCCGCAGCGGGGGATCTTCTCCTAAAGCGGGTCCGTAACACTCAATTTTTGAGGTAAATGGACATGAGCACAGTTTCTCAGCCGTTTGGCCTTCGCCCGTCATATTCGCCGAGCGGTGTGGTTCGTCCCACCGCTTACTCGATCGTGTCGGCTTATGGCTCGAACATCTTGCAGAACCAGCCCGTCAAGATCGGCACGGATGGCACCATCCAAGCTGCCGCTATTGGCGATCGTTTCATCGGCACCTTCCAAGGCGTCGAGTTCACCGACACCGACGGTCGTCGTCGCGTGAGCAACAAGTGGACCGCGTCCACTTCTGCCACCGACATCGTCGCTTACGTGACCCTCGACCCGACGATCGTCTATGAAATTCAGGCGAACGGTTCGATCGCAGTTACCGACATCGGTAAGCAGGCCGACTTCACCACCATCACCGCAGGTTCGACCGTCACCGGTCTTTCCGGCATGATGCTGGATACGGCTACGCTGACTGACAGCGGTAGCGCCTCGCTCCGCATTATCGGCCTCGCACCGGGACCGGACAATGCATTCGGCGACAGCTACACCGTCGTTCAGGTTCAGATCTCTGAACACCAGAACGTCGCTGACCGCGTCGCATATTAAGGAGGGCTTGAACAATGGCTTCACCAATGCGCAGCACTGATTTTCGTGCTATCGTCGAGCCGATCCTGAACGAAGAGTTCAACGGCATCTATGACCAGCGTGCAGACGAATGGTCGCAGGTCTTCAAGGAGTTCAAGGGTATCCCCCGCAACTACCACGAAGAACCGGTCCTGTATGGCTTCGGCGCAGCTCCTGAGCTGCCTGATGGCATGCCGGTCACCTACCAGTCGGGCGGCGTGCTGTTCATTCAGCGTTACGTCTACCGGGTGTACGGTCTGGCATTCGCCCTGACCAAGGTGCTCGTCGAAGACGGCGACCACATCCGTATCGGTCAGACCTATGCGCGTCACCTCGCACAGTCGCTGATCGAAACCAAGGAAACCCTTGGCGCTAACATCCTCAACCGCGCGTTCACCGGCGGTGCGTATGTTGGTGGTGATGGCGTCAGCCTCGTCAACACGGCGCACCCGATCTCGGGCGGCACCTTCTCGAACCAGCTCACGACTGCGGCCAACCTGTCGCAGACGTCGCTCGAGCAGATGCTGATCCAGATCCGCAACGCTGTTGACAACAACGGCAAGCGCATCCGTCTGACGCCGAAGAAGATCGTCACCGGTCCTTCGAACGTCTTCCAAGCCGAAGTTTTGCTGAAGTCTGCACTGCGTGCAGGCACTGCAAACAACGACATCAACCCAGTCAAAAGCCTTGGGATGTTGGACGGCGGACAAGCTAACCTCTCGCGTATTTCGTCGACCACTGCATGGTGGATCCAGACCGATGCGCCCGAGGGCCTCAAGCTCGCGATGCGTCGCGGCCTCGAGAAGAGCATGGAAGGCGACTTCGAGACTGACAGCATGCGGTATAAGGCCACCGAGCGTTATGCCTACGGCTGGACCGATCCTCGCGGTGTCTACGGCACTCCCGGCATCTAATGGGGTGGGGGCTCCGGCCCCCATCCTTCATTGAAAGGATATCGAGATGTCACAGACAACTTTCAGCGGCCCGCTTGCCTCGGGCGATCGTAACGCCGGTGAAACTGCGGGTCCGAACATCGGCCTCGTGGTTCTTCGCCAGACGGCTCTCATCAACTTCGATGCAGATCTGGTACAGGACGCCACGTTCTACATCCCGGCAGACAGCCAGATCGTCGACTTCAACGTCGACGTGCTGACGGCCTATGACAGCGCCACCTCGGCGACGCTGTCGGCGGGTCTGACCTCGGGTGGTACCGAGTACCTGAGCGGCATCAACGTGAAGACGGCTGGACGTCGTCCGAACGCTTACAGCGCCGCGCAGCTCGCTGCCATGGACGACGTGGACAACAACCGCACGGTTGTCGCCACCGTCACCTCCGTGGGTCAGCCGACTGCGGGTCAGGTTCGCGTGACGATCCTGTACGTGCAGACGACTGCCGACGATTAATAGTGATACGGGCGGCGGCCTTGGAAGTCTCCGCCGCCCGTTACACTCTGTAAGGATTTAACCATGGCAGACGCGGTAACATCACAGACCATTTTCGACGGCGAACGCATGGCCGTCATGAAATTCACGAACGTCTCTGACGGGACTGGCGAGACAGCCGTCCTGAAGGTCGACGTTTCGGCCCTCAACCCCAACGCAGCCGGTAAGGCGTGCGATGGCGTAACCCTCGAACGGATCCACTGCTCGATCAACGGCATGTCTGTCAGCATCCTCTGGGATGCCACCACGGACGTACCGGCCTTTATCGCAGCACCGGGTGTCTACACGTTCGACTTCACCAAGATCCAGCTACCGAACAACGCAGGGACTGGTGTGACAGGCGACGTCCTGTTCACCACGATCGGCGCGTCGGCGAGCGACACCTACACCATCGTCCTCGAGATGGTGAAGAGCTACGCGGCCTGATATGCCCTGCTCTTCTGACTTCGTTGTCAAGCGCGCCAAGGGTGGTGGTGCTTGGACGCGCAAGGAGGGGCAGAACCCAGAGGGCGGCCTGAACGCCAAAGGGCGTGCGTCACTGCGCGCTCAGGGGCAGGACACCAAGCCGCCAGTCAGTGCCAAGCAGGCCAAGAAGTCCCCCAAGGCAGCCGCGCGGCGCAAGAGCTTCTGTGCGCGCATGGGCGGCATGGAGGGGCCGATGAAAGACGACAAGGGCAGACCAACGCGCAAGGCGTTGGCACTTAGAAAGTGGGATTGTTGACATGGACGGTTTCAAGGACAGCACCAAGGTTCAGTATTTCAAGGGTGGCGAAGCGGGCACTAAGGGTGCCGCGAAGGTCGCCCAGACCATGAGCGCGTTCAAGAACGGCAGTGAGGGGATCTCCACCCGTCCGGTCGACGCGAAGGGTCGACGCATGCCGATGAAGATGGTACCCGTCAAGGAAGCCCCGCGCCCGGCCAAGGGCATCGGCGCGATCGACGCAGCGATGGCGGCCTCCAAGGTCGCGCGCAAAGGCGTTCCAGCTCACAACAGCAAACCTGTGATCGAGCGCGCCAAGGGCGGCCTCGCCTGCATGCCGAAGCGCGGCAAGTGACAACTCAGA
>JACCDP010520451.1_pt1 | contig 10361 bp, 8 predicted proteins | sample 7445841 | NCBI WGS metagenome assembly JACCDP01 (sample SAMN15323441, study PRJNA562643) | freshwater metagenome | isolation source: river surface water | place: USA:Blue River Watershed | collected 2017-08-17
CCCTGCGTGCAGCGCGTGCGCTTGGAATCACCCTCTATCGCCACCGCGGCTTCCGCTATCGCGCGGGTGTCTCCCCGAAAGTGCAGCTGGCGGATTTCCGGGCGCAGCTGCGCGACATTGCGGCGCTGAACCGCGAACTCGGGATGCAGGCCCTTTACCAAAACCATGCCGGCGCGGATTACGTCGGCGGGGCGCTCTGGGATCTGGACCTGATGCTCGATGACATTGCGCCCGCGCAGGTGGCGGTGGCGCTGGACCTGCGGCACCTCCGCGTGGAGTTGGGTCGCGCGTGGCCGGCGGCGATCCGGATGATCGCTCCGCGCATCGGATCGCTTTACGTGAAGAGCTTCCGCTGGGACCGTGACCGCACGATCGAGACCCCCTTGGCGGAAGGGATCGTCGGCCCTGACATGGTGAAACTCGCGCTGGCCGGTCGGGACAGCCTCCCGGTGTGCATTCACGTGGAGTACCCGAAGCACGAAGCTGTGCCCTTCGCCGACCGCGCCCGCGGCGCCGCCTGGTTCCGGCAGGACGCCGAGGTGACCCGCGGCTGGCTCGCGGCGCGCTGAAGGGCTGGCGGAGTGCAATTCAAGGGTGCTTCCCGGAGCCCCTCTATCCCCGGTTACCCTAGCGCGCGTCGTTGGAGCGCATGAATTGCTACGTCTCGCGGCTAGTTCTGAGGCGGTGCTGTGGCTCTCGCATTCGCAGCGCGCACTCCCGCTTTCGTCCGTCAAGCCAAGCTAGACGGCGCGGCTCAGCGCGCGGAGACGTGCAGCTCGCGGACGGTTTGCTCGCGGCTGGCACCGTCGCGCAGCACGGTGTGGCGGATCTTGCTGAAGTCGATCTTGCTCAGGTCCAGCTTCCGCACGCCGCGATCCCACATCGAGTGGAAGTAGAAGATCCGGTTCTTGAGGTCGGAGGCGGTCGTCACCTGCGTCGCGCTGACGATGTCCTTCGCGAGTTTGTCGCCGGTGCCGGTGCTGCCGAGGGTGAGGTTGAAGCTGTCGAGGATGCGGAAGGCCTCGAAAACCGCGTCCGGGCCGTCCTTGAGCGGGCGCGCCGAGGCGGTCAGTGCCATGGCGCGCACGAAGCGCGCGGGTGGCGTGAAGTCACCCGGGAGCCCGCGCAGGCCCGTGCCGGCGCCGAGGGGAGCGAGGGTGCGGCCCGCGAGTTCCACCGGGGCCACGCTGCCGGGCGCCATGCCGAGGTAGTTGCGGAGATTCGTGAGGTGCCAGTCGTAGCCGGGGGAGTTCGTGATCACGCCGAGCAGCGCGTCGTAGACCCGGACCTGCCCGCCTTCGACGATCTCGATCACGATCGAGGCCCCCGTCGGATCCGCCACCTTCCAATGGAAGGGCAGGGGAGCGCCGCCGAAGCGCGGGTCCTCGACGTTCACCACGCGCACGCTCGAGAGTTTCTCCTTCACCTCGGCGACCGTGGCGAAGGACGACAGCATCCACTGCATGAGATCGCCGACGCTGAGGGAATGGTCGCGCTCGGCCGGCACGAAGGGCGCGTAGCTCGCGAAATCCGGGAAGTAGTACATCCCCACGTAGAGCCCCGCCTCGTTGAGCCCATCCGGCCCGTACGGTTGGCCGTAAGCCATGAGCGAGACGAAGCCGTGCTTGCCGGTCCACCGCATCCCGCGGAGGCCTTCCGGCGTCTGCCCGGTGAAGGCATGCTGGCGGGGGAAGAGAACGAGTTGGTCGTGGTCCGCGTTGCTCAGTGCCCATTCGACCGTGCGGGCGGTGATCACGCTGCCGTCGGCCGAGCGCAGGGAAATCCCAGTGCAGGCGAGGGCCACGGTGCTGCCGGCGACCAGCGCGGCGAGGCCCAGAAAGACGGCGCGGCTGAAGCACATTCGCGTTTCACGGCCGGTTCTTCGTGTCGGGCCGAACCGAGCTGAGGATGCGTCGGGCGTGGCCGTGATCGCCGTCGCCCCGGTCCGAATCGCCTCGCTCCTCAAACGTCTGGACCCGGCCCGCGCACGCGACGGGAAAAAGCTTCCGATGCAAAGTATCCATGAAAAGAGATACATAAATGGAGTCAACGTTCGTCGCATCCTCCGGTCAAGGACAAGAGCCGGTTAAAATCGTGAGCGCCTCCGGGTAACGTCACGTCCGAATTCCCGCGGGAAGCCCGCACCCTCGCGGAGTGAAGAGCGCGTGGATCAGCGTCCGCGGCGACGGGCGTGGCTGCCGAGATCGAACCAGTTCATCGTCTCGCTCGCGGGCCCCGTCGCGGCACGGACGCCGACAAGCCGTCACGATGTTCGCTGACCGCGATTGGGTAATGACCGCTGAGGCTTGAAAAAGGAACCAGCTGGTCGTGGTTGTGACTACTTCGGCACTGGAGCTTAGTCACCCCTTCGGTTCCGGTACCCCCTTCCCGTTACTTATGAAAACCCCGATGATTTCGCTTTGCCGGCGCGCTTCAGCGCTTGCGCTTCTTGCCCTGGGTGCAGCTCATTCGCTCAGCGCCCAGTCGACCGCACCTTCGGCCGCCGCCGAAAAGGAGAAGCCGATCGACCTCTCAGCGTTCGAGGTGCGCACAAACAAGGACATTGGCTACCAGTCGGCCAATGCTGCCGAGGCGACGCGCATGAACACCCCCATCGAGGATATCCCGATGAACGTGACGGTATTCAACCAGCAGTTCATCGACGACCTGCTTGCCACAGATACCTCACAGCTTCTGGCCTACGAGCCGTCTACTGTGAAGACTTCGGAAAACGACGGATTCCTTGCCCGCGGCTCCGCCAGCGTCGGTGCCAACTTTCTCAATGGCTTCGCCCAGACCACTGGCTTCGGTTCCCAGCCGCTGGCCAACATTGAGCGCGTCGAAGTCATCCGTGGTCCGGCCGCCGTGCTGTATGGCGCGGGCGGATATGGAGGCACGATCAACCGAATCACCAAGCAGCCCAGACCCACCGCGTTCGAGAGCGCCCGCGTCATCCTCAGTGATTACTCGTCGTACCGCTTCGAGGCGGACTGGAACCGTCCCCTGCCAGCGTTCGGAGGCGATGCGCTGCTGTTCCGGGTTAACGGCATTTTGGAGGACGGCTACACGTGGTTCCGGCAAAAACGAAAGGAGAAGGGCGTCGCTCCCTCCCTGACGTGGAACATCAGCCCGAAGACAAAGGTGACCTTCGAGTACTTCTATGACTGGCGGGAAAACCAGGCCAGTTGGGAAACGCCGATGACGAAGGGCGATCCCCGCGGATTCACCACCGGCGATGGCGTCTACCGCAAGACCCCACGCCGGACCAACTGGGTCAACGACCAGGACTATCGTCACAACACCCGCCAAGTCGCTTCGTACGATCTGCGGCACCTGTTTCGACCGGGCCTGCAATTCCGCTCTCAGTTCCAATATGAGACCAAGGATCAGGATAATCTGGAGTTCCAGGCACTCTCAGATGGTCTTACGACTCTCAAGGACACGGTGCTGATGCCACGCCTCCAGCGTTACCAGCCGCGCGAAACCTACAACTACCGCTCTCGAAACGAAGTGATTTGGGAGTTTGCGACCGGCCCCGTGAAGCATCGCTTCCTCGCCGGCCACGGGTGGAACGAACAGTACGACACCAATCAGTCCTATCGAACTCCCCAGAACTACGGCGGCCTCACTGGCACCCGATTGACTGGAGACGGCAAGATCACGGATGCCGCAGCCACCGCCAAAGCGTTCAGCTATCCTACGCTGACGATGGCGGAGTTCCTCGCGAATCCCCAGCTCGCTGGGTACAATCTCCAGAACATTCTCCCTATCAATGTACTGGACCGCGGCAATGAGCGGGTCCTTTCTCTGGCAGCCACCGGCATGCCGGCGCGGTACCTGGATACGTATACTCGAACCTACACGCGCAACACCGACATGTACGCGAACGACCTGATGTCGTTCTTCAAAGACAGGGTCTTCCTCATGGCGGGTGTGCGTAGTTCGACCTTCGAGCGTCGCACATGGGCTTTTGCCAGTGGCACGTTCCCGAACAAAATCCGTCTCGCGAATGTTCTCATGGCGCCCCAGCGGGCGGATGCGGTCACGGATAGCTGGGGTCTCGTTTACCACCTGAACGAAGCCAAAAGCTTTAGTCTTTATGTGAATCTCAACAGATCCTTCTCGCCGGAATACCGTTCCAATCCGGATGGCACGGCTCTCGATCCGGAGCGTGGCAACCAGAAGGAGGTCGGCCTTCGTTTCAGTCTCCGCGATGGACGCATTGTGGGTCTCATCACGGGGTTCGACATTCTGCAGGACAACGTCACCCGGGCGGACCCACTCAATGCCGGCTACTTCCTGCAAGAGAGCGGTCAGCGCAGCACCGGCGGGGAGATCTCGCTGAATACGCGCATCACGGACAACTGGCTCGCTTTCGGTGGCTACTCCTACACCGACGCCCGCAATGATCGCACTGGTGTCGCCAAGGATCTTCAGCCGAAGCACCGCTTCACGCTGTTCAATCGCTACAACTTCCGCTCCGGTGCCGCGAAGGGTCTGAGCCTTTCGTTGGGCACGATCTACACGGGCAGCCGGCCGCTGACGGCCGCCAACTCACGGGGTGAATTTGACTGGGGTCCGCTGCCTTCGTACTGGCGCGTCGACTCCATCGTGTCGTACAAGCTGAAGATGTCGAAGTGGGGCAGAGCCGATTGGAATCTATCCTTCAAGGTCAACAATCTCTTCGACGATCGAGATATCTACTACGTGGCCTCCTACTTCCGCTATACGCTCGATCCGGGCCGCGAATGGCAGGCCGTCGTGGGCGTCAAGTTCTGATCCCCTCCGATCCATGACTCTCGCATCTTCCGTTCGTCTGGCGCTCGGACTCGGTCTCGCTGCGCTCGGTTTCCGCCTTGCGCCCTCCGCGCGCGCGAGTGTTCCCGATCGGACCGATGTTTGGGTTTCGGGTCGGGATGGCTACCACACCTACCGCATCCCCTCGATCCTCCGCGCCGCCAATGGAGACCTCCTGGCGTTCTGCGAGGGACGGGTCAATGGCGGCGGCGATGCCGGCGACATCGACATGCTTATGAAGCGATCGACCGATGGCGGTCGGACGTGGGGCACGCAACAGGTCATCTGGAATGATGCCGACAACACGTGCGGCAATCCCTGTCCGGTGCTCGACGTGAAGACCGGTAAGCTCTGGATGTTGGCGACGCACAATCCTGGATTGGCGCATGAGCGTGATATCCGCACCGGGAAGGGCGCGGGCACGCGCACCGTCTGGGTTTTTCACTCCTCGGACCATGGCCACACGTGGAGTCAGCCGGTCGAGATCACGGCCGCGACCAAGGATGCCTCGTGGGGATGGTATGCAACCGGTCCCGGAGTGGGGATCCAGATCCGATCGGGAGCGAACGCCGGCCGCCTCGTGATTCCGTGCGACCACTCTTATCCGTCCGGCGAGAACGAGGTCGAACATGGCTCACACGCGATTTACTCCGATGATCATGGGGCGACGTGGCGACTGGGCGGCGTCATTCGCCCTGCCGTGAACGAGTGCCAAGTGGTCGAGTTGTTCGGACCAGAGGGCGAACTCCTGATGAACCTGCGCTCATATTTCAAACGGTCCGTCCGCACGATTTCCCGCAGCGCCGATGGCGGTCAGACATGGACGGCGCCCGTGGATGCTCCCCCTCTCGTGGAGCCGGTGTGTCAGGCGAGTATTGTCCGCTGGGACAACGCCGGCGGCCATGCCCCGGGCTCTCTCCTTTTCTCCAATCCGGCCGATCCGAGGAAGCGGGTCCGTCTTACCGTGAGGGCCAGTCGCGACAATGGCGCCACGTGGCCCTTCTCGCTGCTGTTGCACGATGGTCCAGCAGCCTACTCCTGCCTCGTTGACCTCGCACCCGGCGAAGCCGCTTGCCTGTATGAAAGCGGCGAGGCCCGCCCTTACGAGCGGATCACGTTCGCCCGATTCAGCGCGTCCGCGCTCTTCGGTCAGACTCCCTGATTTGTCATGCACGCGCGCTTCCGCGGCCTTGTTGCCGCGCCCTTCACGCCCTTTAAGCCTGACCTCACGGTCAATTACGATGTCATTCCGACTTATGCTGACTTTCTGCGCCGCAATGGCGTCACTGCCGCTTTCGTCTGCGGAACGACGGGTGAAGGGCCGTCGCTGACTACGGAGGAGCGCCTCTCGGTCGTGGAGGCGTGGTTGAAATGTGCCGACGAGCGGTTGCGTGTGATCGTCCACGTCGGTCACAACAGCTTGCCTGACGGCCGCCGCCTGTCCGCCGCAGCGGAACGGTCGGGGGCCGCCGCGATCGGGGCGCTTGCGCCGAATTTCTTCAAGCCCCGCGACAGTGCGGAACTGGTCGAGTGGTGCGAGATGCTCGCTGGCGCAGCGCCTCGCACTCCCTTCTACTATTATCATCTCCCCTCTTTCACCGGCGTCACGCATTCGGTGGCGGACTTCCTCGCGCTCGCGGAGCCCCGTATCTCGACGCTGACCGGCGTGAAATACACCTACGAGGACCTAGCCGACTTTCGGGCGTGCGCCGGTTTTCACAACGGTTCAATGGATGTGCTCTTTGGTCGTGACGAGCTGCTGATGGAGGGATGGGCCAACGGCGCGCGCGGGGCCATCGGCAGTACCTACAACTACGCCGCGCCCCTGTATCTCCAACTCCTTGGCGAACTGCAGGCGGGCCGTCCAGACGCTGCGCGCCGCCTGCAGGACAAGGCGATCCGGATGATTGCGATATGCAACAGCATGGGTGTCACCCACCTCGCAGCTTCGAAATCCATTATGGGGATGCTCGGAGTCGACTGCGGTCCGGTCCGCCCTCCCCTCAGGAATGTGAACCCCGCTCAACTGGCGACCTTGCGCTCACGTCTCGAAAGCGATGACTTTTTCGCCACCGCATGCGTGGCCGGCTGACGACGTGGCATCGTTGGTGCACCGGTTGCGCCGCGCTGCTGCTCGGTGCAGCCGTGGGCTGGGGCGTGAACCCCGATCCGCCCAAGCAGGGCGTTATTCTCATCGACGATGCCGGAGTGGGTGACTTCGGCTTTGACGGTGCGGTTTTGGCGGAGTCACCACACCTTGATCTGCTCGCACGCGACGGCTTGCGCTCCACCTCCGGTTACGCGCCCGCGCCGATGTGTTCTGCCTCTCGCGCGAGCATTCTCACCGGTCGTTCGCCCGTTCGCTTGCAGTTCGAGCTCCTCACCAAGGCGTCCGGCGGGTCAGAGCCGAAGACGGGCCCGCTGCGGCAGCCGCCGTTCCCCGTGAACGGCTGACGTTGCACTTTCCTTTCTACCATGAACTCTTCGTGAGCGAGACGCCGGTCTCGGCACTGCGTGAGGGGAATCTAAAGCTGGAGTTCCACTACGAAAAGGAGCGGGCTGAAGTTTTCGATCTCGGGGCGGATCTCCATGAGGAGCACGATCTGGCGAGCGAGAGGCCCGGCGACGCGGTTCGGCTCAAGGCGAGACTGCTGGTGGATCTACGCGCCGCCGGAGCGCGTTTTCCGCGAGCTCGGGACGCCGAGTGAGCGGCGCGTCAGCGCCCTGCCTCGGCAGCTTCTTTCGGGGAGGCGACGCTTCCGCCCGCCGTGTATTTCGGTAGAATCCGGGACGCGAACGGAGCCAAGTTCTCGTGCGCCGCCAGCCGCAACAGTGCCGCGACCATCTTCTTTGCGAAGGTCGTAGGACTGACAAGATACCGCGTTGGCGTCGGCGCCAGCGCCGTCAGAAATGGATCGTCGTCCCGCGAGATGAGAGAAATGTCGTTGGGTATTAGTAGGCGATACTGGGCGAGGATGCTGCTGGCGGCTAGGTAGGCGTAGCTGTTGCTGACAAGAATGCCGGTGGGCGGATGGGACTTCTCCAGCAGGCGTCGGAGTGCCCGCGAGACGGAGTCCACATCGTCGCGATGGTACGCGACATCCAGGTTGGCGTCGGGGTGGGCCGACGTGCGCACTCCTTCGATGAAGCCCAGCTCGCTGTCGAGGTCCCCTGCGCGGCGCGTTTCCCGGTTCAACAAGGCGAGGCGACGGTGTCCCGCACGCAGCAACACCCCGGCGGCGTGCCGACACGTGGCCCGATAGTCCAGATCGTGGCTGGGCAGGACTACGTTCGGATAGGTGGAGCCGGCCACCAGGCACGGGATTTGCCGCTGGGCGAACCAGCGTTGCATCGGTTCAGACGAGAGCGTGAGGACCCAGGCGCGGTGGGCGTTCTGGCTGGCGAGTTTATCGAGTGAGCGAACCGAGCTTGCCTGCTGGTAGGAGCCGGGACTGGGGTGCAGCCGCAGGCGATACCCCTCGCTAAACAGCTGATCGCGCAGCTCGTCGATCCATAAGGCCACCAAAGGGCGCAGGCTGCCGATCGGGCCGGGCACGATCACGCCGATCGTCTTCGGTGAACCGCTCTCTGCCGCGTCGCCGTGTGCCGGGGCGACGATGCGGGTACCTTGGCCGCGAACGGCTGCAACGACGCCGTCGGACTTCAATTGCTCCAGCGCCGCGCGGACCGTGTTACGGCTCGCGCGCAGAAGGATGCCTAGTTCGCGTTCCCCGGGGAGCCATCCCGACCAGCGGCGTTGGGCGATCGCTGCGCGCAGTTCGGCGGCAACCTGACTCGAGGCGGTGCGGTGGGGGATCAGGGTCACCCGCGGGAATTGGACTGCGGCCTCACTGGATCAACCGCGGCATAGGAGCCCGGGTGGGCCTTTCGGCGCGTGGGACGGCTCGAACCTCGCGGAGATCGGTGCATGGGCGAACGGGTCACGGTTGCACCACGCGGTCGGGCGAAATACTCCAGATCTCGTTGGAGCGATAGCCAGGTTTGCGTTCGCCGCTGGCGATGATCGTGTCGGCCCGCCAAGGGGCCGTCGGAGCGGTGGCGCGCGAGAGTAGAGCGTGGGAAAGCGACCGCCATGCGTCGCGCCGGGGATCGTACACAAGAACAGAGGTCGGAAACCCCGGATGGTTGGGACCGTTGAGATGGCCGCGCTCGCCGTCGTCGCCCGAGATGACGAGGAGCTCCCCGGCGGCGGTCGCTGGCGCCGGCGAGGGCGCCGCGGTGGCGGCGCGAGGGAGATCAGCGATCCTTCTCCAACCGTGTCCGTGCGTGTACGCGTAGGCGTCACGAAGAGGTTCGCGGAGGGCCTTGCCGTCGGGACCGGCTGACAGCGACACGCCGCCGAAAACGAAGAACGTTTCGTTCAAGCTCCCCGCAACCGGTAGCATTCGGCCTGGACCGGGGCACGGATCCAGCTGCCGCCAAGCTCGGTCGAGCCGGTCCAGATCCAAAGCCCACAGGGAGGCGAGCGCTTCGGTGGCGGTCGGCGTCTCGATGCCGCCGACCAAGTAGAACGTGGAACCGACCAAAGCCCCCGCCGCGAAAGCGCAGGGTTGAGGGAGATGCGGGAGCGCGCGGTGCGCGACGCGTTGGCCGTCCCAGCGGAGGAGAAACGTATCGCGGACATGCACGAGATCCGTGCTTCCGCCGACGCAGAGAACGCCCGCCGGCGTGGTCGCCGAAACTCCGTAGGCCAGCGGAGCGGGAAGGCGGGAGGTCTCGACCCACGAACCCTCCGGCGAGGTGAGGACGAAGATGCGATCGGTCCAGACTTTGGTGCCGCCGTCCCAAGGCTTCTTGTCCGGAAAGTTCGCACCTCCAGCGACGATTAGGGCGTCGTGGCTGATACCCGCGTACGCCGAGGCGAAGCCCTCGGGATCGGGTAGCGGAGCAAGGCGTATCCAACCGGCAGGGGCCGCACTAGGGATCAGAGCGCGCTCGGCGTTAGCCGCACAGACCCCGGAGGCGACGACGCCGAACAACACAAGGAAGAGGCGAGCGGGCATAGGGTGAGGGTACCGCCGACGGTGCTTCCGGTCTGAACCAAAACAACGGCGAGTCTATGGTATTTTTAAAGTGCCACGCTGGAGCGGTGGGCACATATCGTGCTGGCCGAAGTCGCAACGCCTATCGGGGTCGGAATCTGGGACCGTAAACGCAGGTTGACGGTACGTGACGAAGGGCGGCGTGGGTAAGTCGACCGCCCTGCGGGTTAGCAAGTCGATTTCGTCTAGGCGCGTGGTCGGGGTCCGAGTCCGCTCAGACCAGTCGTGCGGCGCTTGCGACACCCTGCGGTACCGCCTTTGGACGCTTGCCGTGCCGGGTACGGCCGCCGTCTTGAGTCAGGGTGCGCCGCGGCCCGCGGTCGCGCGTCGGCGAGGCTACCTCCCGACTGGGTCGCCGGGGGAGGATAGTCGCCGGGAAAATGGTGGAGGTGCCGGGAGTTGAACCCGGGTGCCCCTGGCCTTCACGGACCGCATCTACCTGCGTAGTACCGCTTGAGTTTCGCCGGTGACATGTGGCGGTACGCGCTCACCACCGGCTAG
>JACCDP010070465.1_pt1 | contig 10358 bp, 8 predicted proteins | sample 7445841 | NCBI WGS metagenome assembly JACCDP01 (sample SAMN15323441, study PRJNA562643) | freshwater metagenome | isolation source: river surface water | place: USA:Blue River Watershed | collected 2017-08-17
GACCATGGAACGAATCAGGCTCAGTTTTCCAGGCCCCGTGTCGATGAGGACGCAGTTCTTAGCCGGAACGATTCAATTGGATCGGTCGTGCTGGCTGCGTCTTCTTTCGCAAGAGCTTCGTTGTTCGCTCGATCCGGGTCTCAACCATTGGCCTTCCATCGGCCCGCGCCTCGCTCTCGCCTCGTCTTGCGAAAGAATCCGCGACGCCATCCCTTTCCTCCCAACCGAATCGTTCCGGCCGGCCAGAACGATTCAATTGGATCGGTCGTGCTGGCTGCGTCTTCTTCCGCAAGAGCTTCGTTGCTCGCTCGTTACGGGCCTTCCATCGGCCCGCGCCTCGCTCTCGCCTCGTCTTGCGAAAGAATCGGCGACGCCATCCCTTTCCTCCCAACTGAATCGTTCCGGCTTAGCCGGGGGCCTCCAGGTGATGTTGGGAGTGGTTAGGGATTTGCTTTTTATTTCCCGCCATCCCGGGGCCCCCGCTGCCGAGCTTGCGTGGAAGTGACGATGCTTCTGCGGCCCGAGCGAGGTGCGGATGGAAAACGGGCATCGGAATCCAATGCGGATGGAAGGTCGAAATCAGTCAGCCTTGTCCGGCTTCTGGATCACCCGTCCATTGAAACCGCAGTCCATGGTACTCATCGATCTTCTGATTCTGTCGTCGCTGGTTCGCCTGTTGATCCGGTTCGAGCAGCCGTGGTGGTGTGCCGGGCTGTACACGGCCTACCGGCTGGCACTGTTCCTCGTGATGCCCGGTCTTCAAATGAACCCGTGGTTGGCGGCTGGCTTCGTCGCCGCTGCCAGCAGCGCCTATTTCTGGATGTTGAGCCGGCTCGATTCGGGCGGCCTCGCGTGGTGGATCGTCGCCATTCCGGGTCTGTTGCTCCTGTTGTGGCTGGCGATGTGGATCTGAGGGTTGTCGGTGGCCGTTTCCGTTGAGAGGCTCCTCGATCCACCCCGTTTTGGGTTCACTTTTGAGTCTCTGGGGTATGGCGAGGCTGACCGTAGACTCGCGTTGTGCAGGGATGATTCTTGGGTGGCACACGGCATGAGCCATGGGTGGTAAAACCCCGGCTGAGGCAAATTCAGGAATCCTTCCTCCGTTTCTTTATCGGCGCACTTCATTGAAACACCGGGGATCCTCCTGCCGATCGGTGCCCGCTCTCCGCCGGAAAATCAGCCCAGATTCGGTGCCAACCCGTCAACGTACCCGGGTCACTACCTCTTTGGACCAGGCTGTGAATCGAGGAATCGCACCCGTTTTGGCGCGCACCCGAAAACGGTAGGATCCCTTCTCAAGGGCCCCGGAAAACACCAATGAATTCGGATCGGTGGCACCCCAAACGCGCCAATTCACCATATTTCCTTTCACCAGACCCAGCTGGACTTCAAACCCGCTCTCGATGGTCGAATTGTCACGCCAAGACAACGACACGATGTTTTTGTCGAGCACCAATGACAAATCCGACGGAGGCAGAAACCAAGGGATTTGGTTTGGATTGGTCTTGGCATAGGTGAGCGCCGATTTCGCGTCGACCAGGCCAAATCCAAACCCTCCGTCACGACCGTCGGTCCCCAGATCCTCGGCGGTCACCTGCAGGAGACGCCGCAAGTCGTCATTCAGATAACCGTCGGCATTGAAGTCGGGCACCCCTGACGACAAAGCCAACGCCGCCACCCCTGCCACATGGGGAGCCGCCATCGAGGTGCCGCTGAGGTACCCGTAGCCACCTCCCGGGATCGTGGAATACACGGTCGTTCCCGGGGCCGACAACTCCACAGAGGGCCCGGTGCTCGAGAAACTCGAAAGCTCGTCCAGGACTGTGGTGGACCCTACGGCCACAACCGATTCAAACCGCCCCGGGTAGCTGACCGTATCGACTCCAGGGCCTGAATTCCCGGCCGATGCGACGATGAACAGTCCTGCCTTGGCTGCGTTGTCGAAGGCAGTCCGAACGGTGAAGCCAGGATCGATGGTGCTTCCCAGACTCAGATTGGCGACGGAGATCCCGTTGCTGACGGACCAGTCCAATGCGGCGATGACCCCGCTCCAACTGCCTGAACCACTGGCCCCCAATACCTTCAGGGCATACAGGGAAGCTGAAGGGGCCACTCCCATCATTCCCACGCCATCCTGGGCCGCGACCACGATCCCGGAGACATGGGTACCGTGGCCGTTGTCGTCCATCGGGTCTGCATCATTGTTGAGAAAATCAAATCCACCCGCGAAATTCGGGGCGAGGTCTGGATGAAGATAATCGACCCCGGTGTCGATGACGGCAACCTTCACGCCGGTTCCCAACACAGGCCCTGTCGCTCCGGTAAAGTTGCCCGCATGAACCGGCAGGGCGCCGATGCGAACCAGTCCCCATGCCGCATCCGATTCGGAGTGCGCCACCACACGACCATCAGGGTCTATCGCCACCACTTCGGGTTGTTTGCGGATCAATTCCAAGCCCGAATGGGGAACGCGCGCTGCGACCGCTGGAACGATGTTGAAGGTTCGGTAGACCACACCGCCATTGGCCCGGACCTCCTCGAGTTGGGCATCTCCGGGAGGAGCAGTGTAATAGATCAAGACATCGACACTGGCGGGTAATGTGTTGCCTGAGCCGGCCGCAGTGGCGGACATGAAAGGCCAACCCATCAACAGGGAGCAGGCCGAACCGAAGAACCAACGGCGGTTGGAAAAGGATGATTTCATAGAGGTGTGGCACGGAAGGTGGAATGTGTGAGACCGATTCATAGGAGTCGGCCCCTCAACTTCAGTGCCTGCTGAGGCACCGTCAAAGCCCCACCCTGTAGTTGAAAACCTGACTGTTCGTTACGCACCAAGGTCTCTCGGTGCGGAGGACTATCATTCCATCGGGTAGGGTGCCGAGCCGTGCTGGAATAATCGGTCGAGGTCCTCGACTTCCCGGGACCGGGTTTGATGGACGAGGTATGGCGACATGCCCGCACGAGCGACTCGGTTCGCCGCATCGATGACATCCGCCTGGCTCTGACCCTTCGGCACTACAACGTGACCGACTTCGCCACCGCCAATGGGAAGCATTTCCGCGGCTTTGGTTTTTCGCGGGTGTGGAATCCCTTGAAGCCGTAGGGCTCTCCGAGTTCACCGCCCCCAGCGGGTGTTTTTCAGGAACTCGATGAGGTCGGCCAGTTCTTGGCGGGTGATTTGTTCGTCGAGGCCGGCGGGCATGAGGGAGACGGTTGATGGGGCCATCGCAGTGATGTCGGCGCGGTCGATTTGCAAGGTCGAGCTGGGGCCGGTGACCAGGGCCACGCCTTGGGCATCGTCGCGGCGGAGGATGCCGAGGCGTTCCTCGCCGTCGCGGGTTGTCACCGAGACGGGCTCATAGCTGCGGACCAGGCTGGCCGAGGGCTCCACGATGGCCTCCAGAAGGTCGTCGGCCGAGCGCACGGTGCCGATGCTGGTGAGTTCGGGTCCCACGTCGCCGCCTTGGTATCCGAGGCGGTGGCATTGGATGCAGGCGGCTTTGGCCGAGTTGAACACGGCTTGTCCGCGGCGGACATCCCCGGCGGGCAGCTCGGAACGAATTTTTTCCAAGCGCTTGCGGCGACCGGCCAATCCGGTGTCGAGCGTCTCGAGGAAGCGGTCGCCCTGGGCGCGGATTTCGGCGGGATAGCCCTTGAGGGTGGCTCGCAGCGTTTCCGGCCGGATGGAAGTCCGAGCCTTCGACTGGCCCAGTGCCGTCAGCAGGGATTGGCCGGCGTTGGCACTGGGTTGGCGTTCAAAGGCGGGCAGCACCCGGTTCAGTTCCAGCGGGCCAATCTCTGGCAATGTGCGGGCGACTTGGTCGAGGTGACGGGGTTCGAGGGCGGCCTTGGAGAGGGCTTCGGCGGCTGAGCCTTGTCGGTCCCGCAAGCCCGTGAGCAGAAATGCGAGGTCGGCGTCGTTGGCGGACCAACCGCCGGGCAACGCCGCGAAGGCCGAGAGTCGCAGCGGCGCCGGCAGGGACTGAGCCCGTGCGGATTTCAGCAAGGCCTCGCGGAGGGCGGGCGGGCCGTTGAGGGTCCGGGCCGCGCGGAGGACCGACGAGAAGGTCTCTGGTGGGGCGGACACTGAAGAAGCTTCGAGCAAGGCCGTCAGGGACCGACTCCACGACTCCGGCGGATTCTTCGGTGTGTGTTGGGCCATGGCACCCAGGGCTCCTTGGCGGGTTTCCGGGTTCACCTGCGCCGCAGTGAGCAATTCGGCCACCAGGGCTTGCACGGCCGGTGACGACATCAATCCACCCACCAAGCTGTTCAGGCCCTCGCGGCCTCCGGGCGGAGGCGTGCCGGCGAGCAGGCGTTGTCGCAGCGATCCAGCCAGGGCGTCGCCCCAGTCGGCATGGCGCTGTGCGACCCACAAGGCTGCGTCGCGCGCCTCAGGGCGGTCCGAAAACAGGACAGCGCCGACGTCTTCGGCGCGCAGTCCGCCGCCGGGGATTTGCTCCAAGGCATGCAGCGCGGCCGCCTGGACCCGAGGGTTCACATGGCTCAAGGCCGTGCGCAATGGGCTCGTGTCCCGGAGTTCGGCCAGTGCGGCCGTGGCAGCCATGCGCAGGGCTTCGTCGTCGGGGCCTTCCAGGGTGCGGAGGATGGACGGGGCCGCCGCGGTGTGTCGCAAGCGCGCCAAGGCAGTGATCGCCGTGAGTTGGCCATCCCGCCGGCCGGATTTCAGCGATTGATCCAAGAGAGCCATCGCCGCCGGAACCCCGGCTAGGTCTCGTTGGTCGCCGAGCCGGCGGACGCGGGCCAGTTGGCTTTCGGGGGCCGCCGCAGTCGGGACTTTGGGGCGCTGGTGGGAAGCCCCGGTTTTGGTGACCCGGTACACGCCGCCGAGCACATCGGCCTTCCAGAGTTGGGAACTCGGGCAACACAGCTTGTACCAGCCGCCCGTGTCGAGGATGAGCACCGAGCCATCGGCGTCGGCGAGCACGTCGGTGGGGTGGAAGTCGATGCTGCTGCTCACCACGAAATCGCTGTCCTTGGCCCGATAAGACGCGCCGTCGCGTTCGAGTTGGAGGCGGGAGATCTTCCGCAAATTGAAGGCCGAGGCGAACAGGTTGCCCGAGTAGCCCGCGCCGAAAGCGGTGTGGTCATAGGCGGCCAATCCGCTCGGAGCAGCCGCGCCGAGTTGCGCGATGGGATGGGCCAGGGCCGGGCCGGGCCGGAACACCGCCCGGTCTTCGAGCACCGAATTGGCCTTGCCGAAGATCGCCCCAAAGGAGGCATGGCCCACGCCGTCGCGGAATCCGGGTTGGGAAAAGTCGATGAACGTGCTGGTGAAGAAGGCCTCGTCGTCGGCGTTGAAAACCACGTCCACCGGGTTGTCCATGCCGCCGGTCATCACCGACTCCATGGCCGAACCATCGGGGCGCGCCCGGAAGATGTGGGACGCCCGGTCTTGATGGACGGTTCCGGTGAACCCGTTGGTCCAGCGTACGGGTTCAAAGGCTCCCTTGGTCCAGTAGATGAGACCGTCGGGACCGGCATAGGGGCCGTGGACTTCGTTGCCGCAATGGGTCGACGGATGACCCACGTTCCACCACTCGTCGCGCCGTTCGGCCCGCCCGTCGCCATCGGCATCGGTCAATTTCCAGATGGCTGGAGTGCCGCCCACATACACGGAACCTTGATGCCACAAGATGCCCTGGAGCATGGGCAGTTTGTCGGCAAACACGATCGATCGATCGTAGCGGCCGTCACCGTCGGTGTCCTCGAGCCGGATCACCCGCCATTGTGGGTTCTTGGCCTGTGTGGCGGGCGGTTCCGTGGAGCCGCTGGAATCGGTGACGTACAGGCGACCCTGGTCGTCGAGCGATCCATTCACGGGTCGGGCGACTTGTCCAGTCGTGGCCACGGCCTCGATTTGAAAACCCTCGGGCAGGGTGAAAGTGTGGGCGCCAATTTGGCGGGTGGTCGCGCCGAGGTTCGCCGTGCCGAGGGTGGTGGCCAGACCGAGGCCCATCCAGAGGAGGCCCGCCGATCCGGCGCCCGGGGAATTCGATGTCATGCGAGGGGGCTGGTGGGATTGGGGTGGGATAGGAGCGGTATTGGAGCGTCGTCGATTCCTGAACCGATGCTAACTGCTGGAGACATCCGTCTTCGCAATTTTCCGAGCGTACGGAGAGTGCAGGTTGAAATAGATCCCGCACAGCGGCTTGGCCCCGGAACTTTCACTGAGGATCACCGTCACCTGCCGGTTGAGGGCGATTCCATGTTTCAGGCCTGGCGCCCGGTTTTGAAACGCCTGAATGGCCTTCTCCAGCAGCGAATGCAGCGCCGACTCGGTTTCCTCGGGTACCTGTTCAATGCAGACCACGTGCCGATCGTAGCTTCGAAGAGCCGCCCGGAGTTCCGTTGAGAAGAGGTCCGCGGTCAGTGTTTCGCTGGGAGGGGTGTCGGACATGGAAGATGGCGGGAAAACGGTGGGGGCAGAATCAGCGGCTGGAAAGACTGTTCCGGGTCCCGCGTGTGGGTGTCAGGCCATGATGTCTCGGACCACTTTCCCATGCAGGTCGGTCAGGCGGAAGTCCCGCCCGGCGTGGTGGTAGGTGAACTTCTCGTGATCGAAGCCCAACAGCGCCAGCAGCGTGGCGTGGAGATCATGGACATGGACCGGGTTCTCTGCGGCCGCGAATCCGAACTCGTCGGTGGCGCCATACACGGTGCCGCCCTTCACGCCGCCTCCGGCCAGCCACATCGTGAACCCGTGGTTGTTGTGGTCGCGGCCGTTGATCTTGCCGGAATTGGCTCCCGGGGTCGGTAGTTCCACCGTGGGGGTGCGGCCGAACTCTCCGCCCCAAATCACCAGCGTGTCTTCCAGCATTCCGCGCTGCCTGAGGTCGGTGAGCAAACCCGCGATGCCCTGGTCGCTCTCGCGGGCCAGCTTGCGGTGGTTGACCTCGAGGTCGTCGTGATTGTCCCAAGGTTGGCCGGCTCCGTGCCATACTTGAACGAACCGCACACCGCGCTCGACCAATCGGCGCGCGATGAGGAGTTGGCGCGACTGGGTGCCCTCGCCGTAAAGCTTTCGCACCGACTCCGGCTCGCGCTGGATGTCGAAGGCGTCGGCCGCATCCATCTGCATGCGGTAGGCCAGTTCGAAGCTCTGGATGCGGGCATCGAGCTGGGGATCGGCGGTGCGGGCCCGTCGGTGTTCCTCATTGAGTTTGCGCAGGAGGGCCAACTGGCCTTTCTGGGCCTCGGGTGAGGTGCGGACGTTGTTGATGTTCTCGATGAGCCTCTCGATCTGCGTGTGCTTGGTGTCGATGTAGGTGCCTTGATAAACACCGGGCAGGAATCCGCTCTGCCAGTTCTGGGATTCCTGAATCGGATAGCCGCCGGGGCACATCACCACGAAGCCGGGCATGTTCTGGTTGTCGCTGCCCAGGCCATAGGTGACCCACGAGCCGAAGCTGGGACGCACCTGACGCGCCTCGCCGCAGTTCATGAGCAACAGCGACGGCTCATGGTTTGGCACGTCGGCCTTCATGGAGCGGATGACGCATAGGTCGTCCACGCAGGCGGCCGTCTTCTCGAAGAGTTCGCTGACCTCGATGCCGCTTTGCCCGTGTTTCTTGAACTTGAAGGGCGATCGCCACGCGGCACCGGTCTTGCGTTCGGTGTTGTGGTGGATGGGGATCTCCTTGCCATGCCAGCGGTCCAGCGAGGGCTTGGGATCGAAGGTGTCCACATGGGAAGGTCCGCCGTTGGCGAAGATGTGGATGACGCGCTTGGCTCGGCCGGCGAACTGCGGGGCCTTCGGGATCAAGGGGTTGAGTGAACCGGCCTCGGCACGGGCCTGCGGCGTCATCAGACCGGCCGATCCCAACAGGGAAGTCAGGGCGACCGATCCCATTCCCATGCCACAGGTGCGGAGGAATTCCCGGCGGGGCAGGGAGGCGGATCCGAGAGGGGAGGAAGTTTTTGGCATGACTGGACCTCGTGTTGACGCAGAACCATCGGTAAATGTTCGCGGGAGTCACAAGGAAAACCCGAGCGCCGACCGGGACAGATCGGGTTCCGGAAACACAACCGCATCGGGACCCCGACGAACTGGGAGCGGGAACCGCGCCGGGAACAGCCCTTGCCAAAGGCTGCCCTCTCCGCGACAACCCCTCCGAAGTCGTGTCCAGCCCAGCATCCTCCAACCCCGGTCCGGTGATTCCTCTGGATTCGCCCCACCGTCGCCGATTGCCGCCGTTGCTTCGGCGAGCCTGGTACAGTCTCAACCAGACCTTTCGCCGCCGCATCGCCCACACGGGTGTCACGCCCGATCAGTTCACCGCGCTGCGGACACTCCTCGAAGGAGATTCTCAAGGGATGACTCAGCGCAGCCTGACCGAGGCCATGTCGAGTGATCCCAACACCGTTGCCTCATTGCTGGAGCGCATGCAGGAAGCCGGTTGGATTGAGCGCAAGGCCCATGAGCGTGACCGTCGAGCTTATCGCATTTGCCTCCTGCCTTCGGGGCACGAGAAGTACCGGGAGGTCCGGGATGTGGCGGTCGGGCTCCAGTCCGATGTGCTGGCGGATTTGCCCGAATCCGAGCGCGAGCGATTCCTGGAGCAGTTGGAGGTGGTGGCCATGGCCTGTCGTCGCGCCGCCGAGACGTCCGCGAAGATGACTTCCCGCTGAATCCATGGAATCACCGGAATCCATACCGCCCCGATTGGACCTTTCGCCGGCGAGCCATCAGGAATCGGAAATTCCGCCCGAGATTCCGCCCGTGATCCCACCGACGAGCTCGCCCGTGCTTCACTCTGACGTTGGAATCCCGCCCGTTCTGGCCCATCCGAATGCGCCCCATCCCGGGCCCGTCCGTCCGCGCTGGCGGTCGGTGGGCTTCCTGTTGCTGGTGGGTTTCTACCCCCTGATTTTGGGAGTCCTGAGTCGGTTTCTGGATCTGGGAGGGGCTCCGCGGGGTCCGGCCTTGCCACCGACGATCGTGGGTTTGGTGACGGTTTGTCTCGAAAGCGTGGCGATCTTCGCCTTGTTCTTTGGTGCGGGAGCCTGGGTGGGACGTCCGACCCGGAAGGAGCTTTTTTGGCATCCCATGCGACTGTGGGATTGGATTTGGGGGGCGCTCTGGTCGGTGGGCGTCCGGTTGGGGGCGGTGGCTGTGGTCTATGGCGCCTTGGCCCCGTTCCTCATGGTTGAAGCCTTGAAATCCAAGGCCGCGGGCGGGGGCGCTGCGGGTCCCTCGGTCGAGGAACGCCTTCAGGCGTTTCGCCCCAAGCTCGAGTCTCTCCTGCAGTTCGATGCGTTGGCTGATCCGTTGTATTTGTTCCTGGCCGTCACGCTGCTGAGTTTCTTGACGGCGGGTCTCCGGGAAGAATTGTGGCGGGCCGGCTTCATGGCGGCCGTTCGGGACTTGCTGCCCCGTTCCTGGTGGTCCCCATGTCCTCGGAAACCCTCAGAGCCCTGGCACCGTTGGCAGCTGCGTCGGCGCGGGCCCACTGTGTTGGTCGCCGGTTTGGCTGCCGTCATTTTTGGTCTGGGTCATTTGCCGCAGGGCGTGGGCGGCGTGATCCTCACCGGAGTCGTTGGGTTCATCCTCGCGCTGGTGATGATGGGGCACCGATCCCTCTGGGCCGCTGTCATCGCCCACGGTTTTTTCGATGCCAGCACCTTCGTGCTCTTGGCGGTCATCGTCTGGAACAAGGAATGGATCCAGCGCATGGCGCCTGACCTGCTCAAGCAGTTGGGGATGTGAGACAGAAATCCGGCGAGGAGACCGGGCGATCGGGTGTGGCAGTTTCCATCATCTGCCCCTAGCCCAGCACCTCGATCAGGACTTCGGCCAGGCGGACGGAGGCTTTTTGGGCGTCGGCACCGAATCGGATCAGCGCCGGAATCTTCCAGGGGGCCCGGGCGATTTCGAGGGCCAGGCGGCCGGGATGCAGGGTTTTATGAGGGGTGTAGACGCGATTGAAATCGAGGACCAGGTCCCTGGTCGCCGTGTCCGAGACTGACCGTACCGTGGCCGAGGGAATGCCCCGAGCCTGCGCCATTTTCCGCAAGGCGGCCGACTCCATGTCCACGAGGTCCGCACCGGTTTCGGCGCGCAATTGTGCCTTCTCGGCCCGCGTGACCACGATACGATCCCGACTGACTATGAGCCCAGATCGAGACGCCGAGGCTTGAAGCCGATCGCCCCCCGGGAAATTTGCATCGGCCTCATGGTAGACCCAAGCCACCCGGGCCTCGGGATCGAGGGCTCCGGCGACTCCGCTGGTGATGATGCGTTCCGGCCGACCGGTCTCCAGGGCCGCTTCGCCGCCGCGTCGGGCATTCTCCAGACCCATGCCGGTCACCCAGATTTCCAAGCCGGGGGTCGTCCA
>JACCDP011315495.1_pt1 | contig 10358 bp, 11 predicted proteins | sample 7445841 | NCBI WGS metagenome assembly JACCDP01 (sample SAMN15323441, study PRJNA562643) | freshwater metagenome | isolation source: river surface water | place: USA:Blue River Watershed | collected 2017-08-17
CTCGCGCTCTGCACGTTCCAGTTCCTCTTGGGCTAACTTTATGGCAAGTTGGTTCAGGCGTTCCTGTTCAAGCCTAGCCTGGATTTCCTTTTGGGCTTCCGCATACTGGCGTTCACGTTCAGCCCTAGCCTCCCGCTGCCTCTCAAAGAGTTCTTCTTCCTTGAGAAGGCGGGCTTGGCGTTCACGCTCCCTGATCGCCTCTTCCTCCAATCGAAGGGCCTCAGAGTCACGGAGTTTGATGGCCCTATCGTATAGGTCAACTGCCCTTTGGCCTATCCACTGGAGTCCACAAGTGCGGCAGGAGAAACTTGTGTCTATTGGACTGGCAACCCACCTTCTCTGCAGAACCTGAAAGTAGGAATTCCCAGAACCACACTTAGGGCAGGGGATGCGGGGGTGGGTGTTACCCATCCATCAAACTCAGACAGGATTCAGCCTGCCGCTTGTACTCGAAGTTTGCACCATGAGCATGGGCACGGAGTTCCATAGTGTATAGGACGTCTCTGTATCCACCAGATCCAGAAATCTGAACCAGAGTCCCAAGGGGTAGAGCGAGTGCTGCCCTCTGCACATCTCCCGCTGCCATGAATTCAGCGTGGAGATGAGAACTGCGATTGACGAGGGACTCATACTTGGAAAGTGCGTAATCCGACTTTATCTCGTAGTCAGGGGAGAGGACTAGCCTGTCACCCGCATCTTTAACCAGTGCCATGTGCCATGGATACATAGTCCTGTGACGGTGCCAATCCCTTGCCGTGGCAATAGAACAATCTATGGTGACCTCCACCCGAGTGTCCCTATTCCTCCAAGGGTCAGAATACGTGCGGGGTCTGGCTCGGGTGTAAGGGGTGGAACCCCTGCAATTTCCCTTGTTATTGAAAATTCTGACTTCCACCCCACTAGGACTCGTAAGACGCTTTGCAGGTCTCAGGATGGACTGGAGGTGCCCCGGAATCTGGTGATCAGGGGGAGGGGATCTAAAGGCGTGTACAGAGATTCCGGGGAGAGCCTTCTTGTAGACCTCAGTCAAGTCTTCCCAAACAGATTGTTCCCCTCCTACCAAGGAGGAATCCCTTATAACCCTAGCCCTCTCCCTGACGTTGGAGGTGAAACAAGCACCCGTGGAAATGGTTCCGGGGAGTGCCCACCTAGCCCTGTCTAGGGCAGGACGGAAAGGTTCCTTGTCAGCGGTGGGGTACTTCTTTCCAGTCCCACCACAGGTTTTGCACCTATCGTAACTGGCGTGGGGGGTGGAAACGAGGTCGTCCCATAGAGGCTCAAACAGAACAGAGTCCCCGGTCACGGAACCGTCCACCTTGACTTCGCCATCCCAGGTCACATTGGTTACATGTGGGTGGGATTTGAAGGCTTCGGCCACGCTAATTGGGAGATCGTGGCAGGAGGGGCAAGGACTCTTGAATTCCCCAGTCCACCAAGCGATCTCTGCTTCGAATACCTTTAGCCACTCTTGGTGGAGGGAGACGAGGGAAGGGTCTGTGACGGTGCTTTCCGAAACCGCTTCATCCCACGCGATGCCTTCCACAATGCGGGACTCGCGGGCCATGGGCCAATCGGCACGCCGGACGGCACGGGTAGAGAACTCCTGACCCGACACCAATGGGGAGTCAAACAAAAGCCAGTTCGTAAACCACGAACAGCCTTCTAGATAGACGGCTGGTTCCCCGGTCTGCTCCTGAATGGAGGAGTGCCCGTACCTCCCAACGAACTCATCGAAGAAGCCCTGAACACGGGGGTGTAAAGGGTAAGAAGTGAGAAGTTCCTCGGCATGGGCTAGGTTATCAACTGGATGAAGTGCTCCAGCCGATAGGATAGATTCTAAAACCTGGGTGTAACGAGCCTTTATCCCACCCGATGGGAGCCGGGACGCCATGGAGGCGAGCATGGCTCTGACCTCGGGGGTGAGCCTATGATCGAGATAAAAGATGCCGGGGGAAGGTTCGTGGAGATAAGAGAGTTTCACTTGGATTCCAAATTCCTCAGTATGAGCCAAGCCATGACCCCAAGTACACGGGCGAACCAAAGTCTACCCCCCACAAGGGAATAGTCTATACCGTCGAGTAACTCTTGCAACAATGCAGTGTCAGAGTGTTCCCATCCCCCGGTGAGACCACCTCCATACTTTTGCTCCCCTATGACACGTCGCCTCTCTAGGGCAATCCTAACTCTATTGGGTATGAGAGGGGTGCTACCTTCTATAATTCTGACTGGGGTTCCTTGGTGAGTGCAAGCACCGTGGATTTTAGTTTCCGGGAAGTTCATAATCTACTCCTTCAGTATCACAACACCACGTGAGGGGTTATGTAAAACGGCACCCACGTAACCATCCTGAAAGAGATAGACAGTGCCCACGTATTCCCTAGACGGGATCAATACCCCCCAACCATTGGGTAACCACTCTGCGGGAACCCTGTCTATGTTGGAAGCCACGCTTATATCGAAATCTTCCCCATACAGTAAGACTACGTTAGGGAGTTCGAAGTAATTGAGATAGTCCTTACCCTCTTGTATCCCTGCCTCGGTGGGAGGCAGGACGTTACCCCATTCCCTCTCTAATCCCTTCTGAGCGACGAATTCCACCAGTTCTCTGAAGAGAGCATTGGCACCAGACTTCCTGACCGCGACCCTGAGGAATCCACCCTCGAAAGCCCTCTCTATCCATATGAGAGACTTCGAAGAGGTGACCAAGAACGGGCCAGCATCGGGATCGGGTGAAACGGGCACCCTGTCCATCATAATGGGACGACTCTTGGAAGGGAATTCCACTATAGAGAGAAGGCTGGGGTTCATCCGAATAGCCTCTGCCAGAAAGACTTCTTTGCCCCAACCTGTTCCGTAGGAGCCATCTCGTGGATAGGAGAGGCAGGGGAGGGGTGATTATTGCTGGCCTCTACAAGTTTTTCTATGATAGACCTTACACGATTGGCCTCTTCCTCCGTGTCGGCCCACAACACGACCCCACCGAGTTTACCAACCATAGTTCCCCCAGGTACCAGCGGCTGATCCGGTCTATCACCTAACACCCACATCAGAGCGGCGACGTCGGGGAAGTCTTTTGCTATTACATGTACAGGGGAATTGGTGAAGAGTTCCCTATACTCCCTCTTGATGGACTCAACTTCTTCTCTCGGCCAGTCACCATCGGATGAAAAGTAATTGTCCAGTATCCTCTTGACATGGCGGAATTGAGCCTGTTTCAGTTTTTGCCTAATTTCGCCCTGTTCTCTCATGTGTTAAACCTGCCCCACCCTGCGGAAGGTAGCCTTACCGTCGATCTTGTTGATCCTGTAGGCGGTCTTGGCGGCTTCCACCAGTGCGGGAGTATGGGTGACGGCTAGGACATCCAATCCCATCCTATCTGATAGGAGGGAGAGGAACTGGCCGAATCTGGGGACATAATGCTCAGCGACTGCGGCTAAGGACTCATCCAGTAGCAGTAGGGGGCGAAGCCCCCTACGGTTCAAGACCACTATCCTGAGCAGGACAGACTGGACCGTGGCGACCGATCCCCCGTAGGACTCCATGGGGGATCCTTCCACGGTGGACCCATTAGAGTGCCTTTGTACAGTCAAGAGGTCGACGGAGACTTTCCCTCTCTGGACATCTACCTCAGACCTCACGGACAAGTCTATGTCGTCAAAGATGGCTTGAAGTCCCTCGGTGAGAAGGGACTCGACGGTCTTGGCATTGTCAACCACCTCTTTGTCTATGAGGGTTCGGAAAAGGTCAGCCACCTTCCCAAGTACCTCATCCTCAGACTCAAGTACAGAAATGGACTGCTCTACCTCTTGAATTTTAGACTTGTGACCATCCCTGATGGTCTCCACCCTGATGAGGGAGGAAGTCAGGGATTCTAGAGTCAAGTCCCCTTCCAAAGCACACCGATAGAGTAGGAATTTCCAGTCTGGTCGCCCACGACAGGATCGTCATGGTGAAGAGAAAGGTACCCGCCGTCACCAGCGGAGAATACCCCCAGGGTGAGGGTATCGGTGCTGAAAAGGTCCGCGAGAGACAGCAAATAAGAGTATTCCACCGAGAAGGTGACAGAACTCTCACCCTTATAAGAGGAAATGGAGAATGGATAGGAATCCTCCCCACCCGCCTCAGATGGCATAGATGCCACGATGTCAGACCCATTGGAGACGATCTTAACCGCGTCATGACCCTTAGGGGCGGAGGCAAGAAGGACTTCGATAGCCTGCTTGAACTCCTCGACATTCAGAACTACGGAGTTAAGAACCTCAGTGTCCCTCCTCGGGGTCTCAAGCCGGACTACCTTGGCAGAAAGTCGACTGGACCCAAAGTAAGACCCATCGGGACGGACGAAGAAGTCGAACTCGCCACCACCCTCCTCCTTGGGTCGGCTCGACTCCCTGACTTCGAGTTCGGACTCGACAGTATTCTTGTCATTCAGGAACTTGATCAGTGTACCGATATCCTTGGAGGGGATGCGGAAATTCAATCCGGGATAGGGGATGACCGCTGCGGACATACTGCGACGGTTGGTGGAAATAAGGGTGCTGTCCCAGGACACGACTTGACAGTATTGAGGCTTGATGGTGTCGTCCTGAGAGACGAAGAGTTTGCTAACCATCAGAGCCTCTGACAGTTTCACCGGACTGACCTTCCCGACGACCTTGGAGGAGTCAAATACCTTGTCCCAAGTTCGGAACCGGGAAGGATCTAGGCTGCGGAACTTCAGTTTGCTCTTCCCGCTCTTGGCGGTTACCTCCCCACTCTCATTGGAGGTGAGGGTGAAAACCCCATTGTGACCAACAGAGTTCACCCACTTATTGAGTCTCCAAGCCTCAACGGTGAAGGATTCACCCTCTTCGGCTTCAACCTCAGCGATGATGGGGGAAAGGGAGAAGACTCGGGAGGAGTAGGACAGAACCTGAAGGGAACCGCCCTTATACCTGAATAGAAAGTGAGAACTGGTGTCGTCCTTGGAGTTCACGCAAAGGGACACGACGTTGAGGGCACTCGAAAGGTCAGTACCAGAGACTTTGATCTGCATCAGTTGGTTTCCATATAGGGAGTGAGAGCGGCCTTGGCTTCAGCGAGCATGGACTCAAATGACGCCACTTCCTGACGGTAGGCTTCTGTGAGAGTGGCAAGAGTCTCTTCCAACTTCTCAGGGTCGAGATTCTTAGAGCGGATTTCTTGTTCCACCTCTTTCAGAGCCTTGTCAGCGGCCTCCTTCCTCCCGGCGATACGCTGGGACTCGGCCTGGAGTTTATTCCGAACAGTGATGGCATCATTCAGCCTCTTATCTAGGTCTTCCACTGGAAACCTCCCTTATGGGGTCAAATACATCAGAGAGAGAAGTTAGTAATCCCCTTCTTGATGTCGACACCCTCTATTGTCTGCTCCTTGGGGGCGCGCTTGGCAGCGTTAGCAGACTTCTGCTCCTGTCTGGCGGGACAGACACTAACGAAGTCACAGAATTTGCAAGTATTCGGAGAGGGGGTGGGGTCGAATTTCTCCTTCCACATGGCCTTCTTCGCGTCTATAGCCCTCTGAGCCAGACCCTTCAGGTCTCCCTCATCGAAGGAGATCCACTCCACCCCGGTCTCCTTAGTCTCTTCCCCATTTTCACCCACGGTGGTGGAACCATGAGGAAATCTGTACCAGACGAACCCTAGACGGTCAGGGGTTCTGCGATAGGCGAGTTTGAAGAGGAGGGCGTACCACCTTAACTGATCGGGGTCAGTGTACTTCATCTTGTGGGAGGAATTCTTACCATCTAGGATGGTAACCCCGGTGTCATCCCTGCGGATTATAGTATCCGCTCTCCCACCGACAGGGTTGTACTTGTCTATCCACCCCACTATGTCTACTTCGGCCTTAGCATAGGGGCCTAGTAACCTATGAGCCTTCATGGTCTGGAGGTACCCAGACACCCCATCCTTACAAATCTGTAGAACCTGATCCCTAGACATCTTGGCCTGGACATAGTCCATGTTATTCTTGGGCTTAGACTCTTGCCTTATGAATTCCCGGTCCACCAGCCCCATAAGAACCTCCAGTAGGTTCTTGGGGTCCCGGTACAACTCGTCATTGTACATCTTTTCTATAGCATACTGTATAACAGTGCCCATGACCGCATGGTGTCTGGAATCCTTATTGGGGTTAGGGCGAGGGTTACCTAGGCCGAATCCAAGGTTAATGGTGTCCCACCCTCTGGACCAGAGAAACTGCTGGGGGCAGTCCTCATAAGTCTTAAGAGTAGACCAGTAAAGAGTAGAATTCTGGTTCATAGGTCACCTAGTAGGTACATTATACTCCTCCCGATATGGGGAGATACCAGTCTTAGACTTGTTCTAAGTACATCAAAGCCCTTTCCTTGACCTCGCTGGGTATACCGCTGAAGTGATTAACAGCATCGGAGAGGGTTTCCCCCTCCCGATTGGGCTGGAGTGAATCCCTAATAGAATTCACGAATGAATCCATCTCCACCTGGCGTCTCACCTGCCTAGCCCTACCTTCAATGTCAAAGACCTCGGAAGCAGGCTTAACCACCAGTCTCCGGACTTCCACCTCAATGGTGGGGATACCCCCAGTGGTGTGACATTTTATAACTGCTGCGGCGGGCTGGCGTTCCACTTCGTCCTGTGAAAGGGAGCCTCTGGTGAGTGAGCCTATATTTAAGAACTTCTTCCCACCAAGTTCCACTACGCCCTGATCCTTGTGCCAGTGACCAAAACAGTACATGTCAGGAGCAGTGTCGAGGAGGTCGGAATACTTTATAATATCTTCACCCTCGAACATGGTCCCACCCTTCTCGGAGGCCAGAACGTGTGCCACGCAGATGAGGATATCCTCGTCCTTCCTTTTTATCTTGTGGAACCTGTCTAAATCGTAAGAAGTCCCATGGTAAGGGATACCCACCACCCTGACCTTAAAGGTAGATCCAGACTCTTCACGGGTGAATACAACCTCGTGTTCGTCGTAAAGGCGGAGAAAAGCACCAGAGGCAAACACCACCCCGAGAGGCTGCTGAGGGAGGAAAGAGTAGTCCCCGTAGACAGAGTCGTGATTTCCGGGAGTGCAGTAGACAGGACAGGGGTAGTTGCGGTGGTGCTCAAGGGTCCTGCGGACCAATTCATGACTATTGCGACCTGGGGCCTTCACATGAAAGAAGTCCCCTCCGTCTATAATAGCGTCTGCCCTTACCTCTCTGGCGATGTCCCTGACCTGACCTAACTTGTCGAAAACAGTGTCCGACCAGTTGTCCAATCTGGAAGAGGGGGATCGGTCACTGAGGTGAACGTCAGTGCGCCAAACTAGGTTTACATTCATTGGTGTACTCCGTTATGCAGAGTGTTACACGTCGGGCATATGCCCCTGTCCCCCAACAGATTCGAAACCTCAGACTCCGCTTCGGACAGAGAAATGGAATTACTAGAGGATATGACACCAAGTGCCCTAACATCTGACAGAGCCTTTTTATATCGAACTAAAATCCCGGCAACCTCTCTGACCTCCTCCCCCATACTCGATATGCGAGAAGAATCCGGGAAGGTGGTGGGTACGAATGACCCGTACTTAGAAGAGTCGTTGAGACACTTGGATAATTTCTCCAGCAAGGAGGAAACGGTGGAAATTTCCTCCTTGGTGGTCACTGCCGGAACCTCGGAAGGGAACTTCACGACGTCGAATCCGGAGAGGGAAGACACGGTGGTCTTACTGGATTGAAGACGCCTATGCAGTTCCCCAACCTTGGAAACCGCCTTTTGCAACTTCTCCGCCCTATCCAAGGATGGAATAACGTCCGGGTTAAACCCGGACAGGGATTTCACCCTGCTGGAGTGAGAATCGTACTTGGACTTCAAGGACCGGACGGTATCTATACGTGCACTGCTTTCATCCAGTGCAGTCTGGAGGGTAGGGAGGGAGCGGATCCGGTTAGATACGAATTCCAGACCGTCGAATTTGCTGAGGGAAGCCTTATACTGGTCTAAGTCCTTCCTACGAATTTTCAACTCGGACTGAGCGGACCTCCGGTCCTTCTCGGAAGCCTTCAAAGCAGAGGATAACTTACCAACCCTTTCTACGTCCGATAGGGCCTCTGCGGTGAAGGACCCAGGACGATTGATGAGGAACAATGTGCCATCGAATTGGTCAGCGATCTGGGGCCAAATCTTCTCAGACGCGGACTGTACTTCCCTGACACCGAAATCCTCTACTTCCGGAGGTACCCCCCTACCTACAGTCTCTATCCTTTTGCCATTTATGGTGTACTGGTTTATGGCCTTTCCTTTCTGGTCCGGCTTTTCCCATCCCTTTTCCCAGACGATGGTGGACCCATCCTCAAAGGTGATGGAAACGGTCAGGTACCCACACCCGTTGCGTACCAAAGGACCAGCGGGTGGATTGGTAAAGACACCCTTAATGGCACGCATGGCGGCGGTCTTTCCACTGTTATTGGGTCCTGTGATAACAGTGAGTCCGTCCACCACTATGGTGGCATCTTCTATGGACTGAAAATTGCGAATTCGAACGGTGAAGGGCAATCCACACCTCTAGATACAGGTTACCCCGCAAGGAGGGGATACCTACCCTGCGGGGTAACGAAGGGGGACTAGATGTCGAGATCTTCCGCGTTGTCTCCAGCGATCTCGGGTCCCTCTTCTTCAAGAGCGATACCGAGATTGGCGAGAGGATCAAAGTCGTCCTTCTCTTCCACCAGACCCTCGACAGACTTCCCGGCCCCAAGAAGGGGGAGAACGCGGGCGCGGAGGGCCTCGTAGTCCTTGATGTTGTCAACGAAATGGGAGCGGAACTTGTCTACGCCCAAAATCTTGACGGGACCACTAGGGCAATCCTCCCAGGCGAGCCAGGACCCACTCTTCTTCACAATCCCGTGGGCGGAGGCAATCTCGATCATGGTGCGAACGTTGTCTACGCCCTCGCCCCAACGGATGTAGAAGATCTCCTCTCGACCCTGAGACTTGGAGAGTTTGTTCTTGATCGCGGTGACCTTGATGATACCGCCGATAACACGCTCCTCGGACTTGTGGTTGAGGACGTTGTGCTCCTTGGCCTTCTCGTTCTGCATGCGCCTGAGTTCGAGTCGGACGGAGGAGAAGAACTTCCAAGCGTTACCACCCTGAGGCTTGGTCTGGGGGCCTTGGGTGCTCATGCTGGCACGGACCTGAGAGATACCGATCACTGCGGTACCACTCTTGGCGATAACATTCTTGAGGTTCGGGAGTTCCTGAGACCAGACAGACTGGAGTTCAGCGATCTTGCCCTGCTCGGCCACTTCCAGTGCATCACGGTCAGCCAAACGGCGGGGGACCGCAGAACCTACGGAGTCGAAGACGATGAGGTCGACCCCAGCAGCGGCGTAAGCCATGGCATACTTGATACCATCTTCGAGGGTCTCGGGCTGGAGGAGTTCGAACCGCTTAGGGTCGGTGATGGGGACACCAAGAGCGGCGGCGTAGTCCGGAACGATATCGTTCTCCCAGTCGATGTAGACTGCAGTGCCCCCAGCCTTGCACACGGCTGCGACTGCCTCAAGGCAGAGGGTGGTCTTACCAGCAGACTCGTGACCCCAGATCTGGGAGACTCGACCTCGGGGGAATCCAGGACAGGGAGCCACGCCGAAAGCATTGGGTTCACCACCGATGATGAAGTCCACAACGTCAGAGCCGGACGAGATGTGAGGAAGGGATTCCTTCAGGGAATTGTCGTCCAGTACCACCCGAATGGAGGTGTAGTCCTTGCCCTTCTTGTCGACGAGGTACTTCCTCATCTTGGTGAGGGGATCGTCGGACATGGAGGACAGGGAGGTCTTAGCGACTGGCTTAGCAGCAGGCTTAGCAGAGAAACTCATGGTTCACCAGATTCCTTTGTGAGATTGGACCAGAGGAAGAATCGATCGTCCTCTCGGTAAATTACGCCCTTTTTGACGGTTTTCCCAGCCTTACGACCACGCAGGTAAGTGTGGACAGACATGAAATAATTCTTCTCGGTGGCAGTCAAATCCCCTTCCAAGAGGGACCCGTTCAGGAAACCCCAAAACCGTCCGGACAGGACACCTATGAGATAAGCATCTGCCTCGTTGTGGTTCCAAGCCTTCCCACCTACGTCAAGTCGAGTCGCCTCGACCATGTCAGGCTTCTCCATCTGCCAGTTGCTGGGACGCTTGATGGAATCCCTAGCATGGGCCTTGACCTGCATGGGGGACCAGAACACGGTGTCCATCCCCCGAGATTTCAGAGCCTCGCACGAGTAGAGGAAGAGACCATACATACCGGAAGAAAACATACTATCGAAGACTGGGAACTCTATCCCCACCTTATCAGGACGATAGGTGTCCAACAGATTCA
>JACCDP011114214.1_pt1 | contig 10356 bp, 14 predicted proteins | sample 7445841 | NCBI WGS metagenome assembly JACCDP01 (sample SAMN15323441, study PRJNA562643) | freshwater metagenome | isolation source: river surface water | place: USA:Blue River Watershed | collected 2017-08-17
AGAAGTTTCCCTTGATAACATCTTTGAGCATGACTTCACGAAGAGATAAATCTGCAACGAGTTTCTTTAAGCGAACGTTCTCTTGCTCGATCTCTTTGAACCTCTTGGCTTGATCGACTTGCATACCACCGTATATCTTGCGCCACCGGTAATAACTTTGCTCGACAGTTCCGACTTCTTTACACGCTTGGGCTAGGGTCTTGCCATTGACGGTTAGGACATCGATTTGGCGAAGAAGTGTGACGATTTGTTCTGGTTTAAGACGTCGACCTTTGGGCATACGAAGTACTCCTTTCTAAGACAGATTAACAAAATTTCTCTCTTATAAAGTGGTACTAAAAATCAAGTCAGATCACTCGCTCAACAATATCAATCTCATATTTCTCACCCAATGCCAGTAACTCAGCGCTCTCACTTAAAAACTTTTCTACCTCGGGAATTTTTACTTCCTTACCAACCCCTCTAACTGCGATTGCACCGGGGTTGGGAGCTACAAAATCACTCAGATCAAATGTTTCTAAATCAACTCCTTCTAATTCTGTCTCTTCTACCTTCGCTGCAAGTGCAGATGCTGCCCCAGGTGTTTTTACTTTAATTGCGCCATTTGATAATTGCATAGAAGTCTCCTTGATCGATACGGCAGAACCATTTCTGCACAAGGCAAACGTAACCGGCAATCTGATTAAATGACCGCCTGAAAGCGATCATTTAATACTTTATTTCAGTACCTTTTCAGCAACTGCTATTTTGGAAAGGATTGCCATGGATCACACGTTAGTTCATCAAAGCGATTCCACACCGAATATCTGTAAAACACTGTATTTCTGGTGGATTGCTTACCTACGTTGTAGCTCTGATTATTGGTGGATTTGTAAAGAAGAAGGACGATGTGATGATGAGCGATTACATCGTGTATGGAAGCATTTTGGAAATATTTTTCAATACAATACTGTGCTGCATTATTGGCAAGAACATGCTCACCACTTATTTGATACTCCACAGCAATCTCTCGATTTCCAGCAAGACCTCTATCAGTTACAACCGATAAAGTTAATTGATCCTAAAACTGTCTCAGGCTCACAAAGTGACAAACTGTATTTTTCTGTTGATCGCAAACTATCTCTTGAGTCTGCAATTAACGCGTTTCAAACAATATGGGATCAAGCTATAGTTTCAGGCAGACGGGATACCCAAGATGCACTCTTTCAACTCTGTAAATTCGATCCCAAAAGTCGAACTACTATCATTGATGCGTATTGTGCCAACGTGATAGAAGATATATGTAGCAAAAGTTATCCTGACGAGAACATACATCGTTGGGGCGGCTATGAGAAAGCTAGATTTCTTAATATTATTGGCAATTTTTCTGCTACAGCAATTGAAACTGTAGTACTGGCCAAAAAATCTTAAAGCCGAATTCGTGCATTATTTTGTAATAAAAAAATGACGGCATTGCAGTTAATTGCAAATGCAGAGATAGGTTTATTTCCATGTCGTGCAACCGTACCTAAAACTCAACGCTGGACAGAACTACAGACTCACCGCCTTAACAATGCAATTGCTACACAAGAATGGAGACCGCGTGGTTGGATACTCGGAGAACATCAATTCCTACTACCGCATTTAGAACTTTCATGTGGGGCGTCTGAAGCATCATTTCGAGAAGACATACTTAATGCAGTTAAGAATTTCTCAGTGTTGGATATTTCTAAATTAGGAAAACCTTAAAAATGTATTGTGTAAAAAAACCGACAATAACTGCCGGTTTTGAAATTGATTGTTTTATGCGATTTTTTAAGCTCCCTTAGCTGGTAACTTCAAGGTATTATTTTTACGCTCTGTCTTATCTCTATCTGATTTATTAGTCGCAGATTTATCCTGATTGAATCCAGCTCGTACCAATTGGCTAATTGCATTGATCTGATTATCAAGCTCTCCTTTGTCCGCAGCCATTTTGATTAGCTCTAAAGTCGAGACTAACGTCGACAGATCATCTACCTCAACTGCGTTTAAACCATTTTGTAACTCAAGTACCTTGCTACCGTAGTGAATCATCAAGCAGATCTTACCGTTTTCATCCCACCACCAAGGCTTGATTATTTTTGTCACTTCAATGCGCTGCTTGATACCCGTTTCTTTATCACGAACGATACGTATTTTTTTAGGTGCATACTGCACGCCTTCTTGTAAAGCTTTAGCCAGTTGGATTTGCTCTTGGAGTTTGCTAGAAAGTTTTTTGCGCCTCGCTTCAGTAGGCGTGCTCGTTTTTTTACGCTGACTGCTAACAAGCTTTAAATTGCTCAGTAATGACATTTTGTACTTCCTTGTAGTTGATAGGAAATACAAATTTATTATCGGTCTACTGGTTTGGACAACCGATTTCTGAATCTAAAATTTAATAACCCGATAACTCGGAAGGACTCTGCAGTAAATTATTAGCTATTTTTGAAATAATCTTTAGCAAGACGCTCTTCTTCTTGAATACGCAATTTGTGGGCTGCGATTTCAGCTTCTTCATCTAAGCTGCGTGGACTATAACGCTCGATTTGTTTGGCTTTTAATCGCCAATACGGATTAGCAGAATACTCTTGCATCCTCATTTCAATCTCATGTTTGAGTTCTGCTCCCAATCGACGCTTAAAGAAAATCGCATCATGCACACTTGCAATGGGATACCGATCATTTTCTGCTGCCGTCTCTCTAACCACATCCATAATCTCAGTTTCATCATGCTGATAAAGATAGGCCAAGATTTTTGACTTACTAGGCTGACCATTCTTTGTTTGTAAAATCTCACGTTTCAATAGATCGCGTCGCTGTAATTTTACGAGAGAAACAATAAAGGTATCGAGTGCATTCTGCTCCTCTGTAAAATTAACAACGGTAGCATCTGATACAAATCGCCCTCTCTCTTCACTGTTTTTAATGATGTCAGCAATAGCTGAGTTGGTCCATCCACCCTGATCATTTGGCCAGCCACGTGTATTGTGCTTGGCTCCGAAACTAATAGCAGTGAAGGATTCTTTCAACAAAGCAGTCTGTAAATTCTTAGGCACTCGACTATCTTTTAGAAATACACTGTGCCTAATTGTGGCCATAAAATCTTCTTTGTCTTCCAAGAAACAAAGCGTCGCTGAAAATTCTCTTCGCAAGTCGTGTAATCCGGGAAGCGAATCAATGTAGATTTTTGCATAACCCATTTTCCATGCCACTACACTACTGCGTATATCGTATTCCCAGCAATTGCCCAGAACAGCACGGCGCAACTCTTTATTGATATTCTGAACGCTAGTACCCTCGTAATAGATACGACCAAAAGTACTTGGTTTTCGTCGCTGCAAATAAATGCCCTTAAATACACTTGCCACACCTAGAATGATCTTCGCTTGACGCAGTGCTATTGATTTTTCAGTGGTATTGATTTTGGTCGCATTATCAGCAAGCCACGTCATGTAAGATTTCAGTGATGGTATGTCGACTGGTAATGGATCAAACGTTTCATCGAATTGATGCGTTCCACTTAGAGCACGATAATCTGGATAAAGATGATTGAATAATTGGTGGTTATCCAATTCATCGCCCGTGAGATAGTAGTCTAGTGCTTGATCGTTCGTTTTTGTTGCAATCACACTCCCTTGAACTGTGAGCGTATTTATCGCAGTTACAAGCGTTGATAACTTAACTTCGCTAAACCGCCCTGTAAACGCACTGCCTTGTTCAACAGTTTCAACCAAAGCCAAATCATTATCTCGCAACCACTTATGAACGCGAATCTTGTTTGATCCAATTTGACCACCTGAGTTGGCAAGCTGTTGAAGAGAAATTGCATACCAACCCTGCTTTTGCTGGATAGGCGATCTAGGGAATTGCAAGGATTTAGTCAGCATGGTTTCAAGTACGCTAACGTACTTTTTAAACGCGCGTTCAGCTGACATCGCAGGCTTAGGAAAAGCCTTTTTCAAAGCAGATAAAACTTTTGAATCAACAGTGAGTTTGATCATCGGCACACTCAATAAATCTATGAATTCCTTGTTATTTAGCGCCTATTCATAGATTAAGTATTCGTAAAAAAAAGTCACACGCATATAGTGAAGGCCTTATTGAAACAATAATTACTTGGTATCAATTAATGGATCGATGCCTGAATTACTTGATTGAAATAAGACATGTCCTTGGCTAATAGCGCATCGTAAACAGCTTCATAAATATACGTGAATGGAGACACACAATGCGATATTTTGAATTTGCAAACCCAGCCAAACCTATTCTAAAAATAAGTCAGCAGAAACAGGTATTAACTAATACGCCCGCAACACCACCTCCCACAAACACCCCGCCCACTCCTGCGCCCACAGAACCTATTAAAGTCTATCCTCGTGCGTGGCAGCGAGATTGGCTACAACAGCGTTTAGCAGCACAGATGGCACGAGATGCACAAACCATTACTCCCACAGGCGATGATATTGCCATTGCATCCATACGCTACGGCGAAGCTCAACGTGCTGCTGATGCTGAGTATCAACGTCGTACTGGTAAAACTGCTGATGAGCGACGTTGGGTGAAGCGTGACTAGTTCGACTGCAATACATCATTGCTTGCCTTGTGAATCCACCACACTTTGTACTAGCGCCAACAAATGTACGCGCGTGGTGTCTGACAGCTTGCGAAACTGCTGAATCAGTAACTGCTCTTGCACTGATAGCGATTTGTTTTTGGTTACCGTCACTTCTTCACCAAATCTCAACCAATTCGCCGAAACCTGCAATACGTCAGCCAGAGCTCGCAAGCGTGCTTGCGTGGGTATGGATTGACCCATGAGCCACTTACGTGCCGAATGCACTGAAATTGCAAGAACGGGGTGTCGTTCATTAAATGCGCGTTGCAGCGCCGTAGCACTCACAGGCATATTGCGCGAAGCTAAAGCCTCTATCACCCGTTCGGCGAATTGTGCTCGTTCGTGATTGACTGGTTGTATTGTTGTGGTTTTCATTGACAGAGACTTTGATAATTTTACGACTACGATTATTACCCAATCTACACTCTATTGTATTGTCCATAAACTTTGGTTCTTGCCAACCCCCTTGATCTAGAGCTAGATGAAAAAAGTCACATGCACATAGTAGATAAGCCAAATATCTAGGCTCTTTAATTACCTAATCGCTTGGGTTATTAATCCAAGCAAGTCCTTCTCTTTTTGGGTAATTTTTGACGGAGCTTAACGTAGTAAACTGATTCCAACTACTGGTTGGCAATTGAAGGATCAGAGCATAAAATTGACAGAACGGGTTTGCTTTTTTCAAAATATCACTATTAATATAAAAATAAGTTTGAAAAAAATCATCATCATTGCAGGACCTAACGGCGCTGGCAAAACCACATTTGCCCGTGACTTCTTGCCAGTTGAAGCCCAAACACTGAAATTCATTAATGCGGACTTGATTGCAGCTGGACTTGCACCATTCAATCCTGAGTCAGCTGCGTTTAAGGCAAGTCGCTTGATGTTAGATGAAATGGACGAGTGTGTAGATGCCGGTAAAAACTTTGCTTTTGAAACCACACTGTTTGGTCTTACTTATATTAAGAAAATTGCTGCTTGGCAAGCTCATGGATATCAAGTAAAGCTCTTTTTCTTGTCATTACCCGATGCTGAAGTAGCTGTATCAAGAGTGGCCATTCGTGTATCCCAAGGTGGACACAACATTCCCGAAGAAAGCATTCGTAAACGTTTTAAAGCTGGGCTAGAGAACTTTCACAACTATTACAGTAAGTCAGTTAACTCATGGGCGTTTTATGATAGTTCCGGGCTGCACCCCAAGCTAATTGATTGGAGTAAAAAACTGAACACCAAAGACATTCATAATTCTACAGATCCAGATCTTGCCGGCTCATTCGCCGCAATGGAGCGAGCAGCTCGGGCTGCACAAGATCTTGCAATCAAGACCAACACAGGCATCGTTGTCGCTGTGGACGGTAAGAACGTGCACATCAGCGCTGCTGAGTTAATCAAGATGCGAGAGAATCAGGCCAATTAAACTATTAATTTGGAATGAATTCTGTAATAAGACCATACAGCGGGCTGAATCAATTGGTTGGCTAATTTTATAAATGAGCATAAAATTAAAAGTGCCAAATTCAAGAATTCAATATGAAACCTTCCCAGGCTCTTGCAGCACATCGCAGTGAAGTACTAGAAATTGTCCTTGCTCACAGGGCTGTGAATGCACGCGTGTTTGGATCTGTAGCACTAGGCTTGGATACAGATCAAAGTGATCTAGACATTCTTGTAGACACCACAGCAGACACAACTCTTTTTGACCTAGGTGCAATACGCTTCAAACTGCGCAAATTACTAGGAGTTCCTGTTGATGTACTCACTCCCGGCGCATTGCCAGATAGTTTCAGGGACAAAGTCATTACACAGGCTCAGGCTATATGAGTCGCGATCCATTACGTTTAGCTGACTATCTTGGGCATATCCTAGAATCGATTTCGCAAATTCAAAATTACTGTGAAGACATTGATGAAGTTTCTTTTCTAGAAAACCGAATGGTTCAGGATGCAGTGATTCGCAATTTAGAAATTATTGGAGAGGCCAGTAAAAATATAGTACGCATAGCGCCTGAATTTATCTCAGCTCATCCAGAATTGCCACTAGCGTTTGCCTACGATATGCGAAATCTTTTGGCGCATGGCTACTACAAGGTAGATTTAATAGTGGTCTGGAAAACAATTGAGCGCGACTTACCTTACCTACAAGAGCAAATTAAACTAGCTGTACGTGATTTGTGAAAATATTCAATTTCCAAATTGCACCAGCTTTACTGCTGTCGTAATCTTTATTGATACATGCTCTTTGATAAAACAATTAAATATTCATCAATATTCGCTTGGTAGCATGATCACCCAGTACTCGGTGTCCCAACAAGCGTAAAGTTGAATCTGCTCCAAAGGGAAATCTGTATACGGTATAGCTTGTCTCGCATGCTCATGTCCATTACCGTCTTCGTAAATTAATGTTGCTGTGGTCCCCAGCAATTCCAGCTTAACCAAGACAAACCAATCCTGAGTACCGATCTCATTTAAGTGACTGGCTACTGCATCCATCAACCAATAACAAGCTGCTTGATCTGCTAGATACTTTGCGCCATCAGTTAATAAGTGCTGGCGCGATATCCTCGTATAGCTTGTCGTACCAGTAAATTGCGCTAGTTCTGCTAACAAAGAACTGCTGCGTTTGTATGTCATATCTAATTCCCAAGTGCTGTTCTGGAAATTAGTATTTGTTCAGTTTGAATAATGGACAACCGATAATTGGATAACCCGTCTAGTTGATGGGTTTTTCTCAAGCTCGCGAGCTGGTTGTGAATTTAATAACCAACAAAATCAAGCTAAATCTTAGTTTTACCCCTGGGCACAGTAATAAATCCCTGATAAGTGCAAAATTCCACGCAATAAAACGCCCTACAGCACGTTTTTGTCCTCCTTGGAATGCTCTGCGTGCTGGACCCGTTCTAAAACGCTTTTAGGGCTGGATTTAAGCTCGTTAAAAGTTATCCACAGCCATTGCGAATTCAGTAACCAAAAACCTATTAAAACTGTGCTTTTCATAGATTTCGAGGATAAGTCATTGATTCTTTGAGAGCTAATCCAACCCCAAAAACTATCCCACAGTCAGTAATAAATAATACCAAGATTGGTTGTTGATTTAGTAATTTTTACCACTTTCCGGTTGCTCAGCTAAATATCTGATTGCAAAATAAAGACTGTTTAAAGCAGATCACTGGAGAATTTATGGCACAAGCACGTACCCTAGATGAGCATGAATTGGTTCGAGTTTTAGCTCATATCAGTACACTCAAATACGCGGCACGTAATAGCGCCATGCTGCTGTTAACTCACTGGGCTGGACTTCGCGTGGGGGAAGTTGCATGTTTACGTTGGAGTGATGTCACAACAACTGATGGACAAATAAAAGATGAAATCCGGTTACTGCCCGATATGACAAAAGGTCGACATGCTCGCACCGTATTCATCAACGCAAAACTAAAAGCTGCACTACAAGATTACGCCGATCAAGCTAGATGCGTCGATCGCAGTTATCCATTCTTTGCCAGTCAGAAAAGCATCAAATCCGGATTCAGTGCTAACAGCTTGGCGCAAACGTTTACGGCGCTTTACGAAAGTGCTGGGCTTGAGGGAGCAAGTAGCCACAGTGGTCGAAGAACGTTTTTAACAAACTTAGCTAATAAGGGCACTGCGATTCACTTGCTCAAAACGCTTGCTGGTCATCGCAGTATCAGCACAACAGCATCATATCTGTACTCTAATCCCACACAATTGAGAGCAGTAGTTGAGTTGATTTGATGTTACTAATATTATTTTACAAAAATATTAGTAACATACCGTTTCATATAAAAATCCAATTAAACTTTTAAATTCAATCAAAAGCATCCAGAAGAATTAAATAAAATATTTCTGAAAATCTATTAATTTTTTGCACTGTGTGACTTGTTTATCGCTAAATTAACGAGATTTTTGTACCTGAGGTTGCCCGCCACTTCCCAGCTTTATCCTGCAGCACTACATCCACTCCCCAACCACGAGCAGCGCTATTAATCTGCGCCGGTGGCAACATGAAAAATACTTTGGTTAAGGCATCTGCCATCACACAACTAGGCGCCAACACTGTCACCGAAGACCAATACAATGGTGAATCACCTGAGTGGGGATTCAAAATATGATGGTGTTTATGATCAGCACTAAACACAGTGTGTGAGTCAGAAGAAGTCGCCATCGCTCTAACATCAGCGACAATAATTGGCATAGACGATTTGATGCTATCTAATTGATGGTCTTGTGTAGACTCTGATTTTTTAAGTTCACCCAAAGCAGCGTGCTCAATACTAAAAGACCAAGGCTGATCATTCGGTGCATGGCCAAGTAAAGAGGTTTCGCCTGCATCAATCACGGCATGTCGTATGCCATGCGCTTCTAGCGCAGCACGTGCTTTGTCCGAAGCATAGCCTTGCGCAATGCCATTGAGTGACAAACTCATGCCAGATAAATTTAAGCGCACGACTGATGCAGAGGACTCTACTGCTCGCCAATTCACATTTTGTTTTGCACGTTGTAGTTCACGCTGACTTGGTAAGCGTGATTCCTCTGTCGCCTTAGTCCATACTTTCCATAAAGGCTGCATGCTGACATCAAAGGCACCAGCACTACGCATTGAAATTTTTTTGGCTAAATCTAAAACCACTCTTAAATCAGCATCAGGCTGTTGCAACACGCCGCGTGCGTTTAAACGACTAAGCGCACTATCGGGATCAAATAAACTCATTTGACGCTCTACACTACGTATTACATTGACTGCCGCAGTTAAAGCCGTTTCAAGTTGATCGACATTTTCATGTGCAGCTTTGATCCACAACGTGGTACCAAAACCAACCATACTACGTTCACGCCAGATCAATTTTTCAGAAGTAGCGAGGGTAGCGGCTTGCGCACTCCGCATGAAAAATGGTGAGGCATAGGTAGCACCTAATAAACCCAAACCTAGTAGTAAACATTGACGGCGTTGCATCATAAATCTCCACTGACATAAATTGGAATAAACCGCTTATCATTTATGCGCTTAAATTTAAGCTCTTTAATTAATGGCAGACATCGCTCTTGATCCTGATAGATAGATACGCAATCTAAACACTGAAAACATTCACTGTAATTAATTTTACCAACCGGGGAAATCGCTTGATATTCACAACGATGACGACATGATTGACAGGGTGTACCACAGGCATCACGGCGCGGTATCCACGACCACCGCTGTAAAAAATTTACCGTAGCTAGCGCCGCACCTAAGGGACAGATATAACGACAATAACCTCGATAGACCAATACACCACATCCCAGACAAATCACTGCCCACAAGACATACGGCCATTCACGTACAAAATAAAAACTAATTGCTGTTTCAAATGGCTCAATGGCCACAGCCATTTCAGCAAACGAAGGTGCAACAAACAAAGACGCTAATATAGTTGTCAGCACGCCATATTTAATCCATTTGAGTTTCGCATCAAGCGCCGTGCGCAAACGTCGTTGATGTAGTCCGGTAGCATTTGCGATCATACTAACTAGCTCTTGCAAAGCGCCGAAGGGACATAACCATCCACAAAAAGTACTGCGTCCCCAAATGAACAAAGTCAATGCAGTGAAAATCCACAAGATGCTCGTTATAGGATCATTTAATAGAAAAGTTAAATCTCCTCCACTCGTTAATGATTCTACGGCTGCAGTGACATTCACAATGGTAAGTTGACCCTGAGCGAACCATCCTATATAACCCACTGTAAA
>JACCDP010678682.1_pt1 | contig 10355 bp, 12 predicted proteins | sample 7445841 | NCBI WGS metagenome assembly JACCDP01 (sample SAMN15323441, study PRJNA562643) | freshwater metagenome | isolation source: river surface water | place: USA:Blue River Watershed | collected 2017-08-17
CAAAAAAAAATAACTGAATTTTTACTAGAAGCTGACCCAGGACAACCTAAAAGAACCTATAATAAATTAGGTGCTTATTCTAAAATGAAAACAGCTTGGACAGATAAGCCAGTTAGTTTTCAAGATGCTGCTGTCTTCGGGGGTAAAACATCTGCAGGTAATTACGCATCAGCAGAAAAATTTGCTCGTAAATTAGAATTACGTCAAGAAATTAATGCACTTAAAAAGAAATTAGACAAATCAAGAAATGTTGATGAAGTAGCAGCATTAAATCAACAAATTAATGATATTAGAGCTATGATTGAAGAAATGGAAAAAGCTAATGCTGTGGAAAATCCATATTTGTAGATGCTGATAAAGCTATTCAAAGTCAAATGGGTCAATTATCTTCTTCAACTGCAATTGAAGAACCCACTGAAGAAGATTTAGAAATTGACCGTCAAATTGCAGCTGAAAGGCAACGCAAATTAGCTGATGCAGATGAATTAGCTAGAAAATATTCTACCCCTGAAGATTACGCTGAAAATGAAAAGTATCGTACTCGTGCTCAAAAAGGTTATTATAATATGAGTACTGATATGTCATCTGGCGGTCCTCAGGATTTAGTTAGCGATACTAACTTAGCTGATAAAATTATTGATTATACTGATTCCATTAATCGTATGGAAAAATTAATTAAATCTGATGCTTATTTATTAGCAAATCTTAACAAACCTGCAACTGAAATAATTGATGAAGCTATTAATATTCCTGTTGAAAAATATCCTACAAACATCGATCAATTTGAACAGTTAATTGATTTATTGGCAGGCATGTATGTTAAATTAATTTCAGCAGAACATAATTTAGTTTTACAACAATCTGATGATAAATCTAGGGCTAATAAATTACAGCAATATGATAAAAAATCAATAGAAGTTAATAATAAATTAGTAGATTTAGCGACATTTGTTAAATCTATGATTATTAATAAAGCAGCTGCTAAATACCCAGATTTAGCTCAACGTTTAGCTATATTGGCTCGTCAAGTTGATAAAGTTAGAAATAGAGAAAACATGGCTGAAAAGAAACGTTTCTTTAATTATGAAACAATTGCAGATGCTTCACAATATTGGAGTGGTGTCTCAGGTGTAAAACAAGCCATGGCAGCTATGTTGCAACAAGCAACTTGGATTCAACATTTATTAAGAAGTAATATTTTAGCTGATATGAAAACAGTTACTTTCGAAAAATTTGTTGAAACAATTGACGATGTATATAACGTTAGTTTAGGTTTTAAAAATTCTGAAGCTGCTTCTTTACAACAGAAATTGGAAGCAATTCAAGGTAAAATTGAAGAAGAAGGGGATTTGCAAACAGATTCAAAAACTGAAAAGAAAGTTTTAAATAATCCTGAATTAAAAGCACAATTGATGGCAAATCCTGAATATATTAAATTAGTCAATGAGAAAAAATGGTATATTAAAGAGAAACAGACTTATGAAGGATATGTTAGTTTTTATGGTCCAGGTGATGATGGATATTCACAAGGTGATTATGAAAGTGCATTAGATAAGATTGAAATGGCTGAATCAGAAATGGCTGAAATTGATGCCAAAATTACTAAATTAGAATTAGAGATAATGAAGAATAATTCTGGTAAAAAAACCAAGAAGATGGATAAAAAATCTAAAGATGCTGCGGCAAACTTAAAACATGCTATTAGTCAAGCTGATATTTGGGATAAAAAAGCATATTCTCCAATTAAAGGTAAAAAAGGTGAATATGATGCAACTGAAATGACACAATTTGGAAATATTAAAAATCCAGAATATAGTCCTGACTTTTTATTAAATAAGGCTCGTTTAATCGATCCAAAAACAGGTAAAGCTAATATTGATTTTGTTAAGAAAATGGGCGATTTTTACGAATATCCTAATTCAACTGATGAGTATAATCGTATAGATCCTACCACACGTTATCTACAGGCATTAGGTAATGATCAACAAATTGGTCGTGGTGTAGATCCGATGTTTATGGAAAGATTGATGAATGATAATACTAGTCCATATCGTCAATTTAATAGTCTTTTAATTGGGGAATTTTTTGATAAAGAAAAAACTAAAGATTATAAAGAAGGTGTTAGAAACGCAATTATACGCTGGATGCAAACATATTATAATAGAAAATTTGGTGGGGCTGACAGTGACGAGAAGCTTATTAATAAAATTAGTTTTTATACTTTCGGATTAGAAAATACTGACATGGAACCAAAAGAAGGTTTTGTCGAACAAAAGCCAAATGAATTTATAGATGATATTCAAAATTATTATAATAAAATAAGTGATAAAGGTGCATTTAATACATTAACACCACCAGGACCAGCATTAGGCGGAATTAACTTTTTTAGTAATCCTGCAATGCGTCAAGAATTTTTTCAAAAAATTTGTGATGAAGCTACTTTAAAAGAAGATCCAAATAATCCATTAGGATTAAAGAAACGTTCAGGTGCTTTTATTGGAGCTGCTTTAAGAAATTTATATGATGAAAATGTAGTAGATTATTTTACTGATTTTGTGGAAGATTTAGGAAAAGCTAAATTGAAAGTATTTTTAGAGAAATCGTTCTCAGCTTCTGAATTTTATGAAACTTATGGCAATGTTATTGCGTCTCCTGAAAAAGCTTAATAATGTTGATACATAGAAGATAGAGGTTTAAATAAAATGATGAATTTGACACAAATTATGATGGGTTATTTTAATGATGAAAGAGGTAATTTAATGTTAAATGAAAATACCAATGCTCCTGCGGGCGCTCGTACTATGCCTATTATGGTGTCAAAATCTAAATGGAGTGTTGATGACAAAATTATGTCTAGAATTTACGAATTTGACTCAAAAGAAAAGTCATTATTTTTTGCGCAACAGGTCTTAGAATATGTGCAAGAATCAGAACATAATATCGAGGTTAGATTTAAAAGAGATAAGTGCACAATAATTATTAGAGCTTTATCTCCTTATATTACTGAATTAGAAAAAGATGTTGCAGATTATTTCGATGAAATTTACAAAGATTCTAAATATTTAAAATTGGATTATGACGAAGAATTATAATCCAAGGATAATATGAGTAATGATGAACATGTCTTTTTAAGCGATAGTTTAAAAGACATAATTGACTTAACCAGTTTAGAAGACACTTTTACTAAACAAAAAACTGATGAATTAAAATATATTGATTCTGACGCTTATTTATTAGTTAAATTTATAGATATTGAACAACCTATCGTATTAGAGGTCTTTCAATTTAAAAAGAATAAAAACTTTACTTTTAAAATGTTAGAAATTAAAACAAACGTAATAATTCAGTTTCTTAATCAGAAAATTGAATCAGTTCTATTAAAAATCAATGAAACTCAATATACTAATTTCTTTCATTGCGATAATTATGATATTTTATATTCAATGCAATACAATATGAAAGATAATTATAAATTAACTATAAAAATCAAAACATACGAGGATGTATTATGAGCAATAATTTCGATAAATTCATGAAAGATATTTTACACAACCAAACTAGACAGATTAGTTGGCAACTTCCACATTTAGATCAACAAGGCACTCATGAAGAATACATGAAACGCCTCAGAATGCAACGTGAACGCGAAATGTGGCAAAACAGGATTGAATGGAGACGTTAAATGAATATTTCACAACTCATTAATATCTTAAATAAACAAATCAATGAAGGCGATATCACTGATAAGGAATTAACGCGTCAAGCTGAATTAGAAACTCTTAATCATTTTAGAGCTAAAAAAAAATCTGATAAAAAAGAAGATAAAGAAAAAGTTAATGATGATGAAGATGAAAATTCTGATGATAAAAAAAAGGATACACCACGTCCAGCGGCCAAAATGAATCCTAAACAATTAAGAATTCAAAATCAAAAGAAGAATCAAACACAAGATGATACAGAATTTGAAGAAGATGATAATCCTTTAGATGTTTTTCATGCCCAAATTACAAAAAATGTAGTACCAAATTCAAAAGAAGATGAGGATGATGAAGAAACAGAAGAAACTTCAAAAACACCAGCTAATAAAAATGCTAACATTAGAGAAAAGCCTTTAAATTTAGAAAATGCAATGCAATTTGAAAAATTTGTTAAAATTGTTAACTCTTTTAGAGCAACAGAAAGTATTACAAATGATAAAATTGTGAAACAATATTGGGAAAAATTAACGTTAGCTGAAAAACAGGTAATTTATATCTTTTTTGATAATTTAACAAAAACATCAGACGCTGAAAAAAATCCAGATTTCAAAATGCCTAAATCACCAGCTCAAATCGGTATTAAAATTTTACCTTATGGTAATAATAGTAATGGACAACAAAAAGATGTTAAACATGTTAATACACCACCACCACAACAAAAAGTTGCAACTAAAACCAATGTAGAAGTAAAACCTAAAACTAATTCACAAAATCCAATTACACCAATTACAGTAGGTGAATCACATAAACGATATATATCAATTGATGCCTTATTAAAAGAAGTGAAATGATATGGAACCTGTGCAAGTTTATGTTAATTTAATCTTAACTGAAAGTTTTAGAAAGAATGTCATTCCAGATTATTATGTAACCATTCGTGGTGAAAAAACCAAGTTTGGTAATAAAAAGTCTGTGGAAGATTTACAATATAGAATAGGCGATGCCGCACGTGTTAGAGACAGTTACCCAGCTCGATCTGATGGGCGTGTTTATTTCTCAGGCATTCTCAGAATTCTACGTCGTGAATTAAAGGCAGCTCAAAAAATACTCCAGAATTTACCCGAATAACTTTTCTTATAAAATCTATATAAACATACTTTCTATTCAATAGAGATGACGTGGGATATCATAGATGAAACATTTATACGCTATTAATATATTAAAACACCCTTATCTTAAAGACGAAACGCAAGTTAAAAATCTCTACGATAAATTACAAAACACCACCTCATGGATTGTCAATCCTGGTGAATCATATGTCATACGTCGTACTTTATCAGGTAGCTGGGTTTGGGATAAAATGACTAGAGAACCAGTCGATTTAGGCGGACGTTTGTTTGATAATCCTTGGGTTGAAAAATTTAATCAAGAAAAACTAAATCAAAATTTTTATGAAGTAGGACGTAACCCAAATAAAGGCTTTCTTATGATTAATAACACCTTATGGGGTTTATGCCAATTTGATGTCTCAGTTAAAGGAAGAAAATTAACACGTTTAAAGGTACCTGATCAAATAATCGATCAGATTGCTGATGAATTAGGTTTTCAGAAAAGAGAACCATATCAGAACAACTATCTATCTATCTATTACGTGGACAAAAACGGTTTATCTGACAATTTACAAACCATTGTTGACCAAACTGACCAACTAATTGTTAATTTTGATGAAAGTTTTAAGATTCCTATTTATATTTCAAAAGATAAAGATACGATTGCTACAATCGAAGTGGAAGAAAAATAAGATGTCTGGACATTATAAATTAGTTATTCAAAACAAACAGAAAAATTTGCTTAAAGAAGATTTGATGCAATATTCTTTTAAACAACATGTATTACCGATTTTTCAAGATTTATATAAAGCTTCAACCAATATTTTTAAAGCAACAATTATTAGTGTTGGAGCAACTGTAGAATATCGAATTATTTCTAGAAATATTAAAGGTTTTGCTTCATTAAAAAGTATTAATAAAAAATTTCAAGAAAAAATAGAAGAAGCATCTAAATTATATACTGAATCTGTCCCTGAAAGTGTACGAGGCGATGTTGATTTATTATTTGGTATGACAAATCCTGCTGCTACTGTCGCGACAAGATTAATTGATACAACACTAGATAGTAAAGGTTTAGATACTTATATTCCTTTTTTTTGGTTTACTAAATATTTCTTTACGAAAGGTGAAGGTGGTTTTTTTTCAACAGATGTTGAAAAGTGGGGTGATTTATTTGGCTTTAAATTTAACAATATTATCTGGTATAAAGGTTTTATTTATAAAGATTTAATCATTGATAATGTTAAATTTTTAGAAGAACATGTTTATTTGTTAGATAAATCTCATATTGAAATGTTTAAAGGTATTGATACTATAGAAAAATTGGAAGCTAAATTTGAATCAGTTGCATTATTTCTGAAATGTTTTAAACTTTTTGAGGCTTTTTGTTCACCTGTTGTTGAATTTTATAACTTTGCTAAAAAATGGGATGCTGATAGAATGTTGGACGGTTTAAAGGTTATAGTTCGTAGAGAAATGAAAGAAATACAATATAATAACGAGACTGATATTAATAAAAGAACTGACATTCAAAAAGAAATTGAGAAGTTACGTCAAGAACAAAAAATATTAGTCGACGAATTTGTTGATGATGTTACGCAAAAAGGAAAAATTATTTTTGAACATGAAATTAATTTAGTACCTAAACTGATGGATATTTTATTAGGATTTGAAGGAGCAGACCAAGTTAGCTCTAAAGTTTATTCTGTTTTATGTGCTGTTGTTAATGTGCCGATTGATAAAATTAATGAAGTATTAGATAAAACCCCTATAATAAAGGACATTGGTTGGCGTTTACCTAGAATGAGTGGCACTAGCGGTGGTGGTTCTGGCAATGGTGGTTCTGGCAATGGTGGTTCTGGCAATGGTGGTTCTAATAATAGCGGGAGCGGAAACAATTCTGGAAACGTAAATAATAGCGGAAATAATGGTAATAATGCACCTATTGAAATTAATCTTCATAATGATGCGCGTCTTATTATTAAAAAAAATCAAAAAATGTTAAAAGAAGATAAGAACAATCATATTAAAATTCAAAAAAATGTTGAAAATAAAGTAAATATATCTGAAGATGATTTATCTGAAATTCAAGAATTAGGTTTAAATCAATACAAACCAAATGGAGCTGAAGAGATTGTAATTAAGAATTTAATGAGTGATAAAAAAATTGGTAAATACGCGAAACAATGGCTAGAGTTTGTGAAAATATCAAATCAAATCAAGAATAAGCCAAAAGAAAAAAGAAAAGAATTGTTTTTCAAGATGTTAAGATTTTCATTAAAATATTTTAATCTTATGCAACAAGAATTACAAGATGCGTTAATCGATATTAAAAATAATCCACAGTCAGATATCGCACAGAAAGTTAGTAGTGAGTTAAATAAAAAATATGATTTCGAAATGACTCCTCAAGGATTTGCTAAAAAAACATCATATGATTTTGAATTATTATGTAATATTAATACAATTTACGTAGGATCATATTTAATTAACATTCAGTTCGTCTTTGAAAAAAATCAGGTTATTTATCGTTTTTTGAAAGAAAGAAATGTTGATGATGCAAGATTATTAATTAATAATTTGCGTAATAATATTATTCAGAAATTAACATTAGATGAAAGTCTGGTTAAGAAATTTGAAGGTATTGGTAAAGAAGCTATTAAAGTTTTTGGTGAAAAATCTAGAACTATTGAAATATTTCAAAATGCGCAGCAAGATTTACATCAATCAATTGATGAAAATAAAACAGCGATAATCGATTTTTGTAATGATTTTATTAAAGTTTTGGAAGATTTTAATCATTTAAGTGAATTTGATAAATTAAATAAATTAAATGATATGATATCTGAATATGATGCAACCTTACAAATTAATTTAAATCAAATTTACAATAGCTTTTTACCTGCTTTAAAAACTTTAAAAGATAATTTTAATGTTAATTTAAAACAGAAGAAAGATGAATTTCAAAAAGAATTTGATGAATTATTAGATAGAATGGATTTACAATCTTTTGATAAAATTTATACTGATAATAAAATTAAATTTGAAGAAAAGTATAATAACTGTATTAAATACACAGGATTAAATAAAGATGGTTCTAAATTAATTGCTAATTTAACAGAATTAAAAAATATTCAAAAGGATTATCAAGAAAAAATTAAAAGTTATACTGACAATTTAACAAAAAATCAAACTGGCAAAGAAAAAGACACTAATAATAAAATTACACCAGTTGACGCTAAAAAAGAGAAAGCTACTTTAAAAATTGATACCAATTCAATTAATCCTGTTAGCGTTAATACAGATGAAGAACAAGGAGAAGAAGAATAAAATGAATGAACGTACCAATTGGATTCCAAATATTTTTTATGAAGAAGATGTAGAAGGAATTACTCGAGGTTTTCCTTTTATTGAAGTACCGCAAGATAAAGATATGCCAAATTGTTTATTTATTTATGGCATGAAAACTTTAGATACTAAAGTCGATGAGGAATTTGAAAAAGAAGTAGTTATGTATTCATACGCGAATATGACAGTTTTAAAAGATAAATTGCCACTAATGTTATTTAATGAAGTTAGAATGGCTTTAGGCTTACAACCATTACATGAAGCAATATCTGCAACTGATAAAATGTTAGAAAATGTGGTAGAAGGCTTAAAAAAAGAATATGAAATTCAAAAAAACGTCGATAAGATGATAAATAGAATTAATGAAATAAATTTATCATCAGAGGAAGAAAAAAATGAGAATTGAGAAATCACGTTTAATGGAATTATCAGGTTTTAATGCTGGTCATCAACCTTTATTAATGTTAGAATCAGGCCAACCAGTTTATGCTTATGATTTAGCTGAAATGATTCAACAAGAAATGCGTAAAGTCATGCAAGAAATGCAAATTCGTAAAGCTGAACAAGATATTATTAAAGCACAAGCTAGTCGTTCAGCTAGCGCTGCAATGGGCTTTAGTGGTATTGGTTTTGGACGTCAACATATGTCTAGTCAACGTCCTACTTACGGTGCTGGTGGGACTCGTGGCTTTTTAGGTCATGGCTTTAGATAATCTTTTTTTTAATGTATAACTAATTCTTTTTTATTATAATCAACTATAAACATCAATTGGAGTTGATTATGAAATACAATTTCAAAGTAGGCCAAATTGCCTATATTAACTATAGCAAAAAGCGACTCATTATTCCTGTTAAAATTGTTGAACAAATCGTACGTAAAACAGAACATGAAGAATTAGTCGATTGGAATTTAGTCACACCTGATAAAAATTCTTTATTATGTTCTGAATTATCTGACCCTATTTATGCTACCTTAGATGAAGCTAAACAAGCCTTATTAAAATCGGCCGAGAGTGCTATCCATAAAATGGCTGAAGTCTGTTATGAAATTCAAAGTAAAACTTGGCCAATTATAGCTAATAATACTCTTAATAATGTAACGCACGTGAAAGATATAAAAAACTTAGATAAAATAAAAGTAACCCTATCAGATGGTACCATTGCTAACGTGGCAGTGCCAAGCATGGACTTACCACAAGATACCTATCAGGAAGAAGAATAATTATGAAAACTTTAATTTTGGATGGGTACAATTTATTTTATAGAGCCAGGTTTTCAGGCTTAAAAGACGGAGAAACCACAACTGTTTTTAACTTCTTTCGTAGTTTAAGACTACTAGTTGAAACCACCAATCCTGATAAAATCTTCCTAGTTTTAGAAGGTTATCCTAAGAAACGTTTTGAACAACATGCTGAATATAAAGGCACCAGAACCTATCTAGATAATTCTGATAAATTTAAGGAACAACGTCGTCAAATTGTTGATTTGCTTCAAAAATATTTTCCAATTCAAATTGTACGTCATGAAGATTATGAATGTGATGATATTATTGCTTATTTAGCTCGTAAGGAAGAAGCTGAATCTAATCAAGTCACGGTAGTTTCTTCAGATACAGACTTTATACAATTAATTACCGATAATATTCAATTGTATAATCCAGTAAAAAAGGAATATCTACCAAAGCTTGATTATGATTATGTTACTTTTAAATCATTAAAAGGTGATTCAGCTGATAATATTATTGGTTTCACAGGCGTTGGTATCAAAAAAGCTGAACAGTTAACTCGAGATGCTGTTAAATTAGAAAACTTCTTAAATGAAGGTGATAATCGACAAAAATTTCACTACAATATTGAATTAATTAGATTTCATCAATTATCTGATGAAGATATTAAAACTATTCAATATTGGTCTAGACCTGTTGACAATCAGTTTACAGAATTACGTAAGATTTTTACTGAAATGCATTTTTATTCTTTAACTAACAATACAGCTTGGACACGTTTTACTAAAACATTTGAAAAATTTTTTAATTAAGCATGTAAATGCTAGAATTTTTCTTTATAATAAATTTATAAATTAATCAAAGGAAACAAAATGGAAAAAGTTTTAGACGATTCTACTCAAAGATCTTTAAGAGAACAAAAAGTAATTACAACCGATGAAGTAGCTATGAAGGTTGGAGATATTTTCTTGGCTG
>JACCDP010062486.1_pt1 | contig 10354 bp, 11 predicted proteins | sample 7445841 | NCBI WGS metagenome assembly JACCDP01 (sample SAMN15323441, study PRJNA562643) | freshwater metagenome | isolation source: river surface water | place: USA:Blue River Watershed | collected 2017-08-17
CCAACCAGAGCAATCTCTTTAATGTGGAATCAACGTTCAGTAGATACATTCTTAGGTTTACCATTCAATATTGCTTCTTATGGATTACTACTTGAAATCATTGCTAAAGCAGTTAATATGGTACCTGATGAGCTAATTGGAAATTTAGGTGATGTTCACTTATACTCAAACCATATCGAACAAGCGAAAGAACAAATAGGCAGAGAAATGACTTGGGAAGAACAAGTTCAGTGGGTGATGAAGAACACCGATGTTGAGATGGAGAATTTATACATCGTTGAAGAAATTGCAAAAGATACAACACCTAAACATACTAGACAACCTTATCCACTCCCCCAACTGAATATCAACACGGAGTTTTGGCCAACTGAAAGTGGTTCGTGTGGAGAAGGTCCGTTGGATGCAGCGGCAGTATTCAAAGGATTCCGAGATGATAATTTCTGTAAATGTTTATTAGAATCAGATATACAGCTTGTCAATTATCAATCACATCCAGCGATTAAAGCACCTTTATCAAATTAGTTATGATAGAACTTCAATTAAAAACTGGTTGCAAAACTTTAGTATCTGAAAATCTAATAGAGAGAATAGAAGAAGTTCCAGATTTTAGCACTTCGGGCAGCTCGGGTGAGAAGCAGCCATATTGCTTTGTGTACTTTTTAATGAGACCAGACCCTATTATAGTTGCAGAATCTCTATCAGAGATACAAAAGAAACTTGAAAAGAAGAAGTACACTACTTTTTAAACATTTTCTTTCTTTTCCATAAAATGTTTATGGAATCAAAGTACTTCGAGATCTGGTTAAAAGTTAAAGCCGATCAATTCAACAAAACAAATTTACGGTTAGATCCTTTAGACGAGCAGATAATGGCTTTTCTGGAAGAAAATGTAGGTTTAACTCCAGTCTTCTCTAGAGAATTAAATTTTTCAAATGTCTTTGAAGCTTTGAAACGAAAAATACAAGAAGATTAAGTGAAAAAAATATTGGTCGTAGGAGACTCTTGTGTAGATGAGTTTGTGTATGGAGTTTGCAAGAGACTGAATCCAGAAGCACCAACTCCTATTTTTTCTCCAGTACACACTTCTAGCAATCCGGGTATGGCTGGAAATGTAGTAGAAAATTTAAAAAGTCTTCAAAGTTTCAGCATAGATTTTGTTACAAATAAAAACAAAATAGTTAAGACTCGATATGTAGAAGAAAATTCAAATTATATTTTATTACGTGTAGATGAAAATGATGCTGCAGAACCTGCTTCAATTGAAGAACTTATGAGAATAGGTATTCAAAAATATGATGCAGTTATTGTCTCAGACTATAATAAAGGATTTTTGAGTGAAGAAATAATAGAGTACATTCTTAAAATGGCAAGATGCAGCTTCATTGATACGAAGAAACCTTTTGGGGATTGGATCAGATTTGCGTCTTGGATAAAAGTAAATAAGAGTGAATCCACAAACCCTCTACATAATCAAGAAGTTTTGAGAGAAGTTAAGTCTAGAATGATAATAACTCTCGGTTCGGGTGGAGCTTCTTTAAACGATAAAATTTATCCAACTAAAGCTGCAGAAGTTAGAGATGTGGTAGGAGCCGGCGATACTTTTATGTCTGCACTCGTTGCAGCTCATTTAAAAACATACGACATCAAAAAGTCTATTAAATTTGCAAATGATTGTTCATCTCGAGTTGTTAGAAAAAGAGGAGTTACCGATATGTCAGAGATGATAAATTACTATAACCAACTCAAATGATATACATATTTCTTATATACTTTCTCGTAGTTTTTATCTACTTTATTTTTATAATGAAGTCTGAAAGACAAGAAATTGCTGAAAAAATAGTAAAGGAAGTGGATGAACATAATCTAAAAGTATTGAAGGATTTATCTCAGCAAAAAATTAATCCAATTGAATATAACAAGCAGATTAAACAATACAAAAGAGAAGTTTCTAATGCAATACTTTCTAGAGGTCTAGGCTATCCAATCTCATTGATTCTTAAACTTTTTAAGAAATTTCAATATAAAAAATAAATAATATACATGCAGGATATTATTAGACAATACTCAGAAGAAATTTTAAACCTCTATTCGGAAGGTTTGAATTATAGTCAAATCGCTAGAAAGCTTAATGAAGATTTCTCTTTAGGAATCAGCAATCTAGATTCTTTTAGAAGATCAATCTCATCTCATATCGCAAAAGGATTAGAATCTGAACCTTTCAAAGAAATTTCAGAAGAAATAGAAAAAGAAGAATCTACATTTGCCGATAAGTATCAACATGAGCAGAGTTACTATTATGATGAGGTAAAGGACCTCTACATAGTTCATATCAAAAACAGACCATACCGATTTACTGGTACAATAGTCAGAGATATGAAAGCCAGGTATTCTAACATGGACGGATCTCCAGAGACTATTAATGAAATATGTAGAAACTTTGAGATACCCCGAAATGTATTTGTTAATCTTAAAACAATTCTCGGTTGGAGTCATGATTCAGAGCCAGTAACTGACGAAGAATTAATGAGCAGAGATATGGACGAAATGGTTCATGATCTGCTGCAAAAGAGAAAATTCTCATACTTCCAAAAATATACAAGGAAAGAAGAGAAGATGCTGCAAGAAGCAGCTTCTAACTGGTGGGCTTTTCAAGGATTGAAGGTGAATCCTTTTGTAGAGAAAATGAAAGAATATCTTTCAAGCTACAAAGTAGAAAAGATTAAGTTACCCGAAGGAGAACAACACGCAGTAGTTATTTCTCCCTACGATCTTCACTACGGAAAGTATTCTTGGTCAGGTGAAGTGATGGAACAATATAATAGACAAATTGCAAGAGAACTTCTCCTAGAAAAAACAAGAAATCTGATTCCAGATATTATCAAATACAATGTCGAAAAAATAATCATACCAGTAGGATCTGACTTTTTTCACATTGATACTCTGGGCGGAACTACAACAAAGGGAACACCTCAAGACTGTGATGGTACTTATGTACAAATTATGGTTGAAGGAAACCAGTTGATGGTAGAATTTATTGATATCTTGAGACAAGTTGCAAATGTCGAGATTGTTCTTGCAGCTGGTAATCATGACTTTAAACTTTCTCATGCTCTTCTTCAGTTCTTAGGAGCTTACTACAGAAATGCAGATGACGTAAATGTTTTAGAGTCTCACCGCTTTAGACAGTATTTTACATACGGAAAAACTCTAATGGGATTCACACACGGAGATGGAGCAAAACATTCAGACTTGCCTCTTTTGATGGCTAATGAATCTCCCGCTGAATGGGCTACATGTCCCAACAAAGTCTTCTTTACCGGACACTTACATCACGAAGTAGTTAAAGACTACAACGGAGTAAGAGTATTTCAAATGCCCAGTTTATCAGGTAGTGATAGATGGCATCACAATCACGGGTATGAAGGTTCTGTAAGAGCATTACATGCATACGTGATCAATAAAGAAACTGGAGTGAAAGCCACATTGATGGCTAACGTATCCAAATAAACATCTTTAGGTTGGCTTTGCCGTAAAACTGTGGTTTCCTAATATCTATTCAAGGGCCGCAGGGCCCTTTTTCTTTTGTAGTGTATTGGATTCTATACATTAACATTTATATGTTAATAACCTGTTCATATTAAATATTTACATTTCTAAAACTTTTATTATTTTTGAATTAATAAATTACTTACCTATACCCAAGATGGAAAATTACTACAAAGAAATCAGAAAATTGAAATTACTTTCTCATGATGAGGAAGTGATTTTATCTGGGGAAATTAAACGTGGAGACAAAGCAGCCCTGGAAATTTTAATCAAACACAATCTTAGATTGGTGATTAAGATCGCACAGTCCTATCAAAATGTAGGTTTAGACTTTGATGATATTGTTTCTGAAGGCAATATCGGATTAATTGAAGCTGCAACTCGATATGACGGAGACAAAGGTAACCGATTCTCAACTTATGCATCATGGTGGATTAAGCAATCCATATTATTTGCAATATCGCAAAAGGGTAGACAGATACGTTTACCAATGAATGTGATAAATGACATGAGAAAAATCCTTGGAAAAATAGAAATTGAAAGATCAATCAGTCTAGATACTACAGTTAGTGAAGATGATGATAGAAGCAATGAGAATTTCTTTCCAGCAGAATGTGTATACACAAAGGAAGAAAATAAAGAATACGCAAAATTCTTTGTTAAAAAATGTATCGATTGTGTAAATGAAAGAGACAGAGAAATTGTTCTTGCATATTACGGTATTGATAGAGAATATGAATTATCCAAAGATGATATTTCAGAAAGATACGGATTAACCAGAACTCGTGTTAATCAGATTTTAAAATCTTCAATCTCATCTATTAGAACAAAGCTTGGCGTAGGAGGAAACTCTTGACAAATTTGCTATATAATAAAGGTATGGAAGAATATGTAGAACCAACCTTTATACGAGAGCTACCCTCAGATACTAGAGTATCAGCTTTTCATATCAAGTGGAAAAATCAACATTATCATTTAGTGATAGCTCATCATGGCCGATATGGTGTACACACTACTTGCTATGAATCTACAAACAGGGGGAAACCGGATAGAAAAAAGATTGTTTTTTCATATCCTGGTGATGATGCAGATAAAGGTATTGATTACTTATTAGAATTTCTGAATGGGAATATTGAAACTCCCAGAATAGAAAAAATTTATTGATATGATTCTTCAAAGAAGAGAAGACGAAAGTGTAGAAGAATTAGTTCGTCGGTATTCAGACGAAATGCACATAAATGTTTGCAAAAAGGTTTGTTTTGCACTGCAACATAAACAGAAAAAAACAATCCTGGCCACTATTGAACCTGATGGATTTGATATCTTTTGTACAGAAGAAAATTATCTGGACACATTAGAAACAAATCTTCCACACATAGAAGACATGGAAGAATATGAGTTATGTAAAGAAGTTCATGAATGGATTTCAAAATTGAGATACAACAAATGGAAATATCAATAAAAGTAAGAGCACATACTTGTTATATAGGAAGAACTGGATTCTCTGCGCATGCCAGAGGATTTTTCAGAAACCTTTCCAATCATGTAGATTTAAGAGTTAGAAATTACACATGGGCAGATGATCCAGGAGATCATTTAGTAGAAAGAGACTATCAAATATTAGAATCTATCAGTCTTAATACTTCTGGGCACAGTGAATTTACAGAAGGAATGGGAGGGTCATATTCAGATTTTCCACTTCAACACGTTCAAGCATGGAGCCATTTGAACTTTAAAGATTTTAGAGGTGAGCCTGAATTTGTTCCCGATGTAGATATTGTGCTAATGGACACAAATCACTATTACTATTATGAACAACCAGATCCCAGGGTAAAAATTAGAATTGCTTATCTCGTTTGGGAAACCACAAGGCTCGAAGAGAATTTTTTCAGAGCAATTCAGAATAATTTTACCCACATTTATGTTCCTACGAAATGGCATCGTGAAATGCTGGTTGAACAGGGATATCCTATCCATAGAATTTTTGTAGTTCCCGAAGGAATTGATGAAGAGTTTCACAATAGTGAAATAACTGAACTTCTTCCTGATTATTCAGACGGAAGATTCAAATTTCTTTTCTTTGGTAGATGGGATTATAGAAAGGCAGTGCCTGAAATTCTTAGAGCATTCACCGAAGAATTTAAACCCGAGGAAGAAGTTGACTTTATCTTGAGCGCAGATAATTTATTCTCAATTGATGGAATGAATTCTACTGAAGAAAGACTTGATTTTTATGGACTTACAGATAACAGAATAAAAGTAAAACATTTTCCTTCCAGATCGGACTACGCAAATTTCATTAAGACTGGAAATGTTCTCGTAACATGTGCTCGAAGCGAAGGGTGGAATATTCCTCTAGCAGAAGCCATTGCAGCAGGTACACCTGTAATTTATTCAAATTACGGAGCACAACTTGAATTTGCAGAGGGTATTGGAACTCCAGTTCAATATGCGGAAATGAGAAAAGCCGAGCTCGGAAGTGGAAAGTCATGGTTTCAAGGATATTTACCAGGGGATTATTGTGAACCAGATTACGATGATCTTAAAAGAGCTCTGAGAGAAACATATGAACTTTGGGATGAAAAGAAAAAAGAAGCTGTAGAACAGGCACTAAAGATTAGAGAAAAATTTTCATGGGAAAGGGTTGCAGAAACCGGTGCAGAATATCTAAAGCTTCTAATGAATGAAAAAGATGCTACAACAGCAAAATCTAAGAACAATACGTTAGTAGCTATTCTTTCTCACCCTGACAATGAGGAAAAAGAAGCATACTTAAAAATATGTAATCACGAAATTAAGAAGCAAGGATATCAAACTCTTGTCTTGAGTCATATTCCTACTAGTGTTGATTCAAACTATACTCTAGTAGTTAAAGAGAATCCTGTGTTTACACTCGAAGAATGGGGACATAGGAAACCTTTTCCTCAATTTTTCATTAAAGCAGACACCTTCGAGTTAACCTATAAACAAAGTAAAAATTACGGATATGCAGTTTTAGAACTTTTGAAGAAAGCTTGTAGATTTGCAATCATGGAAGGTTTTGATAGAGTACATTTCGTAAACTATGATTATCTTTTATTCGACGAAAAGACTTTGAGTGTTATTGAAGATCAGATTGAAGAATGTAATGATTTCTTTGTAGGTGTTTCATGGGGAGATAATCTTGTAAGTACTGGATTATTTTCGGTAGATCCTGAAGAGTTTCTGGAAATTTCATTCGAGATTAAGACTCCAGAAGATTATGTTAACTATTCAAAGGAGAGCTCAATACTAGAAAGTATAGTTACGAAATTGATCAATTCTTCTCGAAGAACAAAATCTGTTTTACAGATGTCTGATATTCAAGGTGGCAGCAAATTTGATCTTCTTTCTTCTTTTGAAATTAACTCTCTTTCGGGTTCAATGCTGATTCCATGTATCGATAAATCTGGTAATTTGTATCTTTATCTGAGTGAATTTAATAATAGTATGCATTCCTTTATGCATTCTAAAAGTAAAGAATCAGATTTAAGCTTTAGAATTATACAAGGCGAAAAGTATTTAGATCTTGATTTTTCAAGTCAGAGATTCGTAAAATTAGATATTGAGCCCGGGACATCACCACAACCAGTAACTGTTAAAGATCTAAAAACTGGAAATGAGAAAGAAATATCTTTCTCTAACATGGGTAGATTAGAAACTTCTGATAATTTCGAATATGAATCTTTAATTGATGAAGATACTGAAGTAATTTCATTTCATTTTATAAACGGTCCTTTTTTAGAACTTACAACAAAAACGAAGAAGGGAAAATATCTAGTAGAATTTATAGATCAATCTGATAACACTGTCATACATTCAAGTATTATAGAAGAAAACCATTGGATTGCATGTAACAGAGAATACTATGTAGATTGGTTGGTTCGAGTCACTGATATGAAAAAGATGAAAGTGATATTCGAACACAAATTCAATCTTGAAGGGAAACGCGTTTTCATTTCTTTGGAATCATCTTCTCTTGGTGATAGTGTAGCTTGGTTTGCACCTATTGAAGAGTTTCAGAAAAAGCACAAATGCACGGTGATTGTATCAACATTTATGAATGATTTATTTAGGTCAGAATATCCTTCGATACAATTTGTAGAACGGGGGGTTGGAGTACCTGATATCTATGCAGCTTATAAAGTAGGATGGTTCTACGATGGAGATTCGAAGAAATTCAATTCTGCAATGCACCCTCGTCACTTTATTGATATTCCAATGCAAGACGCATCATCTGACATATTAGGTCTTGAATCAAAACAGTATAGACCTAGAATATCAAAGAATTTAAAAGAGAGACCAGTGCCTGGTAAGTACGTTTGTATTGGTATTCATTCAACTGCACAAGCAAAATACTGGAATCATCCTACCGGATGGCAATCTCTTATAGACTATTTAAAGTCAGAAGGATACGAAGTTATTCTAATTTCAAAGGAGAGCGGAATTTACATGAGTAATGAACAACCTACCGGAATTATTGATAAGAGTGGTAACATTCCTCTCAGCGACAGAATAAACGATCTGGCACACGCTGATGCATATATTGGAATAGGATCTGGTTTAAGCTGGTTAGCTTGGGCAGTAGGAACCAAAGTGGTACTAATTTCAGGATTTAGCAAACCTTATTGTGAATTTAATGGCGAAGACGTTCTTAGAATATCTAATCCACAAACATGTAACGGATGTTTCAATAGAGAAAGATTAGATCCCGGAGATTGGAATTGGTGTCCTGATCATAAAAACACTCCAAAACAATTTGAGTGCACGAAAAAAATCGAACCAAAAACAGTAATTGAACAAATCAAAAAATTTATAAACTAATGGCGAACGGAATTTACAAAATCACCGAAGAGTTTGAAGAAAAACTCGCAGATTATACAGGAGCAAAATATGCAGTAACTGTAGACAATCAATCAAATGCTCTATTTCTTGCCTTGATGTATGAAGGAGTAAAAGGAATGGAAATTACAATACCTTCTAGAACTTATCCATCAGTTCCCTGTGAAATTATCCACGCTGGAGCAAAAGTTAATTTTTCTCCGGTTGAAGGAAAAACTATCAAAGGCGCATATCAACTTGAACCTACTAATGTGTGGGATTCAGCTCTTGCTTTTACTGCAGATATGTATAAGCCCGGAACTCATATGTGTATTTCTTTTACTGGACCTTACAAGCACTTCAAGTTGAGTAAAGGCGGAGCAATCTTAACTGATAGCCTAGAAGCATATCACTGGTTTAAAAGAGCTCGCTATTCTGGTCGCAGAGAAACTTCATATCATGATGATCACTTTGATATGTTGGGTTGGAATTTTTATATGATGCCTGAATTAGCTGCAAGAGGTCTTCTTCTTATCAACCAATTCTATAATACAGACGGTACGAAAAAGCATAATGCTGATCTGGAGCTTCCGTATCCAGATTTATCGAAGTTCGATATCTATACAAAAGCAAATAGAGATGAGTAAGGGGCTGGCGATATATGGGTTCGGCGGCCATGCTCGAGAAGTTGCATTTCAAATGAAAAATGTCATTGAAAGAGATCAACTCGATCTTCAATTTTATGTAGATGATCAGTATGCAAATGAAATGGCAAAGCCCATATCAGAATTCAATCCCGAAGAGAGATCGATGATGGTAGCCGTCGCAGATCCAAAGGATAGAGAAGAAATGGTTAAAAGACTTCCAGCTGAAACTGAATTCTTCACTTTTATTCATCATGCAGCTATGGTTTTTGATCTTGAAAATATTGAAATTGGCGAAGGAAGTTTTATAGGTGCATTCTCGCTCGTAACAACGAATGTAAATATCGGAAAGCATTCAATCTTGAACAGAGGGAATCAAATAGGACATGATACAATTGTTGGTGATTATTTAAGTATGATGCCAGGAGCGATTATATCAGGAAATGTAACAGCAGGAGATCGCTTGTACATGGGTACTAACTCTTCAATCAGAGAAAAGCTTGAAATCTGTAATGATGTTACAGTTGGTCTCAATTCAGGAGTAGTTAAAAATATCATAGAATCAGGAATCTACGTAGGTCTTCCTGCTCAAAAATTATCTAAATGAGTTTTTCTATAAAATATAGCCCAGAAGGTATTGAATTAGAGACTAATGATCTTACATTTTTAAATAAAGATCAATTACCTCTTACTGTAAAATTTTTAAGAAATCTAACAGATAGAGAGATTTGGTCTGCAGTAGTAGGTTCTCATAGCTGGGCAACATTTCCAGATTCTGATATGATGGATGTCCAAATAGAAGACGCACAGGGTGTAGTTCTCAAAAGACACAAGTGGGATGTTGTATTAAATGGAAGTTTTTTTTATCAGACACTGTGGAATTACTGTTTAAAAAGATCAGCAGAAGGAAAGCCGAATAAAGGATTAGCCGTCGGAACGCATAATGGTGAATTTGGTGAGTGGGTTCCTCTAGCTCAAAATTCTCTTTCTGAAATAGTTCTCGTTGAAGGTAGTACTAAACAGTTTGAAGAGCTCTTTAAAAACTTTACTGTATTTCCATTTTTAACTTTTATTAATGAAGTTGTTACACCCGACGGAGAAGATGTTATTTTCTACGAAGGTGGCCAAGGATATACAAATTCAGTAAGAAAAGATGTTATTGAATATTGGGAACAACACTCCGTTGAAAAGAATCAAATATCAGAAACCCACAGAAAATCTTTAAAATTCAATGATCTTGTTAAAGATGATATGAATTGGCTACACTTAGATGTAGAAGGAATTGATGATCAACTCTTAATGTCTTTAGACGAAAACAAATTCAA
>JACCDP010202054.1_pt1 | contig 10354 bp, 4 predicted proteins | sample 7445841 | NCBI WGS metagenome assembly JACCDP01 (sample SAMN15323441, study PRJNA562643) | freshwater metagenome | isolation source: river surface water | place: USA:Blue River Watershed | collected 2017-08-17
ACGTGCACGACCTGCATGCCACCATCCTCCACCTCATGGGCATCGACCATGAGCGCTTCACCTACCGTCACCAGGGACTGGATTTCCGCCTGACCGGGGTCGAACCGGCGAAGGTGGTGAAGGGGATCATCGCGTAAGCGCGGGCGGGCAACCAGCTGGCACGCTGGCAAGTTGACGAGTGGACAAGGAGCACACGTTAGAGGCTCGGAGGCCCAGAGGCTCGGTGGACCAGAGAGCACATCTTCGGGTCTCGGGTCTCGGCTGATCGGGCATCAGGTACGGGGTTATCAGGTTCGGGTACGGGTTCGGGTCCTGAACCCGTACCTGTACCAGAATACCTGAACCCGGGACCCGACTGCCGAGACCCGGGACCTGAGAATGAGATAAGGGAGCACTGTCGTGACGCGGTCCCGACCCCACCTCGATACTCCATACTCTCATGATTCCGCCTCCATTTCCCGCCATTTGAACAAGTGCCGTTGACGAATGTCAGAAGGGAGCAGAAATAGACCTTACCCATGAGAAACCCCCTCTCTGCGCTGCTGGCTTTCGTGCTGGCGGCCCTCTCCCCACTTTCGGCCCAGGAAGGCTTCAAGCCGATCTTCGACGGCAAGTCCCTCGCCGGCTGGGACGGCAACCCTGAGCTTTGGTCCGTCGAGGACGGCGCCATCACCGGCAAGACCAAGGGCCCGGACCATCTCGCTTACAACCAATTCCTCATCTGGCGCGGCGGCGTCGTGAAGAACTTCGAGCTGCGCGCCAAGATCAAGTGCTCCGCCAGCAACTCCGGCATCCAGTATCGCAGCAAGGAGTTGCCCGAGGTCGGCAAGTGGGTCGTCGGCGGCTACCAGTGCGACGTCCACGCCAACGCGCCCTACAACGGCATGGTCTATGAAGAGCGCGGCCGCGGCATCCTCGTCCAGAACGGCCAGAGCGTCGTCGTCGACGACAAGGGCGACAAGTGGCTCGCCGCCGAGCGCGACGCCGTGAAGGTCGACTTCACCGAGTGGCACGAGTACGTCATCATCGCCCAGGGCAACCACCTCATCCACAAGGTCGACGGCAAGGTCACCATCGACCTCGTCGACCACCAGGAAAAGAACCGCGCCCTCGAAGGCCTGCTCGCCTTCCAGGTACACAAGGGCCCCGCGATGATCGTCCAGATCAAGGACGTCGTCCTGAAGGAACTCCCCGAAAGCCCGCTCGTCACCCTCGACAAGAGCCCCATTCCGAGCGACGCCCAGCGCATCGTCCCGCCCGCCGCCAAGAAAGCCCCGGCCAAGAACACCCCCAAGACCGCGCCCGCCAAGGCGAAGGCCAAGGCTCCGGCCAAGAAGGCCCCGGCCGCCGACACCGGCAAGGCCATCGGCGAGAACAAGGCCACGCCCGTCGACCGCATCAAGGCTCCGGCCGGCTTCAAGGTCGAGCTCCTGTATTCCGTCCCCGGCGCCGAACAAGGCTCGTGGGTCGCGCTGTGCGCCGACGACAAGGGACGCATCTACGCCAGCGACCAGTACGGCGACCTCTACCGCTTCCCGGCCCCGCAGGCGGGCCAGCCGCTCAAGGCGGCCGACATCAAGAAGATGCCCGTGAACGTGCGCGCCATCAACGGCATGACCTGGGCCTTCGGCGCCCTGTACGCGGGCGTGAACGATTACGAAAAGAAGTTCCCCAGCGGCTTCTACCGCATCAGCGACACCGACGGCGATGACCAGCTCGACAAGGCCGAGCTCCTCCGCCAGTTCGAGGCCGGCAGCGACCACGGCGTCCACAAGGTCGTCGTCACCCCGGACCAGAGCGGCTTCTACCTCATCACCGGCAACAACGCCGTGAAGACCGAGACCGCGGCCAGCTCGCCCGTAGCGCCGCTGTGGGGCGACGACCACCTCCTGCACCGCATGCCGGACGGACGCGGCCACAACCGCCACGTCCTCGCCCCCGGCGGCATCGTCTACCGCATCAGCAAGGACGGTAAGATCTTCGAGACCTTCGCCAGCGGCTTCCGCAACATCTACGGCGGCGCCCTCAACCGCGCCGGCGACCTGTTCACCTACGACGCCGACATGGAGTACGACTTCAACACCCCGTGGTATCGCCCCACGCGCGTGAACCACGTCGTCAGCGGCGGCGAATACGGCTGGCGCAACGGCGCCGGCAAGTACCCCGAGTTCTACGCCGACAACCTCCCCGCCACCGTGAACATCGGCCCTGGCTCGCCCACCGGCGTCGCCTTCGGCTACGGCGCCAAGTTCCCCGCCAAGTACCAGGAAGCCCTCTTCATCATGGATTGGAGCTGGGGCAAGATCTACGCCGTGCACCTCAAGGCGCAGGGCGCGAGCTACGCCGGCACCAAGGAGGACTTCATCCTCGGCGCCCCGCTGCCCGTCACCGACCTCCTGATCCACCCCGGCGACGGCGCGATGTACTTCGCCATCGGCGGCCGCAAGGTCCAGTCCGGCCTCTACCGCGTGACCTACGTCGGCAAGGAATCGACCGACGCCGTCCTTGCGTCCACCGCCAAGGCCTCGCCGGAAGTCATCGCCCGCAAGGCCCTCGAACAGTTCCACGGCAAGCAGGACCCCAAGGCCGCGGATGCCGCTTGGCCGCACCTCTCGTCGTCCGACCGCTGGCTGCGCTCCGCCGCCCGCGTCGTACTTGAGCACCAGCCGGCCGCCGGCTGGGCTGAGCGCGCCTTCGCCGAGAAGGATGCCACCGCCCGCCTCGAAGCCCTGCTCGCCCTCGCGCGCCAGTCGGCCCCCTGCCCTTACCACACCGAGAAAGCCGCCAAGCCTGATCCGCGTACCGGCATCGCGCCGACGACCGCCGAGCCCACGCCTGCCCAGGCCGCCTTGCGCGACCGCCTGCTCGCCACCCTGCGCGACATGGACTTCGCGAAGCTGACCAAGGCGCAGAAGCTCACGCACGCGCGCCTCGCCCAGATCGTCCTGCACCGCTACGGCAAGCCCGACGCCGCCGGCATCGCGGCCGTCACCGCCCAGTATGACGCCGCCTATCCCGCGGCCGACTTCGAGCTCAACTGGATCCTCACCGAGACCCTCTCGTTCCTGCAGTCGCCGACGCTCGCCGCCAAGGGCATGGCTCTCGTGGCCGATGCCGGCAGCCAGGAACCCGAGATGGAGTACATGCGCAGCCTGCGCATGCTCAAGGCCGGCTGGACGCCCGCCCTGCGCGAGGCCCAGCTCAACTGGTTCGTCAAGGCCGCCAGCTACCGCGGCGGTTCAAGCTTCGGCAAGTTCATCGAGTTCATCCGCAACGACTCCCTCGCGACCTTCACGCCGGAAGAACTGGCGCGCCACGAGAAGCTCGTCGCCCTGGCCAAGAACCCGCCCGTGAAGTCGGCCTATGAGAACGTCGGCGCCATCTTCGCCGGACGCACCCCCAAGAACTGGACGCTCGAGGAGCTCAGCGCCGCCGCCGGTACCGGCATGAAGGGCCGCGACTTCGAGAACGGCCGCAAGATGTTCGGCGCCGCCGCCTGCTTCGCCTGCCACCGTTACGGCAACGCCGGCGGCATGAACGGCCCGGACCTCACCGGCGCCGGCGGCCGCTACAGCCCGCACGACCTCCTCGACCAGATCATCAACCCCAGCAAGGAGATCAACGAGCAGTTCGCCCCGGTCGTCGTCACCAAGGCCGACGGCAGCACCGTCACCGGCGTGATCGTGAACCTCAACGGCGACTCCGTGCAGATCAACACCGACCTCTCCGACCCCGACCAGCGCGTCGGCTTCGACCGCAAGCAGGTCAAGAGCATCGAGGTGTCGAAGGTCTCGCCCATGCCGCCCATGCTCCTGAGCATGCTCACCAAGGAGGAAGTCCTCGACCTCGTGGCCTTCGTCCTCAGCGGCGGCGACAAGGAGAACGCGGCCTTCAAGAAGTAAGCGGAGGCGGAGCCTTCGCGGGGGCACGTGGGCAAGGTGACACGTGGACACGGGGAGATACGAATCAGAGGCTCCGAGGCCCAGAGGCCCGGAGGACCAGTATGAAAGCAAGAAGGAGACCGGCGGCCGAAAGGTTGCCGGTCTCCTTCTTGCAAACATGCCTAGGGCTAGAGCTAGGGCCAGGGCTGGGGCTAGAACGGAAAACTCAATCCAGAAGCAGGCATCATGCACTCGTATCACTGGCCCTAGCCCGAGCCCTGGCTCTAGCCCTAGCATGAATTCAGCCCTCCCTCTCTTTCCCCTCCTTGCCTCAGGCCCTCCGGCCCTCTAGTGCTTGGACACCCCCATGCGCCTCGTCCTCGCCTTGCTCTCCCTTTGCGTCGCGCTGACCGCGGGCGCCCAGGAAAAAACCGCCAAGAAGAAAGCCGGCGGCTATCCGCCCGTCATCGAAGGCGCCAAGTCGGAGACCTACCGCAAGGTCGGCGAGACCGAGCTCAAGGTCTGGATCTTCGAGCCCGCCCAGAAAAGCGCCCAGCCCCTGCCGGCGATCGTGTTCTTCTTCGGCGGCGGCTGGACCGGAGGCTCCCCGACGCAGTTCGAACCGCAGAGCCGCCACCTCGCCGGTCGCGGCATGATCGCGATCGTCGCCGACTACCGCGTCAAGACGCGCCAGAACGCCAAGCCCGCCGACTGCGTCGCGGACGCCAAGGCCTGCGTCCGCTGGGTCCGCGCGAACGCCGCGCGCCTCGGCATCGACCCTGCGCGCATCGCCGTCGGCGGCGGATCGGCCGGCGGACACCTGGCGGCCTCGACGGCGACGCTCCCCGGCCTCGACACCGCGAAGGATGACAAATCCGTGTCCTGCCTGCCCGACGCCCTCGTGCTCTTCAACCCCGGCACCGTCATGGCGCCCTTCCCCGGACTCGACCTCAAGGGCTTCGGCGCCGGACTCGACAAGGACAAGTTCGGCTGCGAGCCCGCCGAGATCTCCCCGCTGCATCACGTGAAGAAAGGCGTCCCTCCCACGATCATCTTCCACGGCAAGGCCGACACCACCGTGCCTTACGCGACCGTCGAGAAGTTCACCGAGGTGATGAAGGCGGCAGGCAACCGCTGCGAACTGGTCGGCTACGAAGGCGAGAAGCACAGCTTCTTCAACAAGTCGAAGTACGCCGAGACCCTGGCGGCCGCCGACGCTTTCCTCGTCTCGCTCGGCTACCTTCCGGCCAAGAAATAACCCATGCGACGCCTCCTCGCCGGCCTGCTGCTGTTCGCCACTTCCTGGCTCGGAGCGAGGCAACCCAACGTCGTCGTCCTGCTGGCCGACGACGCCGGCTGGGGAGATTACTCCTTCAACGGCAACCGCCAGGTCGCCACGCCGCACATCGACGCCATCGCCAAGGCCGGCGCCCACTTCGACCGCTTCTTCGTCCAGCCGGTCTGCGCCCCGACCCGCTCCGAGTTCCTGACCGGACGTTACCACCGGCGCCTCGGCGTCTACGGCGTCTCCACCGGGCAGGAGCGCATGAACCCGGACGAGAAGACCTTCGCCGACTCCTTCAAGGCCGCCGGTTACGTCACGGGCATCTTCGGCAAATGGCATAACGGCAGCCAATGGCCTTACCACCCCTTGGCCCGCGGCTTCGACACCTTCTGGGGTTACACCTCCGGACATTGGGGCGAGTACTTCGACGCGCCCCTCGAGCATAACGGCATCATGAAGCCGTCCCAGGGCTACATCGTGGACGTCCTCACCGACAAGGCCCTGCAGTTCATCGAACGCAACCAGGCCAAACCCTTCCTGTGCTACGTCCCGTTCACCACGCCGCATTCGCCCTGGTCGGCGCCCGCGAGCGACTGGGCTCGCTTCAAGGACAAGCGGATCGAGCAGACCGCCACGCTGGCCGACAAGGAAAAGCCGGACGAGACGCGCTGCGCCCTCGCCATGGTCGAGAACCAGGACCGCAACGTCGGCCGCATCCTCGCCAAGCTCAAGGAACTGAACCTCGAGGACGACACCATCGTCGTGTACTTCTCCGACAACGGCCCCAACGGGCACCGTTGGACCGGCGGCATGAAAGGCACCAAGGGCACCACCGACGAAGGCGGCGTCCGTTCGCCGCTGTTCATCCGCTGGCCCGGCCGGATCGCCGCCGGCACGCAGGTGAAACCGATCGCCGGCGCCATCGACCTCGCCCCCACCCTGCACGCCCTCGCCGGCGTGAAGCGCGTGGGCGACAAGCGACCCGACGGGCGCGACCTGACGCCGCTGTTCAAGCAAGGCTTCGACGCCGACTGGGCGCCGCGGCACCTGTTCCAGACCTGGGGCAGCAACATCAGCGTCCGCACCGAGACCCATCGCCTCGACAACGCCGGCAACCTCTTCGACCTTACCGCGGACCCCGGCCAGACCACCCCGATCCAAGCCAAGCAACCGGGGCTCGCCAAGGAACTCGGCGCCGAGGTCGCCGCCTGGCGCAAGGAGATGGGCATCGCCGCGCCGGCCAAAGGCAAGGGCAAGGGCGGCCCCGGCAACGCCGTCGACCCGCGACCCCTCGCGGTCGGCTACCGCGAGTTCCCGGTCACCATGCTGCCCGCCCGGGACGGCGAACCGCGCGGCGGGATGCGCCGTAGCTCCGCCGCGCCGAACTCCTCTTATTTCGTGAACTGGACCAAGCCCGCCGACACCGCCGCCTGGAACATCGAAGTCATCACCGCCGGCACCTACATCGTCACGCTCGACTACGCGTGCGCCGCGGCCGACGTCGGCTCCACGCTCCAGCTTTCGTTCGAGGGCACGTTGCTCAAGGGCAAGGTCACCGAGGCGTTCGACAGCCCGCTCAAGCATGAGCAGGACACCATCCCCCGCCCCGACGGAGAGTCGGTCATGCGCGACTTCCGCACCATGACCCTCGGCGAGATCCGCCTCGAACCCGGCAAGGGCGAACTACGCCTCCAGGCGACCGACATCCCCGGCAAGAGCGTGATGGAACTACGTCGCATCACCCTGACGTTGAAATGAGCCGACGCCTGGCCACCGGCATCGTCCTCCTTGCGTGCGGACTCTTCGCCGCGGAAGCTCCGCCGACGGGCAACTCCCAGGTGCTCGAGATGGCGAAGGCCTTCAAGGGACGCGGCGTGCAGGCCGATGACACGCCGCCTTCGTCTCCGGCCGAAGCGCTCAAGAAATTCACGGTACGCCAAGGACTGACGGTCGACCTGATCGCCTCCGAGCCGGCCATCACCCAGCCTATCCATGTCAGCTGGGATTCCCAAGGCCGCCTCTGGGTGGTCCAATATCGCCAATACCCCTTCCCCGCCGGTCTCAAGGTGGTCAGCTACGACACGCACCTACGCGCCCAGTTCGACAAGGTCCCGCTGCCTCCGCCCAGCGGCGAGAAAGGCGCCGACATCATCAGCGTCCTCGAGGACACCGACGGCGACGGCACCTACGACAAGCAGACCGACGTCCTCAAAGGCCTCAACATCGTCACCGCCGCCGTCGCCGGCAACGGTCGCCTCTGGGTGCTCAATCCGCCTTACCTCCTCAGCTACGCGCTGAAGGAGGGCTTGCCTGTCGGCGACCCCACGGTCGAGCTGTCAGGCTTCGGGCTGGAGGACACCCATAGCACCGCGACCAGCCTGCAGTTCAACATCGATGGCTGGCTCTATGGCGCCAACGGGAGCACCACGACCGGCAACGTGGGCGTCCCGGGCGGACCGCGCACGCGCTGGACGGGCCAATGCATCTGGCGCTTCCACCCGACCAAGAAGCGCTTCGAGCTCTACGCCGAAGGCGGCGGCAACACCTACAGCCTGGACATGGACGGCAAAGGACGCGTCTTCTCCGGCTCCAATTACGGCGACACCCGCGGGATGCATTATGAATTCGGCTCCTATGGCGTGAAGAACTGGGGCAAGCATGGCCCGCTCACGAATCCGCACGCCTACGGCTGGTTCGAGCACATGGCGAACACCGGCGACAAACGCCGCTTCCCGCAGGCCTTCGTGATCTACGAAGGCGGTTTGCTCGGTCACGACTACGACGGCAAGGTCTTCGCCCCGAACTCGCTCGCCAACAAATCTTACGTCAGCCGCCTCGTGCCGCAGGGCTCGACCTTCCGCACGATCGACGAAGAAGACCTGATCGCCAGCAGCGACCGCTGGTTCCGTCCCGTCTGGACCGGCGTCGGCCCCGACGGCGCGATATACCTAGCCGATTGGTATGACACCCGCCTCAGCCACGTGAACCCCGTCGATGACTGGGACAAGCTACGCGGACGGATTTATCGCATACGCCCCGAAGGAAGCCAGGTCGGGCTCAAGACGTTCGACCTCTCCCGGGCGCCCGGCGGCGAACTCGTCGCCCTGCTCTCCCATCGCAACGAGTGGTTCCGCAAGCAGGCCGTCCTCGAGATCGGCTGGCGGCAACTGAAGGAAACCGTTCCCGCCTTGCGCGGCATGCTCGGCGGCCCGCACGCGATCGAGGCTCTCTGGGCGCTCGACCTCCTCGGCGAGGCCGGCGAAACCCCTGTCACGCAAGCCGACCCGTACGTAAGGCGCTGGAGCTGGCAGATGCTGGGCGAGCGAAAGGCGACCCCGACGGCCGCACAGCTCGCCGCGGCCCAACAGGAGACCCACCTCGAAGTCAGGGCCCAGACCCTGGCCTCCGCCAAGCGAATGCCGGCGGAAGCCTTACCGCTGCTTAACGCCGCGCTCGGCGCTCCCGACGAATCAGGACACATCCCCTTGCTCGCCTGGTGGGCGTTGGAAGCCCATCTCGGCTCGCCTGCCGACCGAGCCGCCACCATCGCCTACCTTGGCTCGACGCCGGCGATGACCAATTCCTCGCTGTTCCGCGACACCCTCGCCGAGCGTATCGGCAAGCGACTCGCCCACGGCGGGGAGCCCGGGCGGCTGGCCGATGCCGAACGGATCCGCACGCTCTGCCCGCCTGACGCCGCCACCAAGGTGGTCGACGGCATCCTGACCATGCTGGACCAAGGCGACCTGCCGCCGATGCCGGCCTCGCTGCGCAGCGCGCTCGAAGCCCGGCTTGCCGCCAGCGGCAACCAACCCATGCCGATCGCCGCCCTGCGAGCGGGAGACAAGGCCGCCTTAGCCGCCGCCTTGAAAGAGCTCACCGACAAGCGCACCCTGGTACGTCGACGCACCGAAGTGGCCGAAGCCCTCAGCGTGGCCGGCCGCGCCGAAGCCATGGAACCGCTGATCAAGCTCATCGTCGCCAACGGCACCGGCGGAAAGAAAGGGCTCTTCCTGGCGCTGTCGCGCTTCGACGATCCGCGAGTACCCAAGACAATCATCGAACACTACGAACGTGCGATCGCCGCCGACGACGGCCTCCGCGACCTCGCATTGCGGACGCTCGCCTCTCGCAACAGCTGGGCCCGGCTGCTGACCGAGGCCGTTGATGCCGGCAAGATCCCGGCTCCCGCCATCACGGCGGACATCGCCCGGGCGCTGCTTCGCCATGGCGACCCCGAGGTGAACACCGCGGTTGACCGCATCTGGAAGCCGCTCCTCGTCACCGGCCTCACGCCGGAGAAGGACCGTGAGGTCGTCCGCCTACGCGCCGTCGCCCGGGCCGGCGAAGGCGATGCCGCGAAAGGACGGGCCCACTTCCTCGCGCGATGCGCGAACTGCCACGTGCTCAAAGGCGAAGGCGGCCAGGTCGGTCCGGAGCTGACGGGCTACGACCGCAGCAGCCTCGACTTCTGGGTGCTCAATATCATCTACCCCAGCCTCGAGATCCGCGAAGGCTTCGGCTCCTACGACCTCCGCCTCAAGGATGGCTCGGTCGCAAACGGCATCCTCGAACGACGCGATGGAGGCGAGATCGTCCTGCGTGACCTCGCGGGCAACCGCACCAAGATCAAAGAGGACAAAATCTCGACGCTCATCGCCAGTCCTACCTCGGTCATGCCCGAAGGCATGCTCGCCGGGATGTCGGACCAGGACCTGCGGGATTTCTTCGCTTACCTGATGAAGTGAACGCGGCCGAAGGCCGCGAGGGGGTAAGCTGGCACGGCGACATGGGGGCAAGGGGCAAACATGAGAGGCCCGGAGGCTCAGAGGCTCGGTTGATCAGGGAGGCCATCTTCGGGTCACAGGTCTCGGCTAATCGGACATCAGGTACGGGCCTTCTGGTTCGGGTACGGGCGCAGGCCGGAACCTGTACCTGATGCTGAATACCCGAACCCGAGACCAGACGGCCGAGACCAGGGACCAGAGAATGGCAAGCTGTAGCCACCATCCGTCATCGATTCAGTCCTCTGCCATCGACCCAGTCATCTTCTCTTCAATTCAGCCCTCAACTCAGTCCTCCACGCAGCCCTCTGTTCAGTCCTCCCTTCAGATGGGCATCCTTGACGGGGCAAGGCGGCGCGGCCAAGTTGACGACATGAAGGCCATGATGCTTTTCCTCCTCGGCG
>JACCDP010455582.1_pt1 | contig 10354 bp, 10 predicted proteins | sample 7445841 | NCBI WGS metagenome assembly JACCDP01 (sample SAMN15323441, study PRJNA562643) | freshwater metagenome | isolation source: river surface water | place: USA:Blue River Watershed | collected 2017-08-17
CGCCCCCATACGCTCTAGAGATGCGCTAATCCTGAGAGCCGAGACGAGGATGCGAAGATCTCTGGCGACTGGAGACTGGATCGCCAGGATCTTGATTACGAGCTCATCGAGATCGAGTGCCTTTCGTTCGTTACTGTCGGCTAATGCCAGTGCTTCGTCAGCTAATGCAACGTCAGATTCTAGGAATGCACTGGGCCCCTTCTTCATGATTACTTTGGCACCCTTGGCTAGCTCGACTAGCCTCACCTGCACCTCTTGAAGGTCTTGCTCGAATAACTTGCGCATCTTTCCTCGTTCCTAGACTGTTGAAGCAAAGCAAGCCCAGGCAAACTTTGGCTAAATTTCAGCCAAACCCAGTCAAAACTTGGCCTGTAGACCATCAATTTACTCCTACCCTTGAGTCAGTAACGAGTTAACTAGGTAAACGAGGAACGAATGGGGCTCTTTTCAGGCAAGGCTAGGCCAGTCGAACCCAGCCAGTCAGAAGTGGCTGAAAACCTAGCTGCGCAGCTGATCGACGTCATTGCCAGCGCAGGAGTGTTGCTCGATTCCAGGAATCGAATCATTCGAACTTCCCCGGGAGCAGTTCAGTTGGGAATTGTTCAAAACAATCGTCTGGTTCACGGGAGTCTCATTCAACTGATTTCAAAAGCAAGATCTAGCAATAGCGCCGCTGAAATTGAGGATGAACTTGAAACGGGACTTAATAAAGATCAAACGTGGATACATGCGAAAGCCGTAAAGTTCGGCGATGACTACGTGATTTTGCTAGTCGATGATTTGACTGAGTCGCGTAAATTGGAAGAAACCAGACGTGACTTTGTCGCCAACGTTTCACACGAATTAAAGACCCCGATTGGTGCAATTAGCTTGCTTACAGAAGCGATTATGGGTGCAACTGATGACCCGGTCGCAGTCTTAAGATTTGCGGAATCCCTACAAAAAGAATCCCAGCGCCTTGCGAACATTGTCCAGGAGTTAATTCAACTATCTCGCGTTCAAGCTGCGAAGTTGTCTGAAACAAGTGACCTTCTCGATCTCAACACTGTAATTGCAGATGCTGTTGACCGCAACCAACTCCTTGCCGTACAAAACAACATCAAGTTAGCCACTAGTTCCGAAGGACCCGTCAAAGTTTCAGGTGACTACGAGATGCTTGTGACGGCCGTTAGAAACTTAATCGAGAACGCCATTCTTTACTCAGAACCGGGAGGACAGGTTGGTGTTGGGCTTCGAGTTGTTGAAAATGTCGCTGAAATTTCAGTAACTGATTCAGGTATTGGAATTCCTGAAAGTGAGCAGGAAAGAATCTTTGAGCGTTTTTATAGAGTCGATCCTTCGCGTTCGCGACAAACGGGAGGCACAGGGCTAGGACTGGCAATTGTGAAGCACGCGGCATCGCAACATAAAGGCGAGATCAAGTTGTTTTCAAAAGTGGGGGTCGGTTCGACTTTCACCCTTCGCATACCAATAAACACAAGTGAGGAAAAATGACGCTAGTTCTTGTGGTAGAAGATGAGCCTAACCTGCGGGAACCTCTTGTATACCTTCTCGAGAAGGAGGGATACGAAGTAATTGAGGCAGAGGATGGGAATCAAGCAGTCGATGTTTTTAATCGAAAAAATCCTGACCTAATACTTCTAGACCTCATGCTTCCGGGAATATCGGGAAACGAAGTGTGCCGCCTGATTCGCCAAGAGAGTCAAGTTCCAATCATCATGATTACTGCTAAGGACACCGAGATTGACAAAGTAGTTGGTCTTGAAATTGGTGCAGACGATTACATCACCAAGCCTTACTCAACGCGAGAGTTGCTGGCGCGCATGAAAGCTGTGCTTCGTCGCGGGTCAGATCCAATTGTGTCTGATACAGGAATCCTAAAAGCCGGACCAGTTGTAATGGATTTAGATCGCCACACAGTTTCGGTAAATGGCGAACCTATTCAAATGCCACTAAAGGAATTTGAGCTCCTAGAGCTGCTGATTGAAAACGTCAACCGAGTTTTGACCAGAGGTCAAATTATTGATCGAGTGTGGGGAAGCAATTACTTTGGTGACACCAAAACCCTCGATGTTCACGTCAAGCGAGTGAGATCAAAGATTGAAGAAGACCCCTCAAGACCTCGTCATCTAATTACAGTTCGCGGTCTTGGCTATAAGTTCGAGGCTTAGTCGATAAAGGGGCGGTATTCCTCGAGGGTGCCGTCCAAGATTGGAACGAGAATCTCAGTCGGATCTCCACCGGCTCTGATATAAACCGGGTGCATCGAGCCAGGAAGTTCGTTCAAAAATAGACGTTTGCCTTCAGTTCCGTTATAGCCAAGGTCAAACTTTCCCTCAGCTGGAATTGTGATGTCAGTGAGCACCACTTTTCCATCGGAATCCATGGTCTCTAGCTGAGCAGTGACGGTTCCATCAGTTGCATTGATAAATGACCCAATCAAAACTGAATTTCCGTCAGCGTCCGAAACAAACAAAACATTGCGAGCCTTCAGCTCTGGTAGATCAACCTGGACTCCATCACTTGGCGAGTAGGGGTCCAATGAGGCAACCTCACGATTTAGTGAGCAGCCAGCCAAAGCAAAAATGGTTATGACAGCAGCGATGGCTGCAACGAATTTCTTGGTTTTCAACGGTCCTCCGGGCCCTAACACCCCCAGTTTACCCTAGGAAGCACGCCTGCCCTGTGGTAAAATTGGGGATTTGGAGCCGAAAGAATTCTATGAAGTTTGAAGTTGGCGAAACTGTCGTTTATCCCCACCACGGAGCAGCCGAGATTATTGAAGTCTCTGAAAAGAAGATTCGCGGGGTAAAGCAGAAGTACCTGAAACTAAAGGTTGCTCAGGGTGACCTAATTATCCAGGTGCCTGCCGCCAACGTTGAGATGGTCGGTGTTCGCGATGTCATCGACAAAAAAGGCGTAAAACAGGTTTTTGATGTTTTGCGAGCCGAATTCGTGGAAGAGCCAACCAACTGGTCAAGGCGCTACAAGGCAAATCTTGAAAAGCTAGCCAGTGGAGATGTTGTAAAGGTGTCCGAAGTTGTTAGAGACCTATGGCGTCGTGATCAAGATCGCGGTCTTTCTGCTGGAGAGAAGCGAATGCTCGCGAAGGCTCGTCAGATTTTGATTTCGGAGCTCGCACTTGCTCGCAAGGTTGATGAGGAAAAGGCATCTGCTGAACTAGACAAGGTATTGGCCAGCTAGCTCATGTCAGTTGCGGTGGTATTAGTTGCCGCCGGTAAAGGGACAAGACTCGGTGCCGGACAGCCAAAAGCAGCAACAACAGTTGCAGGTAAATCTCTTCTAGAGCTCTCGCTTTTGCACATTTCAGAATTCAATCCAGATCAACTAGTAGTTGTTGCACCCGCCGAATTGCTGGGGGAATTCACTCGCCTAACTGCAAAATTCTTTGATGACTTCAAGGTAGTTGTTGGTGGAGAAACTAGACAGGACTCGGTAGCCAACGGAATGGCCGAAGTCACTACAGATTTAGTTTTGGTGCACGATGCAGCAAGAGCCTTCACACCAAAAGAAGTGTTTGAGCGAGTTACTGCGGCTCTTGAATATGCCGAGAGTGTTGTTCCAGCCATCAATCCTGCCGACACCATCAAAGAGGTATCAGAGAGCTGGGTAGATCACACCCTTGATCGCTCAAAGCTTCGTATGGTGCAAACTCCGCAAGGCTTCCGCGTAAAAACTCTGCGTGAAAGTTTTGACAAAGCAACCTCTACCTTTACCGACGAAGCAGGTCTTCTAGAGTCTCTTGGCATCCGCACCGCCATCGTGGATGGCCATGAACACGCCTTCAAGATCACATACCCCTCTGATTTAGAACGAGCTCGTGCAATTTTTGCTGATGTTAGAAGTGGTATTGGAGCCGATGCCCACCACTTTGGCGAAAAAGGAACCCTCATGCTTGGCTGCCTGGAATGGCCTGAGCTACACAGACTCGAGGGCCACTCAGATGGTGACTCCGTAGCGCACGCAATCGTTGATGCCCTCCTGTCAGCAGCTAACCTCGGGGACATTGGTTCTAACTTCGGAACAGACCGTAATGAATATGCCGGAGCTTCTGGTGAGCGGTTCATTAGGGAGACGCTGGTCTTCCTTGAAAGAAGTGGCTTTGTTCCCGTGAATGTCGCGGTGCAGGTGATCGCTGAGAAACCAAAGATTGCCCCAAGGCGAGCAGAACTAGAGCATCACCTGACAGAGGTGGTCGGGGCGCCAGTTTCGGTATTGGCAACCACCACCGACGGCCTGGGCTTCCTGGCCGATTCACGCGGCATTGCGGCGGTGGCAACCGCCTTGGTTAGAACCCAAAGCTAGGCTCTTTCCATGAAGTTGTTCGACACCCATGCGGGTGAACTGCGTGAATTTAAACCCATCACTCCAGGTGAGGTTGGAATTTACGTCTGTGGACCAACTGTCCAATCTGAACCTCACATTGGCCACCTTCGCTCAGCTCTGGTTTATGACCTACTCTCTCGCTGGCTAAGCGCGCAAGGAATGAAAGTCACTTTGATCAGAAATGTGACAGACATCGACGACAAGGTATTGGAAAAAGCCAAAGAGCAAAAGCTGCGGTGGTGGGAGGTCGCCTACAAGAATGAGCAGCTATTTAGTCAGGATTACCAACGACTAGGTCTGTCAGCCCCAAAGCTTGAACCGCGAGCCACCGGCCACATTCCGCAAATGATTGAGTTGATTCAAAAGCTAATCAGTAGTGGCCATGCCTATCAAGCACCCGGCAGCGCAGATGTTTATTTCGACACCGCTAGCTGGCCAAGTTATGGCGAGCTAACCAATCAAGACTTGTCAGATGTTGAATCAGAAGAGCTACACCCAGGTAAAAAAGCTCAGACCGATTTTGCCCTCTGGAAAGCAACCAAGAGCGGTGAACCAGAGAGTGCAAGTTGGCCCTCACCGTTTGGTGCAGGCAGACCCGGCTGGCACATCGAATGCTCAGCCATGGCCACCCATTACCTGGGATCAAATTTTGACATTCACGGCGGTGGATTAGATCTTCGTTTCCCTCACCACGAAAACGAACTCGCTCAATCCAAGGCTGCTGGCGATAAATTTGCCAACTACTGGCTTCACAATGGCTTAGTGAATGTTGGTGGCCAGAAGATGTCCAAATCAATTGGAAATACTGTTTCCAGTTCTGATTTGTTTGCGTTGGCCTCGCCAGCGGCAGTTCGTTACTACCTTGCCAGCGCTCACTACCGTTCCGTCTTGGACTATCAACCATCTGTCTTGGCTGAGGCTGAAGCTGCTTTGGAGAGACTGCATGCCTTTCTCAAGCGATCTGAGCGAGAACTTAAGCAAACCCAATTTGCTGAGATAGATACCAATGTGAACCTGCCCAAGGACTTCGTCGTTGAGATGGACGATGACTTAAACGTCCCAGCGGCGCTCGCTGTGATTCATGAGGCAGTGACGGCGGGCAATAAAGAATTGGATGAACAGCAGTGGCGAGAAGCTTCTCAACACCGAGCAGAGGTTCAGCAAATGCTTGCGGTCCTAGGTCTAGCGCCAAGTCAATGGCCCAGCGCTGTTAGCGATGAGCACCAGGCTCTTGATCAATTGGTAAGAAAGCTGATTGACCAAAGAGAACAGGCTCGTAAAGAAAAGAATTTCGAGATAGCTGATTCCATTCGAGAGCAACTTGAAGCAAGTGGGATTGAGTTATCCGACGGCCCAGCAGGAACGCATTGGAGCCTGAGCTAATGGCCGCAAAGAAAAAACCCGCCAAGGGAACTGGTGGCCACGGGCGCAAAGCACTGCGTGGCAAGGGGCCGACCCCAAAAGCAGAAGATCGCCCCTACCACAAGGCATACAAAGCTAAAAAAGCCAAGCAGGCTCAGACCACCAAACCTCGTAGACAAACCACTACTCGAACTAAAAAATCCTCAGCCCACGAAGTTGTCTGGGGCCGTAACTCAGTGGTTGAGGCACTTCGAGCAAAGATCCCTGCGACCGCTCTCTTTATTTCTCAAAAGGTTGATCTGGACGATCGAGTTCGAGAAGCGATTGCATTGGCTAACAACCGCGGAATTCCGGTTGGAGAAGTAACTAGATCAGAAATAGACCGGATGTGTGGGGGAGACGTAGTCCACCAGGGTGTTGCTCTGCAGGTTCCTGAATTCAAGTACATCGCAAGCTCAGAACTGCTAGACCGAGCACTTTCTCAATCTGCTAGCCCACTTCTGGTCGCTCTTGATGGCATCACTGATCCAAGAAACCTCGGAGCGATCATCAGGTCCGCTGCTGCTTTTGGTGCGCATGGAATTGTTCTTCCTCAGCGTCGAAGCGTTGGGGTCACTGCCAGTGCTTGGAAAACCTCAGCGGGAGCTGCTGCTCGGATGCCGATTGCGATGGTGGCGAATCTCAATCAAGTAATTTCTGATTACAAAAAGCGAGGACTGTTTGTTGTAGGGCTGGATGGCGATGGTGAAGTGAGTCTGCCGGAATTCAAGCTTTCCGATTCACCCCTGCTATTGATTGTGGGCTCTGAAGGAAAAGGACTCTCACGTCTTGTCAGCGAGAATTGCGATCAGATTGTCAGTATTCCAATTGGTGGTAAGACCGAGTCTTTGAATGCGGGTATCGCAGTATCCGTTGCGCTTTACAAAATTTCTAGCTCTCGCTAGACCTTGTCGCGCCAGTCGCCCTCTTCTTCATCTTCCGCCACGATTAATCCTGTTGGAACCGGATCAGGCAAGGAAATGGCCTCGGTCGTCGATCCTGTTGCAAGATAAGAAGCTTCGTCGCGGCGATTAGCTAGGACCTCTGACACATAGGTTCGCACCGCGTCCTCTAGAGAAACATCTTGACCAGCTTGTTCTGATTTCTTAAGTCTGTGCTCTAGAACCTCATGGAAAATTTCAGCGGGTTCGAGTTTGCCTGTGAGCTCCTGCGGGATTGCGCTAATGACCGGCTCATACACATTGGACTGCCACTCATGAGCCATCACTTCCTCATCTGCTCCTGGTCGGGCGTTATTGAGGCGGTATTGATCAATGTCATTGAGCAGTCTTCTTGCTTGGTTTTCTTCAACATCGAGACCTGTGAGCAGAAGAAGTCTTCGGGCATGGTGCCCGGCATCAACAACCTTGGGCTGAATTTTTACTGTTTGACCATCTTGATCTTGCGTCATTGAAAGCTCTTCAATGTCAAAGCCCAGTTCATTGAGGCGCTGAACACGTTTAGCGATGCGCCAGCGCTCGGAAGCATCGATTACTTCAACAGCTGTTAGCTCTTTCCAAAGCTCACGATACTTATCAACTATTCGCTGGCTAACCAGTGCCGGATCGATGTCAATACCCTTGCCAGAGGCAATCAGATCCATTAGCTCACCAGCAATGTTGACCCTGGCAATTTCTAGATCGTTTTCCCGCTGACCATTTGAGAGTCTTCCCTCATAGAGCTGCCCAGTTTCGGCATCAACTAGATAGGCGGCAAATCTTCCAGCATCACGCCTAAACAAAGTGTTTGACAGTGAAACATCGCCCCAGAAAAAGCCTGCTAGATGCAGTCTCACTAGCAACAGCGAAAGTGCATCAACCAGTCGCTTAGCAGTTTGTTCTCTTAGTCCTTGTGACCACATCGCACGATAGGGGAGCGAGAATTTGAGGTGCCGGGTAATAAGAACTGCAGGAAGATCGTTGCCCGCTGAATCTTTTCGGTTAGAAATGATGGCAAATGGTTCAACGCACGGAACATCCAGCTTCTCTAGCTTGCGAAGCATTTCATATTCACGCTTTGCCAAATCCAGCAGCGTTTCCTTGATAGCAATTACGTGCTCGCCGAGGTGGGCAAACCGAACGGTGTGCCGAGAAAGACCCTTGGGAAGAGCAGCAATGGTTTCTTTTGGCCAATCTTCCAACGGCAAATGCCACGGCAGATCCAGAAGTGCTGGTTCTGCCGTGGCAGCCGTAATAGAGAGGCTAGGAGCCATCAATTAGTTAAGGCGCTCTCCACTTTCCACATCAAAGAGGTGGAGGGCGTCCTTGTCAGCGTGCAGGTGAATCTTCTCTCCTGCCCTTGGGTGGTTGAGGGCGTCAACACGAACAACAATCGCTTGTTCATAGCCATCAAGTTGAGCTCTTCCGTAGAGGTAACCATCGCTACCCAGCTCTTCCACCACATCAACATCAGCCACTAGGCCATGTGGTGCAGGAGTTAGCTTCTCCGGGCGAATACCAACGGTTACTTTCTTCGCAGAAGTCTTTGCCAGAACGCTTCTGTCAACTGGCAATACTTCATCGCCAAACTGAACTCCGCCTTCAACAATTGGCAGCTGAAGCAGGTTCATTGCCGGTGATCCGATGAAGCCAGCGACGAAAACATTCTGTGGCTTGTCATAAAGAGCACGTGGTGAGTCAACTTGCTGCAGTAGTCCGTCTTTCAAAACAGCGACTCGGTCACCCATGGTCATAGCTTCAACCTGGTCGTGCGTTACATAAACAGTTGTCACACCAAGTCTTCTTTGCAGTGATGCAATCTGAGTTCTGGTCTGAACGCGCAGCTTGGCGTCAAGGTTAGACAGTGGTTCATCCATCAAGAACACTTGTGGCTTACGCACAATCGCACGTCCCATCGCAACTCGCTGACGCTGTCCACCGGACAATGCCTTTGGTTTGCGGTTTAGGTATGGCTCAAGGTCTAGTAGCTTTGCTGCCTCGAGAACACGCTCAGCTCGCTCTTCTTTGCTAACGCCAGCAATCTTGAGAGCAAAGCCCATGTTCTCTGCCACAGTCATGTGTGGGTAGAGAGCGTAGTTCTGGAACACCATTGCGATGTCGCGGTCTTTTGGTGGAACATCGGTGACGTCGCGGTCTCCGATATAAATTGCACCTTCGTTTACTTCTTCAAGTCCTGCCAGCATTCGAAGCGAGGTGGACTTACCGCAACCCGATGGTCCGACCAGCACCAAGAATTCGCCATCCCTGATTTCTAGGTCTAGCTTGTCTACCGCTGGCTTGGTTCCGCCTGGATACAGGCGAGTTGCGCTTTTAAATGACACTGATGCCATGATTTCCCCTTCACCGGCAGGTACGTGCCGGACGATCCGTAGTGATGAGTTCCTGCCTAGGCAGGTGGGATAAGTATGCCACCAACTACTTAGAATGGTGGGGTTGTAAACCACCTTCAAAAGGGAGCCAAATTGAACCAGAAGCCGTCCAGATCCGAGCAGCGCGAGGCCGCCAGAGCCAAGGCCAAGGAGCTAAGAGCGCAGAATGCCAAAAAGGAAAAGCGCAGCAAGCTACTAATTCAGGTGTCGGTTGTCCTAGTAGCACTTGGATTTATCGGCGGTGTAGCGGCCGTGATTGCTATTGAGCAGGCAAATCGTGCTGAGGCACCAGTGGTTTCTGAGGTTCCTAAGAACCTAACTGAGTTTGGTGGCATCAAGTTAGGTGTTGGCCTGCAGGCCTTCACCGAAACTAAGACCCCAACTCCAGATGCTGAGGGTCCAATTCCGGAAATCGTTATTTACGTTGACTATCAGTGCCCGGTCTGCCAGGCCTTTGATGTTCCTAACTCTGCCCAGATCAGATCTTGGGTTGACACCGGAGCTGCAACATTAGAAATCCGTCCAATTTCTTTCTTGGACAGGGCGTCTCTGAATGAGTATTCCTCTCGCGTGGCAAACGCTGCCTTCTGCGTCGCCAACTTTGAGCCTGACGCCTTCTTTGACTTCCACGAGACCATGATGCTGAACCAGACCGAAGAGGGAACCGAAGGTCACAGCGACGACAAGATCTTTGAGTTCGTTACCGCAGCAGGTGCAGGCAGCGAAGAAGTGAAGGGTTGCATTCAGGCTAAGAGCTTCGGCGACTACGTAACAGCCCACACCCAGACTGTTCTATCTCAGCCGCAGCAGGGCATTACTGTGACCGGTACTCCGACAATCTTGGTGAATGGCAAGCAATACATTTGGGCAACCGGTGAGGAGTTAGTCTCAGCGGCTAACTTTGCCGCATTTGTCCAGTCAGCCACTGCTCAGTAACGCTAAACTTTCTGGGCAGTAGGCCGACCTGGCGCAATTGGTAGCGCACCGCACTTGTAATGCGGGGGTTACGGGTTCGAGTCCCGTGGTCGGCTCTAGCTTTATGTTTACTTTATTACCGGTGTAATGGCGAATGCTAGAGATAAATCGAACGGGACGACGCGAAAAAAAAATTTGACGGACTTGGCCTAACTGTTTAGTTCCTAGGTCTCAGTTCAGCAACCATAGGGCAGACAAATGGGTCCGAGTTGTTACTCAGGCCAACCTTGTTGAGGTGCTTCATGATCACGATGTAACTCTTCGCCAGACCCATCTCAACCATTGTGATGTCATTTTGGCGAC
>JACCDP010743747.1_pt1 | contig 10352 bp, 15 predicted proteins | sample 7445841 | NCBI WGS metagenome assembly JACCDP01 (sample SAMN15323441, study PRJNA562643) | freshwater metagenome | isolation source: river surface water | place: USA:Blue River Watershed | collected 2017-08-17
CCCTGCAAGCCTTGAGGGCCAGCAGGACCTACTTCACCTTGAATACCCTGCAAGCCTTGAGGGCCAGCAGGACCTACTTCACCTTGAATACCTTGCAAGCCTTGCTCGCCTTGAGGGCCAGCAGGTCCTTGAATACCTTGATCCCCTTTAGGACCTACAGGACCTTGAGCGCCTTGAATACCTTGAATACCTTGAATACCTTGCTCGCCTTGGGGGCCAGCAGCACCTGCAGGACCAGCTACGCCTTGAATACCCTGCAAGCCTTGCTCGCCTTGAGGGCCCGCAGGACCTACTTCACCTTGAATACCCTGCAAGCCTTGCTCGCCTTGAGGGCCAGCAGCACCTGCAGGGCCAGCTACGCCTTGAATACCTTGCTCGCCTTGAGGGCCAGCAGCACCTGCAGGGCCAGCTACGCCTTGAATACCTTGCTCGCCTTGAGGGCCAGCAGGACCAGCTACGCCTTGAATACCTTGCTCGCCTTGAGGGCCCGCAGCACCTGCAGGACCAGCTACGCCTTGAATACCCTGCAAGCCTTGCTCGCCTTGAGGGCCCGCAGGTCCCTGAATACCTTGCTCGCCTTGAGGGCCCGCAGGTCCTTGGATACCATCGCCTATAGCTGCAGCTACAGCGTCTATAAAGTCCTGGTTAGCTGGTAAGTTATCAAGATCTGTATTGATAGAATCAACTTCTAGAGCTAGTTTCTCAAAATTATTAATATATGCAGGCAATGAAGCTAAGACTTGCGCCACGGTTTCATTTTGAGCAGCTCCGACTAACTCTTTTAAAGCATTAGAAATGCTAGTAATATCGGTAGCATCAGCTATAGCTACTTCACCAAGCATTAGCTTATTATTTAATATTCTAACTTCTGTGTATTGCTCTGCAGCTCCTGAGCTAATATCGTTAGTAACCAACCTAAGAGTAGGTACGCTAACTATATAAGAAGAAACCAAAGACCACCTAAGTCCATTTCTACCTAGGGATCCGTCATTATCTATTTGCGGTACTATATTAGGAGTAGCCATTATTCACCTCTTGGGATTAAATCAAGACCGTTAACCTCCCAGTAACTATCTGGAAACAGGTTCTTAGGGTCAGGCTTAAGATCTATATTACAAACTCTAAGATATGCTCTACCAGCAGTTCTTTCTAGGACAGGGGTAGCACTATTATCAGAGTTAGGATCATACTTCCATTGAACTAACGGGGGTGTATCTACATCCACCAAGTTAAATCTGCTAATCCAACTGCCCGCCCTAGACGGAACAGAAGATCCTACAACCAAATCACCGTTAGAATAAGACCAAACAGATTCTTCTGGATACACTTGGTTAGCTACATTAGCTATAACTATATCTTCAGGAGAAGCATCAGCATTAACTAAGGGTATGACTTGTATATTAGCCATTTTCTTCTTCTTTTTTAGCAGAACGTCTGCGTTGCTTTGGTTTAGTATCTTCAGTGTCCTCAGGTAGCATAGTCAAAGAGCTATCTTCACTAGCTACTTCGCTAACCGACTCAACTGCTTGCTTGATCTCTTCTATTAGTTCAGGTACGTTAGCCACAGCAGCTACAGGATTGCTAACTACAGCTACAGCTGTCTCAGCTACTTCTCTAACTACATCTAGAACTTCCATAACTGCGGACTTAGTTGATACTTGTCTTACGCTTATCTTATTCTCAGATATCAATTTTCTAATAAGTGAGCTACCTAAAATAGAATCAGCCACTTTAATCTCAGAACCTACTTTTAACAATTTACCGTTGGGCAACAACAATTTGTTACTTGCTGCCACATTCTTAAGTATCACGCTCATTTTAATCTCCGGTTAAATAAAAAACCCTGCATACCAGAAGTATACAGGGTTTATTTACTTAGACTAAACAGCGCTTAGGCTGCTTAAGGATGAATTAGATTGAGTTTACAGACTTGAAGCCACTCAATTTAATAACACCTTTAGCATTACCAATACCCATACCTGGGGCACTGTAAGACCAGAATTCAATCATGTCTGCTTCTTGTTTAATAAACAAAGTAGCGTCTTGCAACAAGAAGAAATTACCTAAGTAATTTTCTGGAGCAAAGAGATAAATTACGTTATCTGGAATAATATCATTCTTAATAGTTGTAACTACTGGAACACCAAACAACTTATCTTCGCCTTCGAGACCGTTGTCATAGTGACGACTAAGAATATCGTTACCGACGTCAGTATATGGGAACTTTAAGCATTCCATGTAAGTAGCTTTGGTCATCAAGAGTTTACCAATAGGCAACTTCTTTTGAGTCATGCATTGATAGAGTTGAGCAATCAATTCACGGCTAAGAGACTTTTGGACAAAACCGCCATTACCATCTAAAGCCTTAGCTACTAAGTTATTTGAAACTAACAAATCAGCAACAGCGAATTGATCTTCGCCTTCTGGAATGTAGGTTTCAACTTCAGAGTCAGCGTTAGTATCGATTGTTGTTCCGTTAGTAGCTGGAGCTACTTCTTGCACAGCTGCTTCAATAGTTTCAATGAACTTTCTATCTTCTTCATCAGCCATATCTTTAACAGAGTTATCTGTAAGAATTTTGCGGATGTCATTTTGATAGGTCAAAAGTTCAAACTTTGACTTCATGAAATGTTGAGATTCAATTTTACCGAAGTAAACTGAATATCTAGGACCCTTGAAGAATGTGCGTTGGCCAGCACCTTTAAAAGTAACAAATGTAGCTACTGAATCAGGTTCTTTTTCGATGATCTTCTTAGGTTGATCTGTGTGTTCGTCACGGTCGATTTCTTCTGGTGCTAATTCAACTGGTTGTAGAATAACACGGGCAAAAGATTCTTGACGTAATTTACTACGAATAAAGCGGCTGCCTTCGTCTTGTGCTTCTTTAACTCTGCCTTGATCTAGTTTATTCACAAAGCTTCTGTTAATAAATTGAGCACTAATTTTTTCTCTTTCTGTAGTCATAGTAACCTCTCTTAATGTACGAATACGTCTAAGGTTTTGGAGTTAGCGTCGTACTTAAGTACTGTACCGATAATAACACCGGAAGCCACATCATCTTCAGGATCAGCTAGGGCTACTACTCCGTTAACAATTTTTACTGGACTGCCAGCTACAAAGTTGCCTGCTGTGTATTGAGCAACTTCTACTCTAGCAGTGTCGCCGTCTAATCTAACTACATAACCACCGCCTAAAAGAACAGTAACTCTGTTAGCAAATTGAGCGGAATAATCATCTCTACCTTCAATAACTAAAAAGCATTTTTTAGCTGCGGAACTAGCTACAGCAGCCATAGCTTCGTTAGTTGTGGTATACGCGGCTCCGAGAGAAACCCAAGTACCTTGATGGTGCTTGTGTCCGGCAGAGGTGCCGCCAATAATAAAGTCTTCTTGGACGGCTGATTGTTGAGGCCAGCCACGCAAGATATCGAATTTTGATTTTAAGTTTGCCATCTGCAATCTCCTCTATTGTTTATGAATTCATTAGCCAAGAAGCAAACTCACGGTCTGCTTGAGAACCTAGATCTTTACCAGAGAATTGAACGCCCGCTGTCTTAGATCTAGCGGGGCCTCCTAAACTAGAAGAATCTCCTCTAGTGATGGTATTGAGTAATTGCAATACATCATCACTAGCAGAGGCTAGTTTATTCTCTATCTTATCTGCGTCTTCACCTGTTACAAATGATAACTTATCAATAACAGGATTAAGCTTGGCTTTTCTTTGCTCTACTTGAACTTTACTGAGCTCACTGGCTAGTTTGCTCTTCTCGTTTGCTAGAGCGTCTAGTACGTCAGCTATCTTAAGTAAGAAATTATTATCAGACATGATTAACCTTGTATCTTTCTTCTGAGTAATTCTATACCTGTAGTAGCCACTACCAAATTAGCGAGTTTTTGCTGCTTGGTAGATTGACTTACATTAGCATATACTCTAATGGCTTCTGCTAATTTTTTAAGTTTTTCTGCTTCCATTACATGCCCCTCAAGTAGTCGAGTAAATCGTCATAGGTGACAGAAGCTTCTTTAGATCTTAGCGCCTTAGCTAACATCGATAAAGCTTGAGCTTCTTTACCCTCTAATTCAGGCTTAGCTTCGTCACAGTCACACTCATCTTTATTTTCGCAATCACAGTCATGGCTAGACTCTTCTTTGCTATCTTTAGAATCGAGTAAATCTTCTTCAGCTAATTTAATAAGAACATCTAATTGAGAGCTAAGAGATACTTTGTTGTTTCTACTCATCTTCTTTTAACTCCATAATGTCGTTTGCGTCTAGCCCCATATTAACTGAGGGAGACATCATACCTAAAAGCTTAGGGATAGCAAAGCCCGCTGCAGCGCCGCCAAGAAGGTATTTGGGTACATTAGACTGCTCGTCTTGCTTACCAATAGACTTTCCAAGCATATAAGCTGGAACGCTAGCTGCAGCTGCAGCCACTAGTGGATTAACTTCAGCTAATAACCCTGCAAACGCTACTTTGTTAAACGCTTCTTTCATAGCTTTATCAGTAATAGAAACTTGAGAATTACTCACCGCTGCAGCTTCTTTTTCAAATAGCTTTTTATAGTGTTGAGATTCTCTAGCTAACATACTAGCCTCTCATGGAAGCTAGAATTTGCATACCAGCTCTATAGCCCAAAGAAGCATACTTGTCTGACGCTGTCTTGACTGCAGCAGCTAATTTAATACTAGCTTGCTTTGAGAAAGCATTAGTTTGTGGTTGAGCTTGATAATTATTCATTACTTCAGAGTATCCTTGTGTATAAGCTTGACTAGCAATTTTTTCTAACTCAGCTTTTGTTTCTTGATACCCTAGCTCCATCGCTAACTTAGCCATTTCAGAGTCATAAGAGCTGTCGGCGCCTGAGAAAGCCGCTACCTTTACTCCGCTATTTTCATAGCCTTGCATTCTAGACATAAAGCCATCGCATACAGCTGCTCCATACAACTCAGCTTCTTTAATTAAAGCCTCTTGCTCTGCGGAAGCTAACTTAGACGCGATCTTAGTTAAGTCAGCCACTGGAGAACTTTGTGTATTTCTAGCAGAAGCAGTTTTGGTTAAGGGTTCATTCAAAGCTCTATCAAGTGCTTCTTCTAAAGAAGAGCTTCTAGAGGCGGAATGGCTAGCTACTTTTTCTGTTGTGCCAGATGAGCTATTCAAGGAATTTAAAATTTGTGAAAGTTCCATAATCTCTCCTAGATTTATATATTAAAAATACCGATTTCTATTGTACAATCAAGTTAACTAGAAATCTTTCGGCTTCTAGCCTATTAGTGGGGTTCGCTCCAGCTGTTTTAAACATGCGTTTACTGCCGCTACCTAAAAATAAATATTTATCTATAGCGTCTACAGTATAGGGAACCCAGGGAGCATGATAAGATATCTTATTGTTATATGTGGGTCTAGTCTTAGCTAAGTCTAGAGCAGAGGTCTTAACGTTCTCGGATAGTTCTAGCAAATTCATTTTATAGCAAGATAGCAGAGCCGCTGAGGTTTTAATTAAGTCCTCAGGTACGCTAGACATAGAGGGTCTAGTTCCTGAATACCCACTAGCTATCTTAAATGGTTGGGAAAAAGCATGATTAATTATGCTTCCACTTTTTAAAGATCTAAAAGGGATATAGGAACTTAATTTAGCCTCTACATACTTGTCAGTACCTTCGGTACCAGTAGCAGCACCTCCAGTTGCAATGAAGTCTTGAGCTATGTCTGGGTACTTAGCTAATAAACTAAAGATGTCTCCTTGTAGAGAAATCAACTTTGAGGCTAGACCCTCTGGAGCCTTCTTACCGGACAATTTAAGAAACATCAAGTCTAGAAACTCTGGGGTTGTTAAAAATATGCCCATCTTACTTAAGGTATTTATTACTTTAGGGAACTCAGAATGGCTAATACTTTCTAGGTCAGACCCAGCTATAGGCATGTGATTACTAGCTAGCTTAGGAACTATACTAACCAACCATTTTTTATATAGTGAATCAGCACTAGTAGGCTTAGTCAGTGTATCAGCAGTACTTCCATTGCTAATTCCAAAACCCACACCAGTGACTATCTTATCTATATCTGCGGCTTTAGTTAGATATTTAGCTATAGCTGTTCTAGCAGCTACCTTCTCCGCTAAAATACTACTAGGTACCCCGGCTTCCAAGGGCTCAGACATACCGCCTTGAGAGGCTATTTTCTTAAGCATGTAGCCAGTCTTATCTGCAGGTTTATAAACTACAGAGATATCAAAAAAATTAGGATCTGGATTATCTGCGGCCACTATTCTGCCGTCCGGGTATATATCGTTCAGCTCGTTTAGTAGATGTTCGCAATACTCTTTTCTACTAGGGGCTTTATTTCCACATATAGTACAAACATCATATTCTATTTTACAGCCCATGCTAACTGCAACCGTCTCACCAGAATGTATTTTGTCTACTATATCCGGGCACTTTGAGTTAACTAGCTTTAAAACTAGCTCCACCCTGTGCATTGAGTCATTATAGAAAGCCTTAACTACGCTACCCATAGACTTAGCGGGATCTTTATTGACGTGCGATCTAAATACGTGCGCATTAGTCTCGAATGTCTTGTACTTCTTCTTAAGCTCAGATTCTCTAAAAGCATCTCCGTTTCTATTGGGCCCGTAGAACTCACTAGAACCCATAGCAAGAACTAGAATAAAAGTGCTGCCCTCTTCTGGGGATATAGACTTAGACCATTCAGAGGCCTCACTGGCTACCTTACTATTAGAGAATGTTCTCCTACCGGGGGATATAAGCTGAACTGTTGGTTCAAATGTCTTGCCGCCGTGAAAATACTCATCGAGCTCTATTATCTTATTAAAGTTAGACATAAACTATAGGCCTTTAATTTAGGATTGTATTAACTAAGTCAGCAACATGAGCGTTACTTCTTACCAGCACTTTGTTTAAATAGCTTTTATCTTCTGCGGTTTTAGACCTTAAATCAGAAGAATTAAGTTTAGAATTAAGAGAGATAGCCGCTAGCATCTCTTTTGTATCATATGAAGATTTCTTATCCATATTCTTAGGTCCGCCTGACATGGCCTTACCAGCAGCTAAGCCTGCTAATATAGCCACTGGAGCAGCAGCTAAAGCCTTATTACCCATATCTTCTACCTTATCTCCAGCTTTGTCTACCATATACCCCCCAGCAGCAGCAATAGGTAGGGAAGCACCAGCTCCAAACAAAAGACCTTTTAGAAGATCAGAATCCTTAGATGCTTTAATGGCATCTAGTACAGCAGAGCCTAATTTAGTTAGCTCAGAGGCAATATTAGCATCCAAAACAATTTTTTGATTAAGAGCATTAACCGACTCTAATCTTGAAGCTGTCTTCGTAGCTAACTCCCCTAGTGAGGAACTCACAGAAGACATAGACTGTAGCTTAGTGATGTGAGTAGCTATGTAACGTTTCATTTTACCAACTTGTCCAATGAGTCTAGACCGTCGCCAATTAAAGACCACTCTTGTTTATTTAAGTACGCCTTTTTACCTAGGGTGTATACCGCTTCTTTAATAGTAAACTCAGTTAGTGATTCTCTATCTGCAGCATACTTATGTAGCTGGCCGCTGTCTCTAAGCCTTAAAGCTTCTTTAGGTATGCTATTCATTACCTGAGGTGTCAATAGCAATTCTGCTAGTTTAATATTCATAGTAGTTCTCCTTAACTAATGTTTTGTAAGTTTTTACCTTTTAATGCTTGCTCTGCTCTAGCAAGTTGTCCGAAAGTAGTAGGGTCTATGCCGCCTTCATGGGCTAAACCTTGCCTCAAAAAAGACCTAACAGCTTCTCTATGCTTAGCAACTGTAGGTGCTATGTCTTTTAGTGATGTGTATAGATTAGCTACTTGGTCAGGGTCAGCCCTAGATATAACATCGTCTCTATCTAACAGCTCTTTAAGTACTTGTCTTTGAGCAGGAAGATCTCTAAGTTTTCGGTACTTGCTTAGGCCTTCACCTACAATAGAATGTACTGCATCCCCTGCCATGTCGCCGAAGGCATCTATAACCTTTTTACCTACTAATTCATCTGCCCTAAGCCTATTCGCTAAGCCTGAAGGGCCTGAGTGCACAAATCTATTTAGTCTGTACCCCATGGTATCTAAGGTATCATTAGTGGCATTACCTGCGAATGCACTACCAGTTAATATACCGGCTAGGGGTAGAGCACTTCCCCCACCAGCAGTAGCTCCAGCCATTCCCAATCCAAGCGCTGCTGAACCTGGGTCAAACGCTATCTTATCCCAGCTAGCCTGCTTTTCAAAAAAGTTACTTTTCATAGCTTACCGACCTTTCTCATTGCGGCCTCTAAAGTTATTACTTGAGAAGCATTATCTATAATACTAGCTACCTTATCTAGATTTCTATTGGCTACAACTATATGCCTGTCTCGTATTATAGCTATTTCATCTTCGGATAGAGCTCTAGCTATCTTAGACATACCTAATCTAGACCTAACCATCTGCAACGCAGGTATAGCAGCATTACCATGTCTACTGAAAGCGTCTAACTCGAACTCAGCATGCTTACTTCTAGTATACACTCCGCGATATTCTGACGCCAAAGAATCCGCCAAATCAGAGGCCTCGTAGTTATAGTGGGCTAACTTAGTTAGAATTGATTCTTTAATATCCATAGCTCTAAACTTATCTAGATTTCTAAGGCTTGATAAATACCCAGTATCCGCTAATACAGACGCATTCTTCTCCAAGTGGGCTAACTTAAAGTCATCCTCAGTATCCTCAGTAGACTCATCAGGTACTTTAGAATTGTCATACCTATCCCCAACTACATCGTCAAAAAAAATAGAGTGGTCGTTGTCCGAAGGATCTATATCCTCTATCTCTATACTTATTACTCCCTTTGCGGGATTATCGCTAGATATATCAGATGCGTAGTACTTCTTTATAATGGCTGATGGGTCAGCTACATTAAACTCAACCATCTTGTCATCACCACTTTTTGAATTAAACATATCCAAGAAAGCAGCGGTATTGCTTAACTCTGTTAATCGTTTAATTTGCTCTGAATTTAGCAATCCATCTTTGGAGCTCTTAAGTATTTCATCTTCCAAGCTGGAGCCTGATAGGAACTTACTGACTATTTCTTTAGCCATAGACTCCAGGTCACTTCTAGATAGAGTAGGCATGTTTACCCCTTTAGGTCATTTAGTATTTCGGAAGCAGGTATTGTCTTTGCTACGCTAAGTAATTTTATCTTAACATTCTCAGACTCACTACTAGTAGCCTTAGTATTTTTAGCAGCCATACTAGCAGCGCTAAGAGCTGCAGGTATCCAGGATCTGCTTTCTTTAGTTATATCAAAGTTATTCTTAATCTTCATTTCATTGAATTTCCAGTAGGAATCCGCCATCAAATTAAGAACTACCTTATCTGGAGAAACTTCGTAACCGTCAGCTAAACCTAGCTTCCAATATACATAGTTAGCTCCAAGCTGTATAGCGCTGGTCATTAAAGCTTTATCAAACTCTTCTTGCTTGTTAGATGCCGGCATTTGCCGTACATATGACATTTTTACCAACTTATTGGCAAAGACAGAAGTATCAAAGAATAGTTTTGAGTATATTAGTATAACATCTTCCTCTTCCTCTATTCTAGAGGCGATATTAGGAAGGTTGTCAGAAGCTAGTAGTACTGAATTTAAAGCGCTTCTGCTAAAAGGTATATAGAACAGAGTATACGCTCTAGATATACTAGTATTATTTAGCTTAGATGGGCTCATTAAGAACTCATTAAGTTGATTTTTATAGGGACATCCCCAATCCTTACTACTTTTACTTTTATTAAAAAACTCAAAAACTTCCATAGATCTCCAAGCTGGAGACTCAGTTTTATTTGGTGGAGGTAATAAGGAGTATGTCATATAACCTATCCAGAAATACCCTCAGGTAGACTTGTCATGCTTTTTTGCTTATGTAATGTAAGAATTATATCGCCAAGCCCGCCAAGCACTTTTCGCAAGTTGCTTTCTAGCTCTGTGTAAGCATCTTGCCCAATCTGCGATACTAACTCGGCCTCTCTCATTTGTACAGATACTAAAACTCTGGCTGTGCTGTCAAGAGCCTTTTCTATATTAGGAAGCTCTTGAGCTACAGCTTCATTTAAGGGATTATACTGCAATAAAGAAGCTGCAGCACTAGCATTAAAAATGCTCTCATCATTTAAATCAGCGGCGGCTTGCATAGTATTTTGGGCTTGCTGAGGCATTCCAGGGCCAGCCATACCTTGAGGAGGCATTCCACCCATTTGCTCTGGGGGCATACCTTGAGGAGGCATTCCACCCATTTGCTCTGGGGGCATACCTTGAGGAGGCATTCCACCCA
>JACCDP010219488.1_pt1 | contig 10348 bp, 10 predicted proteins | sample 7445841 | NCBI WGS metagenome assembly JACCDP01 (sample SAMN15323441, study PRJNA562643) | freshwater metagenome | isolation source: river surface water | place: USA:Blue River Watershed | collected 2017-08-17
GGTGTTAACCCTCCAATGTAGCAAACATGCGTACGTTCTTCCGTCGACTCATCAAACGCTAATTCGGATAATAAAGGATAGTTGTTAATATCAATTACTCGAGGATGAATTTTTTGAAAGCGCTCTCGAATAAAAGGCGTTGCAGTGATTACGGCATCCAATCTTTTAACCACATAATTCTCGTAAAACTCAAAAATCCTTGAGACCATTCCTCTCATGGGTAAATAACTCTTGCCTAATAATTGCCGTGGTAAATCCTCATGAGCATCATAAATCACCCGTTTTCCTTTTCGCTTTAACTTTAGTGCAATACGCAAGAGTTCTGGATCGTGCAGATGATATATGGTACCATCCAAGGCCATACCCTTTTGGTAGACTTCATTCACCGTTTGCCACATGCGTTTTAATCGACTGCCTGTGCGAGGAGCAACAGAATGTATATGAACGCCTTCTTCCACGCGTTCTGTTACGCCAGATAAGACCAAATGAACTTCTGCATTTGGAAACCTATTAGCCAAGGAACGACACTCCTTCAAAAATATCCGAACATCAAGATCTGGATGTGCACTGCTCAGGTGAATGATTTTCAAGGGCGAAATCGACATGTAACAAAAGTATCAGAAAGGGAGTGACGAAATACAGCACACCCATTGAGTTTTCCCCATAAGATGTTGAATAAAGCGCTTTTAGTATCTTTGATGCCATATGCTAGGTAAACCAAGTTTATTGAAACGAATTCTGCGAAGGATTTTTCCGACGGTTAGCCCGTATATGATCACACGAATTAAGGACAAGGATGGGAAAAACATACCGGGAACCCGAATTTCATCGCATACCTTTATTGATTACCCCGACTCCCTTTCACTGGCTCAAGGTGTTTATATTGGACATTTTAATGTGTTAGAGGCCAGCCATGGATTAAGGATTGAGGAAGGCGTCCAAGTTACTACACATTGCGTAATTACCACCCATTCAAGCCATCAATCGATTCGGTTGTATGGATCATCCTATGCGGGAAAGGAAATGATTGGATATGTTAAAGGGAGTGTAACCATAGGGAAATATTCCTTTATTGGTCCGCACAGTACGATTATGCCTGGAACTATCATCGGAAAAGGAAGTTTAGTACATGCATACAGTTACGTCAAGGGAGAATTTCCAGATTTTTCGATAATTGGTGGGAATCCAGCCAAGGTGCTTGGTGATACCCGAACAATAGACCGTACGTTGCTTGACCAATATCCTGAATTGAATTCGATGTATAATGAGTGGACGAACTAATTGGCTTGCTTATGGGTGTGCGATCCTTGTACTACTCGATGCCTTTTTTATACCTGATATTCGGATTTCAAGCGAATTGCCGGCATTTCAATTAACTGATTTCTTAGTTCCAATTATCGGACTCCTTTTATACCCCAAATTACCCCAAGTTAGAAAAGAATGGTGGTTTATTTGGATTGCATTATTTGCAGGATATATGTTGCTACCAATTCTGATTAATGGTCGGATTAAGCAATGGAACGACTATTTCGAACTGTATAGGTTTATAAAATTAGGGGTGATTTTCTTGTTATTTAGATTTACCCAAAGTAATCAACTATACCCCTTGATTGTGGGGAGTTTTATGTTGTTATTGCTCATTAATGTGCTGCACTTATACAACGTATTTAACATCAATGAACTCTTAACCTACGTATATGGAGATAGTATTCACTTTAAACTTTTCGGTAAGGATTCTCTTGGAAATCCAGCGGTAAAACGAATGTTAGGTACTATGGGAAATCCCAATACCAATGCCTTGTTGTTTTTGTTTTTTACCGTGTATTTTTTACCCATAGAAAAAAACCGAACACATTGGTCGCTCTATTATTCCGCACTATTCATGGTATTTCTGTGTCAATCTAGAACTTCCCTGCTTGCTGCAGGTATCGTGATTGTGTCGTTATTGATTCTAACAAAAAAGGACGGTATAAAGGCCGCAGTTTGGAAGGTTATATCAAGTATAGGGCTCTACCTATTGGCTACCATGATTGCAACTTCCTTCTTTAAATATACAAGCTACAGTAATAGTTTAATGGATGGTTCCGCTCTATATTCGACGTCATTGCGCAGCAGGTGGGAATCATGGTCTATCCTGTGGGATATGATAAAAACTAAGCCGCTCTTTGGTTTCGCACCTTACAAATCATATTTCACCGCGCATCAATTATATGCAGAAAATGAATATTTACTCATTTGGTGGCGTTATGGGATTTTTGGATTGTTGTTTTATTTAGGGATATTCCTTTTGCCTTTTTGGGAATTATTTAGACGAAAATTGGATACACACTCGGTAAAAGCGATGATTATGATTGGCGTCATGTTAATCGCTGCATTAACAAACAACCCCCTAACAGAACGTACAATTAGTGTGCTCTTTGTGTTTATACTTGCAAGTGGATTACCAAAATCAAAAGAACATGAAAAAACTCTTGCTCATTGGTAGTAATACCGGAAACGCGCATTTAAAAAACTACTTGGAATTAGTACGTGATTACTTCGATGAAGTATTGGTTGTAAGTGATTACCCTGTTGAATATGCCCCGTCTAAATCGGTTTCATTTTCACTTAAGAATCCATTTAAAATTAGGAATTCTATTGAAAAACTTAGACAGATTATCCATGATTTCAACCCAAGCATTATACATGTGCACCAAGCAAACAGTTATGCGTTTATTACAGGCAAAGCAAATAATAAAAGTATTCCTATGGTACTCACTGCTTGGGGAAGCGATATACTCCTTTTACCAAAACGATCGATCATTCATCGGTGGTTAGTAAAGCAGGCCTTAACTAAGGCTGACATTGTAACAGCAGACTCCGTACAAATGATTCAGGAAATACATGGATTGTGCCCAAGGAAAGATGTAGTAAATGCAAATTTTGGAGTGGATTTAGATATACCTGAGGCAATGAATGCCGACCGTGAACTCATACTTTATTCGAATCGGATGCATGAACCACTCTATCGAATCGAAGACATCCTCATCGCATTTAAGGCGTTTTGCAAGGATATGAACGGACACTTAATTCTTGCCGGCAAAGGAAGTTTAACAGAAAATCTCAAAGCTTATACCAATCAACACCTGCTTACTCAACAGGTTACTTTCACCGGTTTTGTTACAAAAACTCAGAATAAAGCGAACTATTTGAAGAGTAAGTTTTTTATTTCAATTCCTAAAAGTGATGGCACATCGATTTCGTTATTGGAAGCCATGGCATATGGTTGTATTCCAATGTTATCCGATATCCCGGCGAATCGAGAATGGATAGAAGATGGTATAAATGGGATTATAATCGGTCGAAAAGAGCCATTGAGTAAGGCTATAAAACGAGGGCTCGAATTGGATGCAGAAAAGGTTCAACATTATAACCGTGAACTAATAAATCAACGAGCTACAAAAAGCGCTAATGCTGAACTATTTAAGGGAATTTACTCTCGTATGTTAGCGTCTGAAGCCAAGGCAAATCGATAGTACAAGTACAAGGTAAAGATCAACCAAATGGCTTGAACATACGATACCGTTTGCAAGGTTAAAATAAATACGGACGATGATTTACCGTAGAGCAAGGGGAAAACCCAAAAGGGTATAACTTGTATTAAGGAACTCACCACGCCCATAATCAAGGCATAACGTTGTTTGTTTAGCAGCAACGGAAGTGCTGAAATCGGAGACAGGACAAAGTTAACCATTAACCAAAAGGCCATCGTTTCTGCATAGGTGCCTGCTATTCCCCAGGTAGTTCCAAAAACAAATCCGAAAATCTCGGTGCCATAGAAAAAAAGGATGGTGAAGGGAACAATAGAAATCAAGGTCAGTACACCAATAGTTTTTGTAAGAATCGGTGTAAGTTCCTTTTTTTTGTGCATTGCTTCAGAGGAACGGTTATAAAAGAGTTGTCCAACAGATACACCTACCAACATCAATGGAATTCGTAGCATTTGATACGCGTGACCATACGAACCATAAACTGCTTCACCAAAATACGCCAAAATTAAGGTCGCAAGCAACATATCCCTGCCGTTGTCAATGAACACATGTGGAAGATTCAATAGCGGAAATTCCCGATGTTCTTTGAGAACTACACGAGTTTTACGTGAGGAAAATAACGTTCGGAACCGATGATGTGTTTTTCGAAAGTCCCAAATAAATTCAAGGGCAGAAATGACAAATCCCAATAGGGTGGCAAGAATAAGTCCGAAGGATTTCCAATTCAAGAAAAAGAAACTCCATTTAAGTGCATTAGAAACCAAGGAGTTGGTGATTTTTTGTCGGGAAATTATGCCATACGTTCCGGTGCGAACGGCCCAGCTCGTACCCACGTTAATTACGATCATAGCGGCAGTCCCAAGTATTACACATAATATAAACCAAGGTTGAAAATTCAATAAATCAAACACTAGTGAAAAGACTAGTAAGAAACAGGCAATAAAAACTAAGAGCCAAAAAGAAAATAAATACACAAACCGATACATCAAATAGGAATGCTCATCGCGTTTGGGTAAGGGAAGAGCCGCTTCATATCGCAAGGTGGCTATGGAAGAAATGAAGGCAATTAAACGCATGTAATAAAGCATTTCACCCATTTCGGCGTTGGAATAAAGCCGGGTTAAAATCGGTGCGATGGCATACCCAATCACCTGAGCCATTAAGGTCCCTGAAAAAAGCACGGTGAACGATTTAAATACATCGCTCTTAGTGAACTGTCTTATTCTTTGTAATGGCATTCAATACAAAGATACTATGATTATATTTGTCGGACTAATTCAGAATTGTATGAAACACGTAGCGGTTATTGGAGCTGGAACCATGGGAAATGGGATTGCTCACGTATTTGCCCAATTTGGACACCAAGTAAACATTATTGATATATCGCAAACCGCATTAGATAAAGCGATTGCTACAATAAGTAAAAACCTTGACCGACAAGTAAGTAAAGGGGCGCTGACCGAATCAGAGAAAGAAGCAACATTAGCTAATTTAACTACACATACCGACATGAAGTCAGGAATTGAAGGAGTATCACTGGTAGTAGAAGCTGCAACGGAGCATGTTGACTTGAAACTTAAAATCTTTAAGGAGTTGGATGCGCTTACCGATCCTTCTGTAATATTAGCTACAAACACATCTTCCATATCCATTACTCAAATTGCTGCAGTAACTGGACGACCAGACAAGGTCATTGGCATGCATTTCATGAATCCTGTTCCGGTAATGAAATTGGTTGAAATAATCCGTGGGTATTCTACTTCAGATGAGGTAACAAACACGATTATGGACATGTCTAAAAAACTGAATAAAGTTCCTGTTGAGGTGAACGACTATCCTGGGTTTGTTGCTAACCGCATCTTAATGCCAATGATAAATGAAGCAATTTACACCTTATATGAAGGTGTGGCCGGCGTAGCGGAAATTGATACGGTAATGAAATTAGGGATGGCTCATCCGATGGGGCCCTTACAACTCGCGGATTTTATAGGGTTAGACGTTTGTCTTGCTATTTTACGCGTATTACACGACGGATTCGGTAATCCGAAATATGCGCCATGTCCCTTGTTGGTAAACATGGTTATGGCCGGTAAGAAAGGCGTAAAATCTGGGGAAGGATTTTACACTTGGACCCATGGCACCAAGGAACTAATCGTCGCAGAGAATTTTAACAAATAAGGTTACAGGTTATGCTTTCTTGGCATATAAGACTGCTCTAACTTATCATAATCAAAAGGGAAATCAAACAGGTCCCCCATTGTACAATTCAAGGCTGACGCAATTTTAACATAAGTCAATAATTGCGGGTTCGATTTACCGTTTTCAATTACGGATAAATTTGATGGCTCCATTCCAACCGCCTGAGCTAAATCCTTAAGCGCTTTCCCTTGTTTTTTGCGAATTAATCTAATTTGCTTTCCAACATTTATCAATAGGTCTTTATCTGAGTACGTTGCCATATGCCACATTAGTTTAAGTTAGTTCATGTAAAAGTCAAAAATACACAGAATATTCATATGGATACCCAAGGAGAAAAATAAAAAAGCAAAATCCACTATTTCAGTAACGATTCCTTTAATTCAGTAACAACTACCTTATCGATTGGGAAGGTCATATTATCCGGTATTAAGTCCATCAATGCATGCCATTCAACGCATTCAAAATCACTTGAATCCAATGAACCGGTAGGGCTATTTTTAAACATAACATTAATCTTATTTGAATTTAATGTTACTAAATAATAAAATGAAATGATTTGGTCTTCCGCGTTAAAAACGGAAGCTTGATAGAAATCATTCAGATAAAACAAGCGCGCGGATTCAACAGGAACACCTAATTCTTCTAGAAACTCTCTTTTTAATGCATCTAAAATCCCTTCCCCCAGCTCTAATCCGCCGCCAGGAAACTTAGTAAACTCAAATCCATTTCGTCGTTCATGGGATAAAAGGACTTCGCCTTGATCATTAATTACAATGCCATATACCCTTAGATTGAATCGAGTAACCAACTATTTAATAAACTTAAACGAGGTCCCTGGATAAACGGCATCATCCCCTAATTCTTCCTCAATGCGAAGCAACTGATTATATTTTGCCATACGGTCACTTCGAGATGCTGAGCCCGTTTTAATTTGGCCGGTATTCAACGCAACGGCTAAATCTGCGATGGTGCTATCTTCTGTTTCACCGGAACGATGACTCATAACGGACGTATAGCCATTGGAAGTTGCCATTTGAACAGCTTGAATAGTTTCAGTTAAGGAACCAATTTGATTAACTTTTACTAGAATTGAGTTTGCAATTCCCTCGGAAATTCCTCTGGATAAGCGTTCGGTATTTGTCACGAACAAATCATCTCCTACTAATTGCGTTGATTTACCTAATTCATCCGTAGCTAATTTCCATCCCGCCCAATCATCTTCAGCTAGACCATCTTCGATAGAAATCAACGGATATTTCTGGCACCAATCTTTCCAATAACCTACCATTTCCGATGACGTTCGTTTCTCACCTGTGGATTCAAACTCGTATAATCCTGTTGTTGCGTTATAAAATTCAGAAGAAGCGGCATCCAGTGCGATGTACATATCTTGACCGGGCTTGAAACCTGCTTTTTCTACGGCTTCAATCACCACTTGAATGGCTTCTTCGTTTGAACCGAGATTTGGAGCAAAACCGCCTTCATCGCCTACGTTGGTTGACATTCCTCGTTTTTTTAACACACCTTTTAATTGATGAAAAACCTGTGTGCCCCAACGAAGTCCTTCAGAAAATGAGGAAGCCCCCAAGGGCATAACCATGAATTCTTGAATATCTATTTTGTTATCGGCATGTGAACCTCCATTTAAGATATTCATCATCGGTACAGGCATTGTAACGGCTCCTACACCGCCTACATAGCGATACAAACTCAAATCTGCCTCTATTGCTGCTGCCTTTGCTACTGCTAAGGAAGTTCCAAGAATCGCGTTAGCCCCTAATTTCGCCTTGTTTGGAGTTCCATCCAATTTAATTAAAAGAGAATCTATGCCTTTCTGATTAAATACATCGACACCTTGAAGCGCCTCGTTAATCACTGTATTTACATGAGATACCGCATTCAATACGCCCTTACCTAAATATACATTAGGGTCGTTATCTCTTAATTCAACCGCCTCATGCGCTCCGGTTGAGGCTCCTGAGGGAACAGCTGCTCTTCCTAAAACACCAGAGGAGGTAATAACATCAACTTCTATGGTTGGATTACCGCGTGAATCTAAAATTTGTCGCGCAAAAACGTTAGCTATAAAACTCATGAAATGGATTAGTTAAGTTGATTTATAAATTGATCAAATAGATATCTTGAATCATGTGGTCCAGCCGATGCCTCCGGATGATATTGTACTGAAAAAACTGGTTTATTTTTCATGGCTATTCCAGCAATTGTGTGGTCATTCAGGTGAATGTGTGTAATCTCAATTTCAGTTTGAGCGTCAATGCTTTCTTTTGTTATAACAAAACCGTGATTTTGAGAAGTGATTTCTCCTTTCCCTGTAAGCAGATTTTTTATCGGATGATTGATACCTCGATGTCCATTGAACATTTTTTCGGTTTTTAAGCCCTGACTTAATCCCAAAATTTGATGACCTAAACATATACCAAATACGGGACGATTCAAGGCTACAATATCTTTCACTAAGGAAATTGAATTCGGCATAGCGGATGGATCTCCAGGACCATTAGAAAGCATATACCCGTCTGGATTAAACGAATTAATTTCATCCAGTGTAGCTGATAATGGAAAAACACGCACATGACATCCACGATCTGTAAGGCAACGAATGATGTTCTTTTTTACACCAAAATCTAATAAGGCCACTCTAAATAGAGCATCTGAACTTTCAGGAAATACGTCGTACGCTTCTGTAGTAGCTACCTTCGACGATAATTCGAGCCCATTCATTTCTGGAATAGTAGCTAACTTATTTTTAAGTTCTTCAATATTCAAATTTTCAGAAGAAATTATCGCATTCATAGCACCTTTACTACGGATATGCCGAACTAATGCTCGTGTATCAACATCAGCAATACCAACTTTATTTTGTGACTCGAATAATTCCTGTAAAGACGAATATCCTGAAGGCCGTGAAAAGCCATTAGAAAACTTTTTTGTAATTAGACCTGAGATCATCACTTGATCTGATTCAACTTCAGTTTTATGAACGCCATAATTACCAATGTGTGCGGTAGTCATGACCAAAAGCTGTCCAAAATATGATGGATCAGTAAATACCTCTTGGTAACCGGTCATCCCCGTATTAAATGCAATTTCTCCGGTTGCGGTTCCTTTGGCACCTATCGCGGTTCCTTTAAAAACGGTGCCGTCTTGTAATACTAAAATTGCAGGTTGTGAATTTGTCATGAAATTATTTTGACAAAATTAATCGCTTCAAACGAAGCAGCACCTGTATAAAACAAAAAAGACGACTAAAAGCCGTCTTTTTTTATCAACATGTGTGAATAGCTTATGCTTCTTTTGAATCTTCTTCAGATGAATCATCTGATGCAGGTTCAACAGCATCTGATCCTTCTTCAACTGCTGGTGATTCTTCAGCTACAGGTGCTTCTTCTGCTGCTGGTGATTCTTCTGCTACTGGTGATTCTTCTGCTACTGGTGCCTCTTCAGCTGCTGGTGCTTCATCGATTATTATCGCATCTTCAACTACAGCTTCAGCCGCAGTATCTGTTGGAGTTGAATCAACCGCTACAGTTTCTTTGGTTGCACTTGAACCACCACGACGTGAGCGGCGTGTAGTTTTCTTCGTACGATCTGTGTTATAGATTTCATTAAAATCAACTAATTCAATCATACACATTTCGGCATTATCACCTAGACGGTATCCGGTACGAATGATTCGAGTATATCCACCATTACGCTCAGCGATTTTAGGTGCAATGTCTCTAAATAATTCCGTAACAACTTCCTTATTTTGTAAATAAGAGAATACTACCCGACGCGAATGCGTAGAATCCGTTTTTGATTTAGTAAGAATCGGCTCTACAAAAACGCGTAGCGCCTTTGCTTTAGCAAGGGTTGTATTGATTCGTTTATGTTGAATCAATGAACAAGCCATATTCGAAATCATTGCCTTTCTGTGGGCTGATTTTCTTCCTAGATGGTTTAATTTATTTCCGTGTCTCATCTCTCAGGTCTTTGCGACTAGTCTTTGTCTAATTTATACTTTGCTACATTCATTCCAAAAGTAAGTCCTTTATTATCTACAAGGTCTTCTAATTCTGTAAGAGATTTCTTACCGAAATTTCGGAATTTCAATAAATCTGATTTCGCGAAAGAAACCAAATCACCAAGGGTGTCAACTTCAGCTGCCTTTAAACAATTCAAGGCACGAACAGACAAGTCCATATCGACCAATTTAGTCTTAAGCAATTGACGCATGTGAAGCGAGCTTTCATCAAACTCCTCGGTTTCTGTTTTCATTTCGTTATCCAATGTGATTCGCTCATCAGAGAATAACATAAAATGTTGAATTAAAATTTTAGCAGCTTCCTTCAACGCTTCTTTCGGATGAACTGAACCATCTGTGGTAATATTAAGTACCATTTTCTCGAAATCCGTTTTTTGCTCTACACGATAGTTTTCAATCGTATATTGAACATTTTTAATCGGAGTAAAGATTGAATCAATAAATATCGTACCAAATGGAGCGTCTTCTAGTTTATTCTCCTCTGATGGATAGTAACCACGTCCTTTAATGATTGTAAGTTCCATCTCTAACTTCACAGAAGGTTCCATATTACAAATCACTAAGTCTGGATTTA
>JACCDP010287524.1_pt1 | contig 10347 bp, 10 predicted proteins | sample 7445841 | NCBI WGS metagenome assembly JACCDP01 (sample SAMN15323441, study PRJNA562643) | freshwater metagenome | isolation source: river surface water | place: USA:Blue River Watershed | collected 2017-08-17
CTAATTGACAGTCTTGATAAATTGAAACGTTGGGGTAAATCAAGGCATCAGTGCCTATAGAAGCATTGACCCCAACATGCACTTGTGACATAAGAACTGATCTTTCACCAATCCTTGCACCCTTAGCGACATGACAAAGAGGTCCAATGTGGGCTGAAGGTGCCACTGTTGCACCAGCCTCAATCACTGCACTTGGGTGGATGCCAGGTAAATAATTGGGAGCTACAGATTTTGCAAACTCTTGGGCGATCCGCGCAAACAATGCGTATGGATTCTTGGTGATCAAGTAAGTGCGATTTTTATCCGCTGAGTGCTCTTGTAAAAACTCATGATCAGCTTCAGAAACAATCAAGCCAGCGGCTTGACTGACAAGAGCATCGTTGCGGTACAGTGGGTTTGCAAGAAAAGCCAGTTGAGTCTGATTGGCTTGGGTGAGAGGCGCCAAGCTCGAGACGAGCTGATCTCCCCTGCCCGCTAAGCGAGCCGAATAGCGTTCGGCTAACTCAGCAATCGATGGCATGGAGTTCTCTTAATAATTAACGTAAGTTATTGAGTGCTTTGATGACGTCTTCTGTGACATCAATCTTAGGATTCACATAAGCAGCTTCTTGAACAATCAAATCCAACTTGCGTTGCTCAGCAACAGCTTTTAGGGCTTGATTGGCTTTTTGTGCAATTTTTGAGCGCTCTTCGAAACTTCTTTGGTTCACATCTTCAGTGAACTCTCTTTGTTTGCGTTGAAGTTCACGATCAGCATCAGCCAATTCACGTTGACGACGCACACGATCCGTATCAGACATCACAGCGGCATCTTTATCCAAACGCTCTGCTGCCGTTTTAATTTTTTGAGCATCATCACGCAAGTCTTTTTCACGTTTAGCAAACTCGCTTTGTAACTTTGTTTGGCTCGCTTTCGCCATATTGGAATCTTTGAAAATTCGCTCAGAATTAACAACACCAATGCGACCGCTGAAATCTTTTTCGTCGGCAGCGATTGCTGAGGCAGAAAAAAGACTCAATGCCAAACCTGAAATCACAGTTGATTGAACGAACTTCTTAGCAAAACGATTCATAAACATATCCTTCAAGTATTAAAACGCGGTACCAATTTGGAATTGGAAACGCTGCAAACGATCTTCAGGTTTCTTGCTCAACGGGAAACCATAACTGAATTTTAACGGTCCAAGTGGTGAGATCCAAGACAAACCAAAACCATACGATGTTCTCAAGCCAGAGAAGTCTGGTGTATCAGCATAAACGTTACCAGCATCAAAGAAGCTGAACAAACGCAAGGTTTTATCCACACCTGAACCAGGAATTGGGAAAGTATATTCTATATTACCGACTAATTTAGACGCTCCACCAATCGGTGTCACTGTACCGTTACTGTTGGTATTTGTTGGACCTAGAGAACCTGGCTCATAACCCCTCACAGAACCGATACCACCAACGAAATAGTTCTTAGTGACTGGGAATGGCTTATTGCTGTAGGTGTCGCCATAACCAATCTCACCGTTAAAGGACAAAATATTGCCCTTGAACAATGGCCAGAAATACTGGTGCTGATAGTAAGCTCTGTAGTACTGCAAATCAGCGACTGGCGTTCCCCACTCAAAATTCGTTTGTTGATAAGTACCGCGAGATGGAATCAAGGCGCTATCTCGGGCATCTCTTGACCAACCAATGGTGAACGGCACGTTCATATTGCTCTTGCCATAAGCCGCAACATAATTTTGATAACTGGTTGGAGTGTTGACTGATGTCTCCATGTTCAACTGCTCAATACCTAAGCCAAAGAACACCCGATCGACTTCAGAATATGGCACACCCAATTTAAAGCTACCACCTGTTGAAACAATCTTGTACTCTGTGTCACCTGTGTAATACAAAGGACGTGAAGTTCTGGTGTACAACTCAGTGAAGCGGCTGATGCCGTCCTCAGTGAAATACGGATCGTAGTTTGAAATAGCCAAAGTTCGATTGGTTTTACCAGTATTGATATTCAAACCAATACTTGTTCCTGTACCAAACGCATTTTCTTGAGAAATACCTGCCGTCAAAATCAACTTATCCGTTGATGAGAAACCAGCACCCAAACTCAATGAGCCTGTTGGTTTTTCTGCTACTTTGATACCGACGTCTACTTGATCAGAAGTCCCTGGAATATCCTCAGTGTTTACTTCAACATCTGTGAAATAGCCCAGACGATTGATACGATCTTTTGAAAGCTTGAGTTTTTCACTGTCAAACCATGAGCTCTCTAACTGACGCATCTCGCGACGAATCACTTCATCACGCGTTTTGTTATTACCTGAAATATTGATCTTGCGAACATACGTGCGCTTACCTGGATCTACGATCAAACTAAGATCAACAACTTGCTTGTCTTTTTGCAAATTTGGTTGTGGGTTGATTGCAGCAAAGGCATAACCATAAGCCCCCAACTTATCCGCAATCGCCTTGGTACTCTCAGTCAACTTGGCTGATGAGAAAACATCGCCCACTTTTAAGTTAACCAACTTTGTTAACTCTTCATCTTTGCCCAACAACTCACCAGCAAGCTTCACTGAGGAAACTTTGTATTGTTGGCCTTCTCTGATATTGATGTTGAGGTAAATACCTTTTTTGTCCGGCGTGATTGAAACTTGAGTTGATTCAATCACGAACTCTAAATAACCACGGTTTAGGTAGAAAGAACGAATCGCCTCTAAGTCAGCCGTTAACTTTTGCTTTGAATACAAATCATTCTTGGTGTACCAAGACAACCAATTAGGCGTTGATAGCTGCATTTCTTCACGCAGGTCTTTTTCTTTGAATGCAGAATTACCAACAATATTGATTTGAAGAATCTTTGATACTTGACCTTCGTCGACGTTGAAGACAATTGCCACTCTGTTGCGTTCAACGGGTGTCACCGTGGTGATCACTTCTGCAGCATAGTAACCACGAGAAATATACTGACGCTTGAGTTCTTGTTCGGCTTTATCAATCAGGGCTTTATCGTAGTAACGAGCTTCGGCAACGCCCACCGCTTTAAGAGACTTTTTCAAAGCATCTTTATCAAATTCTTTAATGCCTGTGAACTCAAGTTGTGAAACTGCTGGTCGCTCTTCAACTCTGACAACCAACACTTGGCCATCAGACTCAACTTTCACATCTTTAAAAAATCCAGTGTTGTAAAGTGCGCGAATTGCATCAGCGCCCTTATCATCAGTAAAAGTTTCACCAACTCTCACAGGCAAATAACTAAAAACTGTACCTGGTTCTACGCGCTGCAAACCTTCAACGCGGATATCTTTCACCACAAATGGATCAGCAGCCATCAAAGGTGCTGAAAGCAAACTGACTGCGATAGCAGCCAACGGTGTCTTAATAAATTTATGATGTATTTTCAACGTAAAAACAATCTAGAAATATCGTTAAACAAAGCCAATATAGTCAAAAACAGGAGGCTACCCATACCAACTCTTTGCAATACATTTTGAACGCCATCTGAAACCCGCTTACCAGATAGCAATTCCCATCCATCATACAGTAGCTGACCACCATCTAGCATGGGTAATGGGATCAAATTTAGGATGCCCAGACTGATACTGATCATGGCCAAAAAGCCCAAATAAGACTGCCAGCTAACTTGAGCTGTTTTACCTGCCATGTCCGCAATGCTCAAAGGCCCCCCAATCTGTTTGATTGAGGACTCACCAGTGAATATCCCTACCAACATCCGCACAGAAATAGCGCTGATGTCCCAAACCCTTTCACTTGCCACGCCAATGGCCTCAAAAATGCCTAATTTGAGCTCAAAAATACCAACGGGCTCACTCACATCTGGTTTGATGCCCAATTTTGCCAATGGATCAGTGTCAGGGGTCAAAATCGGCATTTTTTCTGCTTTAAAAACAATATCTTGCTCCACGCCTTGAGCAGTTTTGACCTTCACAACAAAGCCCTCTGTGCTGGTCACGGCATCCATTAAGCGCCATCTGAGCTGATTCCAGCTTGCAATAGGTCTGAATGACTCATCGCCATCAGATTTCCAGCCAACCACCGTGTCACCAGCATAGATACCCGCTTCATAAGCGACACTGGCTTTATCAGGCTCAACCAATTTAGACGGTATCTGAGGAACACCAGAGGCAAACAAAATGGTCAAAAAGACGATGGCAAGAATGAAATTGGCCAAAGGGCCGGCTGCCACAATGAAAGATCTCTTCCACAGCTTTTGGCTTCTGAATGACTCTTCATCCATTTTGACGTAACCACCCAAAGGCAGGCTGCTCAGCGCCCACTCGGTAGAATCCGGTGTTTTTTGATAAGTCCAAATGGTTTTGCCAAATCCAACAGAAAATCTCAATACTTTGACACCACACATTCTGGCTGCACTGTAATGACCATACTCATGAAAGCTCACCAATAGGCCCAATGCCACCAAAAATGCCAATAAACTCCAAATCACTGTCATGCGTTCAATCCTTTGACCATTGTTTGGGCATGCACACGGGCCACATTGTCTGCCTCAAGAATGCCATCGAGACTCATCGCCCCATTGACCTGCGCTTGGTTTAAAACGCGCTCAACCAATTCTGCAATCTGTGTGAATCGAATTCCGTGGTTTAAAAAAGCATCAACTGCAACTTCATTGGCAGCATTCAAAATGGTTGGCGCCAAGCCACCAGCAGATAAAGCCTGGTAACTCAAAGACAAACAAGGAAAACGATTCAAATCAACAGGCTCAAAACTCAGGTCATGAGCCGTTGTGAAATCCAATTCTTTGACACCAGCATCAATTCTTAAAGGCCAGCCCAGTCCGTAAGCGATTGGTGTTTTCATATCAGGTTGACCAAGCTGCGCAATCACCGAGCCATCAATGTATCTGACCATCGAATGAACCACGCTTTGCGGATGGATCAAGACCTTGATTTGTTCAGAAGGCAAACCAAATAGATGATGTGCCTCGATGACTTCTAAACCTTTGTTCATCATGGTGGCTGAATCAACGGAAATTTTCCGACCCATCACCCAGTTTGGGTGGGCGCAAGCCTGATCAGGCGTCACGTCTTTTAATTGATTCAAAGAATGATTTCTGAATGGACCGCCAGAGGCAGTCAATAAGATCTCTTTGACACCGAATGTTGAGTATTTGCCTCGAGAGCCGCCATTAGAAGTATTGGCATCAGGCAAACATTGATAAATGGCGTTGTGCTCACTGTCTATAGGCAAGAGCTCAGCACCACTGCTGGCAACTGCCGACATAAATAGATCACCTGCCATCACCAAAGCTTCTTTATTAGCCAATAAAATCCGTTTACCTAATTTAGCCGCTTCAATGGTTGGTAGCAATCCTGCTGCTCCAACAATTGCCGCCATCACAGTGTCAACAGAAGTCAATGTTGAAGCAGTCACCAAAGCCTTGGCTCCATGTTCAACCGAGATGTTAAGCCCCATGACCTTTAATTGATCATTCAAACGATTGGCAGCGTCTGCCGAGCCGAGCACCACCATTTTTGGCTTGAATTCAGCGCACTGCTTTGCGAGTAATTCGATATTTGAATGCGCTGTTAATGATTCAACCTTGAATAAATCAGGATGAGCGCGGATTACATCCAGAGTGCTGACACCAATCGATCCTGTTGAACCAAGAACGCAAATATGTCTCATGGTTTAGCTCGCCATCAAAATGATCAAGCCTGCCAATGGCAACACTGGCAAAAGTGCATCAATGCGATCTAAGAAACCACCGTGACCAGGTAATAAAGCACTGCTGTCCTTGACTCCAGCAACGCGCTTGAGTTGAGACTCAAACAAGTCACCTTGAATACTCATGGCCACACACAGAGCCGTCACAAGGATCATGCCGGACCATCCCCAAGATGACTGAATCAAGGCAAAGAAATTACCTTGCGTATAAGGATGATCAGAGAACAAAGTAGCCCCCAGAACACCGATGACCATCACCAATACATAACCACCAACCGCACCTTCAATCGATTTTCCAGGACTCAGTTGCTTGGCCAATTTATGTTTGCCAAAAGCTTTACCCGCAAAATATGCGCCAATATCGGCAGCCCAAACCAAAACAAGCACTGATAAAAATAGAGCCATGCTCACGGCGCGCAAATGCATCAAGGCAAACCAACAAGCCGGTAGGATGAATAAGCCAATCGCGGCCAAAGGCCAGCGCCATGATTGAAGTGATAACTGAAGAGACTGCTTCATGATGAATGGCACCACCAACAACCAAAAGCCCAAAGTCAGCCACAAAAGAATTTTTACGGCTTCAATATCGGCATACATCAACCAAGCCACCAAATTGAGCAAACACAAACCAGCGTATGAAAATGCTCTGCGTTGATTATCTGGAAACAATAATCTCCACCACTCCCATGCAGCCAAAGTGATCACGATTGCAATGAGTGCCCCCAAATAAATCAATGGTGCAAACCAGAGCACTGGCAAGAAAATACCTAAAAGAACAATAGCGGTGATGACTCTGGTTTTTAGCATGCTGTTCTATTTTTCCGCTTCAATGACTTGAGCACTGGTACGCCCAAAACGTCTTTCACGCTCTCGATACCAAGCAAAAGATGCTTGTAACGCCTTGGCATCAAAATCAGGCCACAGTAAGTCTGTGAAATAGAGCTCTGTATAAGCTAATTGCCACAGTAAAAAGTTACTGATTCTTTGTTCGCCGCCCGTTCTAATAAATAGATCAGGCTCTGGTGCATAAGACATTGATAGATGAGGCGTTAATAAATCTTCCGTCACACCTTCAGGGGTGATGGTCGGATTTGCCTTTAGACAGGCTGATACCGCTTGCAACATATCCCAACGCCCGCCGTAGTTAGCAGCAATGGTGAGATTAAGCCCCGTGTTGTGAGCAGTTTTTTCTTCTGCTTGTACGACTCGCTCTTGAATCTGTTGATCAAACTTGGTGAGATCACCCACCACTCTCAAACGCACATTGTTCTTATCAAGACGAGAAACTTCTTTTTCTAATGCAGTTAAAAATAACTTCATTAAAAAACCCACTTCTTCAGCAGGTCTGCGCCAGTTTTCTGAACTAAAGGCAAAAAGGGTTAAATATTCAACGCCTAAATCGCCACATTCTTTGACAATTTCTCTGACTGTGTTGAGTCCTTGTGAGTGCCCTGCAACTCTTGGTAAAAAACGCTTGGTCGCCCATCGACCATTGCCATCCATGATGATCGCAAGGTGCTTGGGAATGCTCGCCACATCAGGCACAGCCAAAGTTGTGCTGATGTGAGAGGGATTGGTTTTTTTGACCATATAAAGACTATTTAAGCTTGGCTTAAACGGTCATGATTTCTTTTTCTTTTTCAGAAATAATTTTGTCAATTTCAGCAACAAAACGATCTGTCATTTTTTGAACTTCGTCTTGTGAGCGACGCTCATCATCTTCTGAAATCTCTTTATCTTTTGCCAATTTTTTCAAAGATTCATTCGCATCACGTCTTAGGTTACGCACAGCAATTTTTGAATCTTCGCCTTCACCCTTGACCACTTTGGTCAATTCTTTGCGGCGCTCTTCAGTCAATGCCGGCATTGGCACGCGAATGATGTTGCCTTGAGTTGCTGGATTAAGGCCTAAATCAGATTCACGAATGGCTTTCTCCACTGCGCCCATCATGTTTTTTTCCCAAGGCTGAACTGTCAAAGTTCTTGCATCTGCCAAACCAAGGTTGGCTACTTGAGCCAATGGTGTTGGGTTACCGTAGTAATCAACGTTGATCTGCTCCAAGATACCTGGGTGAGCACGACCAGTTCTGATTTTTTGCAAATTCGATTTCAATGACTCAATCGATTTGGTCATCTTTTGTTCTGTATTTTTTTTAATTTCATTAGCAGACATGATGTTTCCTTTTAAACGTGTACCAAAGTACCTTCACTATCGCCCATCACCACGCGTTTTAGCGCGCCTGGCTTGAGGATTGAAAAAACTTTGATGGGTAATTTTCTATCGCGACACAAGGCAAATGCTGTGGCATCCATGACTTGTAGGTTTTTGATGATGGCTTCATCAAAAGTAATGGTGTCGTAACGAGTGGCTGTTGGATCTTTTTTCGGATCGCTGGTGTAAATGCCATCAACCTTGGTTGCTTTCAAAACAACCTCAACGCCCATTTCTGCGCCACGCAAAGCAGCGGCAGTGTCCGTTGTGAAGAATGGGTTACCAGTTCCAGCAGCAAAAATCACCACCTTGCCCTCTTCCATATGACGAATAGCTTTTGGACGAATGTATGGCTCTACAACTTGGTCCATTCTTAAAGCAGATTGAACTCGAGCCTCTACGCCTTTTTGACGCAGCGCATCTTGCAATGCCAATGCATTCATCATCGTTGCTAACATGCCCATGTAGTCAGCTGTTGCGCGATCCATACCGGCCGCACCGCCAGCCACACCTCTAAAGATATTACCGCCACCGATCACGATGGCTAACTGAATACCGGTTTGCACCACCTCAGCGACATCAGCCACCATGGCATCAATGGTGCCGGGGTTGATACCGTAAGAGTCATCGCCCATTAAGGCTTCACCTGATAGTTTGAGCAAAACTTTTTTATAAGCTGGCATGGTCAGTCTCTCTTTATCTAGCATTTATCAAGTTACAAAAGTATAAAAGGCACGAAGGTTTTAGCCCCGTGCCTTTTTGAACTACAAGAACTACTTAGGCCGTGGCTTTTGCAGCAGCTACTTGCGCAGCAACTTCAGCAGCAAAGTCATCTTGACGCTTTTCAATACCTTCACCTACAACATACATCGTAAAGCTCTTGATGGTTGTGTTAGCAGCCTTCAACATTTGCTCTACAGTTTGCTTGTCGTTTTTAACAAAAGTTTGATTCAACAAAGAAACTTCTTTCAAGTACTTCTGAACTGAGCCTTCAACCATCTTAGCGATGATTTCTGCTGGCTTGCCTGATTCAGCAGCCTTTAGTTCAGCAACACTCTTCTCTGTAGCGATCTTGTCAGCAGGCACATCTGCAGAAGACAAAGCAATTGGCTTCATCGCAGCGATGTGCATAGCAACGTCTTTAGCCGCTGTATCGTCACCAGTGTATTCAACCATCACACCAATGCGTGTACCGTGCAAGTAAGACACCAACTTGTTCTCACCTGAAAAACGTGTGAAACGACGCAACGACATGTTTTCACCGATACGACCGATCAATTCAGCGCGAACCTCTTCAACTGTCTTGCCAGCATATGGCAAAGCAGACAAAGCAGCCACATCAGCTGGATTCTTTTCAGCAACCAATTGAGCACAAGCATTGCTCAAAGCCAAGAAGTCATCATTCTTAGAAACAAAGTCTGTTTCACAGTTAACTTCTAGCAATGCGCCAGTTGTGCCGTTGATGAATGCAGTGATAACGCCTTCAGCTGTAACACGTGAAGCAGCTTTACCAGCTTTGCTTCCAAGTTTTACACGCAGAATTTCTTCTGCTTTAGCCATGTCGCCATCAGCTTCAGTCAAGGCTTTCTTGCACTCCATCATTGGAGCATCAGTTTTGGCGCGTAGTTCGCCAACCATTGCAGCAGAAATTGCAGCCATTACTCGCCCTTTCCTTCTTCAACGAACTCGTCAGCGTCACCTTTAACGGCTTCTAACACTTGGTTCACTGCGTTTGCTTTGCCTTCCAAAATAGCATCAGCCATTGCGCGAACATACAAAGCAACTGCTTTGCTTGAGTCATCGTTACCTGGAATGATGTAATCAACACCTTCAGGTGAGTGGTTTGTATCAACAACGGCAATTACTGGAATACCTAATTTCTTGGCTTCTGTTAAAGCAATCTTGTGGTAACCAACGTCCACCACGAAAATCGCATCAGGTGTACCAGCCATATCCTGAATGCCGCCCAATGATTTCTCTAATTTCTCGATATCACGGCTTGTTGTCAAAGCTTCCTTCTTAGACAAACGCTCCCAGTCGCCGTTTTCGCGAGCAGCAGTCATGTCTTTTAGACGCTTGATAGAACCTTTAACAGTTTTAAAGTTAGTCAATGTACCGCCCAACCAACGAGCATCCACATAAGGCATGCCTGCACGAGTTGCCTCTTCAGCAATGATCTCTTTAGATTGGCGTTTTGTACCTACGAACAAAATTGTGCCGCGGTTAGCCGCTACTTGACGCACAAACTTTTGAGCTTCCAAGAACATTGGAAGTGTTTTTTCGAGGTTAATAATATGAATTTTATTGCGATGGCCGAAAATATAAGGGGCCATTTTTGGTGACCAGAAGCGAGTTTGGTGACCAAAATGGCAACCGGCTTCTAGCATTTGACGCATAGTCACTGACATGTATTTCTCCTAAGGGTTATGTCTAGAACC
>JACCDP010935115.1_pt1 | contig 10347 bp, 10 predicted proteins | sample 7445841 | NCBI WGS metagenome assembly JACCDP01 (sample SAMN15323441, study PRJNA562643) | freshwater metagenome | isolation source: river surface water | place: USA:Blue River Watershed | collected 2017-08-17
GTCAAAAGATTGATTACGAAATCGTCAAAGACACAGGCATTGATTTAAAAGAATTAAGAAAAACGATTTCAGAATTACAAAGTAAGAATCTTATTCAGACATGTACTATCATTCAGCATGGTGCCAAGGGTAAACTTATTGAGGGTATTCAGTGCCGTATTGCAGGTTATACACCACCAGCAGCGCCAGGCAGAAAAGCTCCTGCAGCACCACCTCAGTAATTATATAAATAAATTAAAAAGCCGCTATTAGATAGCGGCTTTTTTTTTAGTGCGTTACATTAAGTAACAGTTAGTGTTGCTGGCCCAGCAAATGAGCTTTGAAAAAAATTAGTATCAAATTTGTAATTAATAAGGGTAAATTTTAAAAAAAAACAAACTATAATAGATTTAAAAATATATAGTTAAATTAAAAATGAGCCTATTAGAAAAATTACCTAAAATTATTGAGCAAGGCAGAAAAGTTGCTGAACAAATATTAGAAGGTCTTGAAGGTAATCAAAAAATATCTCTTCAAACAAGGGAGTTGGTTTTTCCATCTAAAGATAAACCGATTAAAGATCTTTTTAGTCGAGAGAAGGATTTTGATTTTTCATATTCAAATAGATTAATTTATGGAGATAATTTATTGGCAATATCAGCACTTTTAGCAGGGGATGGAGATGCTGAAAGTATGCGTGGAAAAGTTGATTTGATTTATATAGATCCACCTTTTGACTCTAAAGCAGACTATAGAACAAAGGTAAATTTACCCAATACCGACCTTGAGCAGAAGCCAACTGTTTTAGAGCAATATGCATATGGAGACTCCTGGGCGAACGGAACCTCTTCTTATTTAGAAATGATAGCCCCTCGATTAATTTTGATGAAAGAGCTATTGTCAGATCAAGGTTCTCTATATGTTCATCTTGATTGGCATATAGGTCACTATGTCAAAATTTTATTAGATGATATTTTCGGGAAAGAGCGCTTTAGAAATGAAATTATTTGGGAGTATCAAGGATCTTGGGTTGAGAGTAGTAGTTTTTTTCCAAGAAGACATAATACTTTGTTGGTTTATGGAAAAACAGAAAATACATATTTTAAAAGAGATTATGAGGACGATATTAATGGAGGTATAAATTTTAATCGTTGGTATTCGTTTGTCGAAAACAATAAAATTTATGGGCGCAATGCACCATATCACGATAAAAGATTTACAACTTATTTAGATAATTTTAAAAAACAATATAAGAGAGATCCACTTCCTGACGATGTTATTGTGGATTTTAAAGGATCTGTTATTGGAGATGTCTGGTACATAAAAGTAGTTGACCCTAAATCACCAGAAAAAGTTAATTACGATACACAAAAGCCAGAAAAATTACTTGAAAGAATTATAAATTCTAGCTGTCCACAGAATGGTATTGTTGCAGATTTTTTTGGGGGATCCGGAACTACAGCAGCAGCAGCAGAAAAGTTAGGAAGAAAATGGATTATAAGTGATATTGGCAAACCCTCTTGTATGATAATAAGAAAAAGATTAATTGATTTAGATTCAAAATCTTTTCTTTATCAAGCGATTGGTGACTATCAAGTTGAAACTGTAAAGAGTACTCTTGGTAAAAGATTTGGCGTTGGTGATTTATCTAAAATTGTAATTGAGTTATACGGAGCTTTAACATTACCACCAGAAAATAATCCTAATAAAGATAGGGGGTATATCGGAAAAACTTTAGTTATTTGTGATTCACCTAGCAAAATTACAGGCTTAGCAACAATAAAAAAAGCAATAGCTCTTAGAGATCAATTAATGGGAGGTTGGGAGAAGGTAATATTGTTAGGTTGGAATTTCTCTTCAGATATTGGGCAGGTTATATCTCAATTAAATGATAGTAAATTAGAAGTTTTAGTTATCCCACCTGACTTGATGGACAGGCTGAAAAAGAGAGGGAGTTTTGAGAAATTAAAAAATAGTATCAGATTTTCAAGTCTTCAATATTTAACTATTAAAGATCCTGTTTTAACAAAAGGAAATCAAGATATTATCGAAATAGAATTAGAAAATTACGTTCTTTTATCGCCAGAAGCTATTAATCTTGACGAAGATAATAGAAAAAAATTACAAAAGATTGTTAATGAAGATCCTTTAGCATTAATAGAATATTGGGCTGTTGATCCGAATTATGACGGTATTATGTTTAGATCAGTATGGCAAGATTATAGAGGTAATATTGAGAATGATAACGATCCATTACACGTTGTATTTAAGGCAGTTATTTCCACAGATCCTTTAGAAACTAAAAGAAAAATTTGCGTTAGAGCAGTTGATGTTTTTGGTTTCGAATCTGAAGTAATTAAAGAAGTTTAAAATGGCTGACTATCTTCCATTAGCAAGCTCTCTCACCTCTAAAGTTAATGAAGTATGTATTGGCCTTGAAGATGGCTTAGCTGATATATATGAATTAGTTTCAGAGCCAACAGCAAACTTATTAAAGTATTGGTTTCACAGTGACTTTGTAGAATTTAGAAGAGGACTAAATTTTCATATAGGCCAGAAGCAAGCAATTTTAAATACTATATATGCGCATGAAGTATTAAATACAAAAAATTTAAAAGATTTGTATGCTTTTTTTAGTCCAGATTCACTCGCAGGCAAAGACAGTCTTCTAACACAAGTATCAAAATCTAAATATAACCATCCTAAATATTGTTTAAAAATGGCAACTGGGACTGGAAAAACCTGGGTTCTTCAAGCACTTTTAATCTGGCAAGTTATTAATAAAATTGAAAATCCATCCGATACAAGATTTACAAAAAATTTCCTAATCGTAGCTCCCGGATTGATTGTATATGACAGGCTATTAGATGCCTTAAAAGGTAAAGTCAAGGATGGCGTTAGGGAATTTGACACATCAGACATCAAAACTTTTTCTCAATTATTTATACCAGAAAAATATCGAGATTTAATTTTTAGTTTCATTACAAATAATACTTGTGAAAAATATGAGATTGGAAAAAAAGTAACTAGCAATGGATTGATAGCAATAACTAATTGGAATGCTTTAATTGTAGATGAAGAAGAGGTCACTGAAGAGATGATTTCTTTTGGGGTAGATATAGATCCTTCAGAGATAATAAAAGATCAATTTCCAATTGTTCCAGGGCTAAATCAAGGTAATAGTTTAGAAGTCTTAGATAATAAAGCTAATAGAGGTGGAATATTAGACTATTTAAAAGCATTACCAGATTTATTGAATTTTAATGACGAGGCTCACCATATACACGAGATGAAAAAAGATGGAGAGCTTACTGAAGTTGAATGGCAGAAGAGTTTGTCAGCGATATCAGCATCAAAAGGTGATCGTTTTATTCAAGTAGATTTTTCAGCAACGCCATTTAATCAAGTAGGATCTGGTGATAATTTAAAAAAAGTTTTTTTCCCTCATATCATTTGTGACTTTGATTTGTCCCAAGCTATAAAACTATGTCTTGTTAAGAGTATTGCCTTAGATGAAAGAAATGAAGTTAATGAGCTTGAAGAATTAGATTTTAGAGCTGAACGAGATGAAGAAAATAATATTGAGCTAAGCGAAGGGCAAAGAAAGATGTTAAGGGCTGGCTTAACAAAATTAAAAAAATTAGAAGAATCATTTAAAGCTATTGATCAACAGCGCAAGCCTAAAATGCTAGTTGTATGCGAGGACACAAAGGTAACTAATAAAGTTTTAGAGTTTTTATATGAAGAAGGCTTTAAAGAAGAAGAAGTTTTGGGTATTGATAGTGGGAAAAAAGAAGAGCTGGGGGAGGCGGAGTGGAAAGAAGTAAAAGAGAAATTATTTAATGTTGATAAGCACGACAATCCAAGAATTATTGTTAGCGTATTGATGTTACGCGAAGGATTTGATGTTAATAATATTTGCGTTATTGTGCCTTTAAGAAGCTCAGAAAGAGCCATATTACTTGAACAGATTGTGGGAAGAGGGTTGCGTTTAATGTGGCGCGGTGAAGATGTTTATAGTGAAATGCGAAAAGAAAATAGAGAAAAATTAGATAAAGGACAAGAACCAAATAATCTTATCGATATTTTATCCATTGTTGAACACCCTAAATATCGTGATTGGTATAAAAAGCATTTAGGAGAATTGGCAGGTGTAGTTACCGACGTATCTACTGAAACTGCTGCAGGTGATCTTATTAATATAGGTCTAGTTAATAATTACAAAGACTATGATTTTATGATTCCAGTAATTTTAAGAGATGCTGAGCAATTAATTGAAGAACAAGTGATTCTCCCTCAAGACTTAAAGCCTTTCGATAATATGACTTTTGATGAACTTAAAAAATTAGTTGGTGAAGGCGATAAATGGGTTAGTACAGAATTACAAAGTGAAACAATGTTTGGCTCATATCGCGTTTCAGGTTCTGTTCTTAATGTTGATGGTTATAATGATTATCTTTCAAGAATTACTCATCGAATAAGCTATGCTCTATCTAATCCAGTTGAAAAAGGCGGACGCAAAAATGTAAATAAACCTTTTATTGGATTTGATACCGTAAAACTTGCTCAAACAATTGATATCTTTATTAGGAAGAATTTATTTTCAAAGGAATTTGATCCTCTGATAAATGAAAATTGGCGAGTGCTGATGCTAAGAGATGTTTTAGATCATATTGTAAGAGTATCAGCACTAGCTTTTGCTGAGAGTTTTGATAAAACCACAGAGGAACAAGCTCAAGTTGAATATAGAATGTTAAGTGATGTCTCGTCTTTAACAGTAAGTGAATCTTCTTCTATAACGACAGTTAAATCAATATATGAAAGACTTCCATTCCCAAAAAGAAGCGGGGGATTGGAATTAAAGTTTATGGAATGGTGTAATCGAGATAGCTCTGTTAATTCCTATTGTAAACTTCACGAATATAAGCACGATTTTTTATGGCTAAGGTATGTAAAAGAAGATGGTATGTTAGGTAGATATTCGCCTGATTTCATTATTAGATGTGGAACCAATGTTTATCTTGCCGAAACTAAAGCGCAAAGTGAAATATCTAATGCGAACGTACAGAGAAAATTAAAAGCAGCAGCAATGTATTGCGACAGAATTAATTCATTACCGCCAGATAAGAGAAATAATGAGATTTGGTCTTATGCTTTAATTGGTCAGAATAGAGTAGAGCAGTATATAAAAGCTAATGGAACTGTCTTAGAATTGCTAGCAATGGCTAAAGTAACAAGAAATCTATCTAACGAGCAACAAAAATTAATTTAATCTCATACATTTCTAGGTTAATGAGAGAAAAGCATTGAATTAATTAACAAATCAGTAAACATCCCTCTTAACGGAAGTTCCCAGTTAAAAATAGAGGACGCCTGGTGTTAATTAAAGCAACAGAAAAAGGTTAATACTCTTTACCAAGCAAATCTAACTCCTTTTCAATAGCATCTCTGTTCAAATTAAATTTTTTGATAAAACTATTAAGAGTTAATTTACCTTTATTAAGATTGCATGTGCTGCAAACATGAACTAAATTTTTAATTGATTCAAGACCACCTTTTGAAAGTGGGTAAATATGGTCTACATGCGTAACTGAGTCTTCAGAAAAAGCCTCAAAGCAATAAGGGCAATACCCTAGATGTTTAAGTGTTGGCTTTATTTTCTTTAAAGTTTTTCTTTTCTCCTTCTCTTTTTGCTGTACTTTGTTTTTATAAGTATTAAGCTCAGCCTGTTTTTTCTCTTCTTTTTCTTTTCTCTTCTGTTCCCTTAAACTCTCTGCTTCTAGTTTTCTTTGTTCAGATTGTAGTTTTTTTTCATACCGCTCTTTTTTATTATTTTCAGATTTTTCTTCTCTTAAAAAACGATTTATTTGCTTACTGTATTCGGCTATTAATGAATCGATAAAACGTAGTTCCCCTATAATTTTCTTAATATCATCAAATTCTGTTGAATTGACTTTATGAGATAGTAATTGATAGGTTTGCCCTAAATCAGCAATCTTATCTGCTACCTCTTTCTTCATATCTTTAGAAGAAAAGATCCAGCCTTTATTTATAAAATAGCTATTTTCATTTATTCTTAAGGCCTCTATTTCTTTTTTAATAGATCCCATTTCCACTCTTTTTTGAAATAAATCTCTAATTAGAAGATCTAAGCTCCGGGTATTAGGTATTTTTTGATTGAGAAATTCTTTTTTTTGTTTGAGTAAATTTAATTTTTTTAAAATTTCATTTTTTTTTAAATTTCTGTAAAACGGTTCATTAGTTAATGGCCCATATTTTTTGATATATTTTTGAATTGCATTTATACCTTTGTTTCCATTTATTTGATTTTTAGATAATTGATCGGCGAAATATTTTTTTCTATCCGAATCTTCTATTTGATTGTAGTCAAATGGAACGCCTGCTGATTTATAGCATTCTTCAGAAGTTCGATATTCATCAACATAAAAACTAATTACAAAGCTATCTTTAAATTCCTCAAATGGATCGGAATATGTCTTTTCTTTGTAAAAGTATCTTTTATTTCTCATTTATTTTCCTTTATAAAGCATTTTATATAATTTCTAATTATTTTGGTAAACCTCGCAATTGCTCTTTAGTTTTGCTGAAGTTAAATTATATGTATGCCTCAGCAAATACAAACCACACATCAAATTATGCACAGAAGTCTTGTGCTCTATCGTCGCGAAAATAGTCAAATATGGCAATGTAGATATAAAGTTGCAGGTATTTGGCAGCGTGCTTCAACTAAGGAATATAAACTATCCCTTGCAGAAGAGCGGGCTAAAGAATTATTGATAGAAGCAGAAATACGGAATCGTTCACATCTTCCTGTTGTTACTCGTCGTTTTAAAGATATCGCTAATCTTTCTATACAGCGTATGGAGCAAGAAACTGAAGCTGGACGAGGCAAGGTTATATACAAAGACTATATCCGTGTGATTAATGATTACCTAATCCCAAGTTTAGGATCTCGACTAATAACTAATATTGATTATGCCGCATTAGAAAACTTTGAAGCAGAGCGTATTCGTAAAATGGGACGTAACCCAACATCAAGTACCTTGCATACGCAGAATGCAGCTTTAAATCGTGTATTTGATGAAGCTGTGATTCGCGGATTTTTAACAGAAGCTAATAGACCTAAATTAAAAGCCAAAGGAGAGCGAAGTAATCGTCGTCCAGCATTTGAATTAAATGAAGTTAAAGCCTTACTTCAATCATTAGAAGCCTGGATTAATAAAAGTAGAAATGCGGCAGGATTAGAGCGTCGTTTAATCATGCGTGATTATATTGAAATGTTATTAGATACTGGAGCTCGCCCAGGCATTGAACTACTAAATCTAAAATGGAAACAGATACGTTTTAGTATGGATCCAAAAACTACTCTTACAGATACTGAAGATCAAGAAGGTGAGATTATAGAATTACACAATCTAAATCGTAGCTGTGAGATGACTGTTAGTGGCAAAACAGGAACTAGGCAAATAATAGGTAGATTACCTAGTGTTAAAGTATTGGAGCGCATTGCTAAAAGAAATTATGATATTGAAGGTACATTAACTAACCCGCTTAGTGAAGTCGTTAAACAACATCCTGAAGAATATATCTTTAGAACGCGAGATAAAAAAGAAGACGAAAGCAATGTCTTTAATCACATGTTTGATCGCTTCTTAAAAAATAACAACTTATTAATAGATCCTAAAACAGATCAAAAGCGAGTGTTTTATAGTTTAAGGCATACATATGCTACTTTAGCCCTAACCCATGATCGTGTACCCATTCATACTTTAGCTAAACAGATGGGCACTAGTGTTGTTATGATAGAGCGACACTATAGTCATTTAAAAGTAACACAGGCTATAGATCAATTAAGAGGTGAGGCTAGTAGGAGGTTGTTGAGATAAAATTTTGCTAGAATATATTAATTAATTCTATTAGGAATCACTATGGCAGAGAAAATAAAAAAGCTCCCACCTTATAAGAAAGAATTTAGTGAACTTTCAGAGGCCCTCATGATTTTTTTAAATTTGAATGTTATACATGAAAGTAAATTCAACGATATTGAAGCTTATATGGCTGCTATCTATAAAAAAGAAAACAGACAATGGAAAAAAGAAAACCTAAGCGAAGGTGAGCACTTAAGTGATATAGGTGATGCACCAATTAGTGAATTATTTGATTTAGTCATTAAAAAAGATATTTTTATAATTGATTATGTATCAGCAATTCAGGAATCTCTATTTCAAGAATATTCTATGGATGGATCATTTGAAAAATCAGTAAATACTATTATAAAAAATCGAAAAGAAAGCCATAATCTTAAAAGTACACTTAAATGGCTTTACTCAGCTAAGACTTCAAAATCTAAATTGTAATTTTTTTAACTGTTCTTGCCCAGATTTAATTTTTTGTCTGGCTTTTTCTGCTTTGATAGCTTGTTGTGTTCTTTTAACCTGATCCTGCATAGATTTAACGCGAGCTTGATCAGGTGTTAAAGGTTTAATTTTTTTAATTTCATACATTCTCATTTCAGTTACCAATTCTTTGCGGTGGTATCGAAACATTATTCATTCCATATTGATATTGAGCTAATAATCTTGCATGTATATCGTTATCAGCAAATATAATGGTTTTGACCATGCAACCTTTAACCTTCACATAAACTTGATAACGATACATACAAGTATTTAGCTCTCTGCATTACTTACTGTTTTAAAATACACTTTTAAAGTGATACTTTAAATTATTTATTAGCTCGCTCTTGAATCCAAGCTTCTAATTCACTCAATCTCCAAACAACTGTTCTTTCAGTTAATTTAATTGATTGAGGAAATTTTCTCATTTTCATTAAACGATAAACATTAGCTCTACTAATGCTTAAAAGTTTAACAAGTTCACGGAGCCTAACTAATCTATCAAATGATTCACTCATTTTTTAAACCTTGCACGAATTGTTCCGCTAGCTTTTTCAATTTCCTGGTCAAGCTCACCTAATTCAATTGCAGATTTTAAAACTTTGAGTGTATTTACTAGCTCATCTTTATTGCTCAATTCAACGGCTGTTTTATCTTTAGCTAATGGAATAACTTTAGAACCATAACGAATGTGAATGCAAAGTTTTCCTTGTTCGTTAGTAAACCACCATGGACGCACTCGTTTTTCTAACTCAATGGTTTTTTTAATACCGTCTAAAGTTGTAACAGTCTTCAACTTTTTACTTGTATAACTACCACCTTCTTTTTGCGCTTCTGCTAGCTGGATTTGTTCCCAGATCTTAGTAGTGAGCTTATTGCGCTTCTGCTGAATCACTGGCGTAGATGTAGGTTTTTTTGCATCAGTTAATTTCAAACTATTTAATGTGCTCATTTATTTTCTCCTTTTAAGTTAATAAGCACTCATAAAATTAAAGTCGAATATTTGGTTTGAGCAACCTCTTTATAAACTCTTCCATTTTTGAAGTAAAAAATACCAGTTTTCAACTGGTTTTCTTTATAAGAGATAAATATTTTTGCGAGTTGCTTGGTTACCAAGTAGCAAGATGTAAAAGAAGTTACCTTTGAGTTCATAATGAATAGTTCTGACTTAACGCAACTCTTAACTCCTGCAACATCTCTTTTGAAAGAGCTCCTCTAAGCAACACTCGCAACTTTTAAATTTGGAGAATATAAGCATGAGAGCGATAGCTGTGAGAGGTTTTAATAATGACAAACTTGATACCACATCAAGTAGAGTTTTATTTAGAAGGGCATTATTTAATGGAAGTGTTGAATTACGCAATCCTAATCAGAAATACCTAGTGGATTATTTTGCTTATCCTCAATGGGAATTATTGGCTAGATCAGATAAGCAATTAGACATTGTGAATGAGTTAAGGGCACAAGGATTTGATAAAGAGCCAGATTACTTATTTTCTTGGCTGTTGCATTACGAGCCTTTAACTAAGACTAAAACAAGAGTGGATGGTTATTCTATTTATTCAACTAATACTAAAGAGCTTTATATAAAGATTAATGATGCTATTAATCAAACGACAGATGATTGGCAGTTAAATGTCTGTCATTGCAAAGTGGTAGGGAAAAACAAACCCGTTTTTATAGCAAGCAATTGTGAATTGATAACACAAGAGTAGTTAGTGGCCAAAGATCGTGCGTTTTTGACGCCATATTTCACGTTTTAGACACCGATCTTTCTTTAAGCTAAATATTATTAAGCTATACGCCATTTAGGATAAGAAAATGCATGTTTTCTTATCCAAAATGCTAAGTCATTGATTTTTGGAAGGTCTTTGCTTAGCCATTTTCGGTAGCTCTTTATTGCAAAAGAAAACAAACTATACGTGACATTTTATTTATCTTTTAGGAGTAA
>JACCDP010558954.1_pt1 | contig 10346 bp, 8 predicted proteins | sample 7445841 | NCBI WGS metagenome assembly JACCDP01 (sample SAMN15323441, study PRJNA562643) | freshwater metagenome | isolation source: river surface water | place: USA:Blue River Watershed | collected 2017-08-17
TCCGTGGAGCTGGTACATTGTAGTACAAGGGTACATTTACCACCGTTACGTCAAACGGTCTGCTCAACTGATACAAGGCATTGTTGGGAGATGTTGTCTTGTTACTAAAGACATATTTTCCACCCCCCGGTGCAGGTTTAACAAAGGTGGTGAAAGAAATCGAATTGTTCTTCTGGTAATCGTCGTTGATATCCAAATAGATTTTAATGGTGGTATTGCCAGCAACCGACAAAGTAATCGGCTGATTAAAAACAATTTTTAACGAATCCCCGGGTAAAATTTTATTCGATACCAACTGACGGTATGGGGTTCCGCCGTTCACCGAATAGGCCACATAAAAGTTATAGATGGTATCGGTGTAGGTATTTTTAATGGTTACATCCGAATTGCTCTGGTAACCGGCACAAACCTGACTAGGCACGGAATATCCGCTTCTTACAGCAGCAACATCCATGGAATCCTCGTAAGCACCTCTATCCGAAGAACCAATCTGACGATTTTTCCGAGATTGATCTTGTGGAACCAAGGCCACTGTAGGCACATTATTTTGAGTCTCAAAGCAATTACTTCTGTAATCACCATTGGTCCGATCTCTGAATGTAGGATTGGTATAATTATTAAATTTACCGTTGGTATTGTTAACCCAATTTCCGTAGTCTGTATATCCACTGGTTCCATAGCACCACTGCTGATTCACCATCGTAGGAAAATAAAAACTGTTGTAATCGCAAGAAGTAATATTACTGGATGTGCTATTGTATAAATATGCATTGTAGGAATAATAATTGCTCGAAATCTGAGTAATATTTCCATCAAAGGTTAGTCTGGATTGTGTTTCTTGAACCACCCAGCCGTAGGTAAAATGATAGGGATAACTGGAATAATCCGATACCAGCGTGTTTTGTCTGAAATTCGCGGTATACCCTGAATTGTAGTTATACGTGTACACATTGTAATTTCCGTAGTACCCCATGTTATCCGCAATAATGTTGGAGGTAACATCCACATTATACAAGTAATAGATGTACAACCCATAGAAATATCCTTGGTTGGATGCAGTAGCATTTTTTACAATACGATTTCTATTGATAGACCAAGAAGAATAATAGTAAAACTGGGTAGCATAGAAATAATACCCAGACCAATTATTTTCAATCACGTTATCCTCGAACAAGTTACGTGTCCGATAGGTATTGTAGATGTAATACAAGTAATAGGTATACGCATAACCCGTTCCGGCTTCTCCAAACTTGCAATTCTTCACCGTATTGAACGTGATGTTGTAATCAGATCCATAATTCACATAAAATGGATAACAGCTGTATCCAGAAGAATAACAACGCAAATTATCGATGGTATTGCCTTTTAAATTAACGATATAATCGTAGTACATGTAAAAGGTATACGAATAATAATAAACCATTATGTTCTTGAACGTATTGCCCTCTACCAAAAATGGGATGCTTGTATTGGAAGTATTACCGTAATTATAGAATGCATACAACCCATAGAAATAGGCCACGTAATTCGTAGTTGAACTGCTCGATGCATTCAAATACGGCAAATCATGGAAATTGTTGTTTTTGTAGGTGGTTGACCGATTGGTACTGTACGTGTAATACGAATAAATACCATACAGGTTGGTGCTGATGGCCGAACTACTCGTAGCATTGGAACGAGAAATATCGTTATCAATGAATTGGTTACCGTTGGTGTAATAGTTGAAAATAGCGTAGTAATAATAATTCTGAATAGTATTTTTCAAGAAACTGTTGTTATCTGCAGTTCCACTATAGGTGCTCGTATTTCCATTTACAGCAATACCGAAATACGGACCGGCCGCATTTGAACCTGTGGTTCTCATAGTACAATTGCTGATGGTGTTGTACTTACCCGGAGAACTTGAAGTAGCCGAAGATGGGCTACCTTGGGATTGACTGAAATAAATGTACGCACTGGATCCACCGGTGGATGTCATACCCGTAAATTCAATGATACAATTATCAATCGTATTGTAATCCGATGCTCCAGAGAACCGAAGTCCTGAACTCAAAGTTGAGGTACTGGTATGTCGAACCGTTAGATTCTTAATAGTAACATAATCCGCACCCGTGAAAGAAATCACTTCGTAACTTCCACTGTAGGCCAAAAATTTACTACCCCCATCAATGGTAATGGTATTGGTTGAAGACGCCCCAGATATAGCAGCAAAAACTGTTTGAGTTGATGTGGTAATATCCGTTTGTACCGTAACTGTTACTTTCCCATTTACCCCTTTGGTGGATAAATCGGTAGCGAAAGCAGACCAGCTGTTGTAATTCGTGCCGCCCGTGGCCGTGCCCGAATTAATGGTGTAACTTCCATTCAATTGGGCGCTTGCCGATCCTGCCATCAACGCAGCAATAGCAAGAATCCCTCCTCGAACGAAAGTTTTCCAGTGTGAGAAAATGTAATTTTGTTTCATATGTGTTATAGTAATTTTGTATTTAATTATTACATTTAATAGCACGATTTTTTATTCGTATTATTAATTATTGCAATATCGAAATGTTAACTACAACAACGAACAAAACACCACATTTATGACACAAGCAATACCGAAACACTCAATAATTTCAAGGCAACTAAAGCAATATTATAAAAATCAGTAACTTGAAATTGAAAAAATCCATTTCAAAAAATTTAAGAAATTACTTTAAAAATCAATCGTAATATTTATGCAATTAAAAACACTTATCACCGAAGAACAAGTGCATCAAATGGAATTTAACATCGCCGCGGCCACGCGCATACCATCCAAAGCGGCACTCATAATGCCACCGGCATATCCCGCCCCTTCGCCACAAGGATACAAATTGACATATTGTGGATGATTTAAGGTAAGATCTTCTCTTGGAATTCGCACCGGACTGCTGGTCCTGCTTTCCACCCCTACCAAAACCGCCTCGTTGGTTCTGAAACCCCGCATTTTTTTCCCTAAAACAACCAACGATTCCCGAATGCGCTGATGAATGTCGATGGGTAGTACTGCATCCAAATCCACAGACAACAAACCTGGTAAATACGAATTCTTGGGCAAATCCAAACTAGTTCTTCGCTGTATATAATCTTCCATGCGCTGGGCAGGAGCCACCAAACTTCCCGTGGTGTCAAATGCGGTTCGCTCAACCCATTGCTGAAAACGCAGCGCGCGCAGCGCACCATGCTTAGCAAACGGACTAAAATCTTTATCATCCACTCCCACAACATACCCACTGTTAGCAAACGGTCCATTTCGCTTGCTCGGACTCCAACCATTAACCACCACCTCCCCAATATCCGTGGCTGCCGGAGCAATAATGCCTCCAGGACACATGCAAAAAGAAAAAACACCCCTGCCTTGAATCTGCTCCACCAAACTATAGGAACTGGGCGGCAAATAATCCCCTCTTAACTCGCATTTGTATTGTATAGAATCGATGAGTGTTTGCGGATGCTCCAATCGAACCCCCAACGCAAAGGGTTTTGCCTCGATGAAAATCTTTTTTTCATCCAACAATTCAAAAACATCGCGCGCCGAATGGCCTGTTGCCAAAATCACCCGATCGCAGGCTTCCCAGTAATCGGTAACCACCGAAGATTGTGCATCCGAAAGTTCAGTCGAAGCCGACCCCACTACCCCAAGATTCCTAATTTTCAATTTTAACACCTTACCGCTACCAGATTCCAACTCCACATCCACCAACTTGCTGTTAAAACGTATTTCACCACCACAGTCTAAAATTGTTTGCCGTATCCCCTCCACCAACTGAGGCAATTTATTGGTCCCAATGTGCGGATGCGCCTCCCACGAAATTGCTTCAGGAGCACCGTGATCGATTAAACAACGCAGTACTTTATCCACCGGCCCTCTTTTGCTGCTACGCGTATACAATTTTCCATCGGAATAGGTACCTGCACCGCCCTCTCCGAAACAATAGTTGGAATCCGGATTCACCACCAACTCTTTGTTCATTTTTGCCAAATCCCTTCGCCTATCTCGAACTTCTTTCCCTCGTTCAATCACGATAGGCTTCACCCCCAGTTCAATCAATGCCAACGCCGCAAACAACCCGGCAGGACCCGCCCCTACAATATGCACAACGCGGTTCGCTGCTCCAACGTTCTGCAATCGAAAACCACCCTCTAATTCCGGAATTTCATCCCCCGAATACACATCGGCAGAAATCAAGAAAAAGGGCAATTTCCCTCGAGCATCCAAGGATTTTTTACGAAAAATTACAACTATCCCAGAAGCTTCATGAGAATATCCCCCAGCGCGCTTGAACTGCTGCTCTACCCAATCGGTATTGGCCGCTTCTTGGGGTGAGAATTTCAGTTGAATGCGTTGGGACATGGCGCAAAAATACCCCCCGAATTCCAAAACCGAACCAAGAACTTTTTGCAATAATTGCAACAGATTCGTACTCAGCCCACTTCTATTGTATTTTTGCACCATGAAAGAGGTAGTCGTAAGCGGAATTCGCCCCACCGGCAAATTGCATCTCGGCAATTATTTTGGCGCATTCAAAAACTTCCTAATCCTGCAAGAACAATACGATTCGTATTTTTTCATTGCCGATTACCATTCCTTAACTACACACCCAACGCCTGGAGATTTGAAAGGCTCCGTAAAACGAGTTTTGGCAGAATACATAGCTTTGGGCTTAGATCCCGAAAAATGCACCGTTTACTTGCAGAGCGACGTACCGGAAACAGCGGAACTGTACCTATTTCTGAACATGAATGCCTACTTAGGGGAATTGGAACGTGTAACATCGTTCAAAGAAAAAGCGAGAACCCAACCCAACAACATCAATGCCGGCTTACTCACCTATCCCGTTTTAATGGCGGCCGATATTTTACTGCATCGCGGCGTAAAAGTTCCAGTGGGCAAAGACCAAGAGCAACATTTGGAGATGTCCAGAACCTTTGCCAATCGCTTTAACAGACTTTACAACCACGAGTATTTCCCTGAACCCCAAGCTGTTTCTTTGGGCGAAAACCTCATCAAAGTACCCGGATTAACCGATAGCGGAAAAATGAGCAAAAGTGCCGGCGAGGCGGATACCATTTACTTAAACGAAGAAGCCTCCGTTTTAAATAAGAAAATCATGCGCGCCGTTACCGATAGCGGTCCACAAGAAGCCGGTATGCCCAAAAGCAGTGCCGTACAAAATCTATTTGATCTTATGGCATTGGTTAGCCATGCAGAAACCATTCAATTTTTTGAAGACCAACACAAACAAGGCGGCATTCGGTATGGGGACCTTAAAAAACAATTGGCAACAGACATGGAAACCTTTATCGCTCCATTAAGAGACAAAATTGACACCATGCTAGGCAATGAAAAACTGCTAAACGAAATTGCAGCTTTTGGCGCCGAAAAAGCCAGGAAAAATGCCCAAAAAACAATTCGGGAGGTACGAGAAATCATAGGATTTGGCAACCGGTAACACCCCCAAATGACAGCCTAGCTATTACCTAAAAATATCGCTACTTACCCAAAACAAACAATTCTACCCCAAAACAATCATTGATTTCCACGAAACTTCATTAACGTTTCTTCCTGATAATCGCAACATACCGCCCGCATTCAGAAGAATTAATCCGGTTACCAACAATTAAATCCACAACCATTCCAGCGAAAATTTCGTCTTTCCCTTGGCTTTTCGTTAATTTGCAATCCCATGTACAATATTTCCGTTGTTATCCCATTGTTTAACGAGGAAGAATCGTTGCCGGAATTGCACGATTGGATAGCTCGGGTGTGCAATGCCCACAACCTTACGTACGAAATAGTACTATTGGACGATGGCAGTACCGATGGATCGTGGAAAATTATCCAAGAATTATCGGACAAAAACCCCAACGTTAGAGGATTTAAATTCCGACAGAATTACGGGAAAAGTGCAGCCTTAAACGTAGGTTTCGCGCAATCAAACGGAGAAGTGGTAATCACCATGGATGCCGATTTGCAAGACTCGCCGGACGAAATTCCGGGGCTCCATAAAATGATCGTAGAAGAGGGATACCACGTGGTAAGCGGTTGGAAGAAAAAGCGGTACGACCCCCTTTCCAAAACCATCCCCACCAAACTATTCAACTGGGCCACCCGCAAAATCAGCGATTTAGAATTGCATGATTTTAATTGCGGCTTAAAAGCCTACCACCACGAAGTGGTAAAAAATATCGAAGTGTATGGCGAAATGCATCGCTATATCCCCGTGATAGCCAAATGGGCAGGGTTCCCCAAAATCGGTGAAAAAGTAGTAGTGCACCAAGCACGCAAATACGGACATTCCAAATTCGGCATGAACCGATTTGTGAACGGGTTCTTGGATTTAATGAGCCTGTTTTTCATGTCGAAATTCGGCAAAAAACCCATGCATTTCTTTGGATTAATGGGGGTTTTGAGCTTCTTCTTGGGTGCCGTTATGGCCCTGTGGATCTTGGTAGAGAAATTAATCTACGTAGTTCAAAACAAACCCGCACCTTTGGTAACCAGCTCCCCAATATTCTACATAGGCTTGGTCACCATGATTATTGGAACCCAATTGTTCCTTGCCGGATTTTTAGGCGAATTGGTAGCACGCAGCAATCCAGAGAGAAATCAATACAACATCGCCGAAACCACCAACGGTTAACGGTCCTTTCAACGTGAAATTCACCGGCAAACACATCGTAATTGTAGGACCTGCACACCCACTCCGTGGAGGATTGTCAACATACAACGAGCGTTTGGCCGAAGAACTCGCCAAGGAAAATCAAGTTACAATCCTTACCTTTTCGTTGCAATATCCGGGCTTCCTATTTCCAGGACAAACCCAACTTTCCAGCGACCCTAAACCAGATAATTTATCGATCGATGTGGCTCTAAATTCCATCAATCCTTTCAATTGGATCAGCGTGGGATTAAAATATAAAAAAATAAAACCGGACGTCATTATTTTCCGCTGGTGGATGCCTTTTTTCGGCCCTTGCTTCGGAACCTTTGCTCGCATCGTAAAAAGCAACAAGCATACCCGAATTATCGCCATAACAGACAATATTTACCCCCACGAAAAACGGATCATCGACAAGCCGTTTAGCCATTATTTTTTACCGGTATTGGACGGTGCAGTGTCCATGAGTCAGAAAGTACAGCAAGACTTGCAAACCTATCCGGGATTGAAACCCATACCCAGTTTGTATCATCCGCACCCGCTGTACGATAATTTCGGATCAGGAGTAAGCAAATCCGAAGCGTGCGCCCACCTAAACCTCAACCCCGATTTTACCTATTTCTTATTTTTTGGATTTATCCGACAGTACAAAGGATTGGATATTTTATTGCATGCCGCCGCGCAATTAACCAACCAACCCCAAGTAAAAATATTGGTAGCCGGCGAATTCTATGAGGATAGAAGCACGTACGACGCTATCCTTGCAGAGAATCAATTGAGCGAAAAGGTTGAAATGCGCACCGAGTTTATTCCCAACGGCGAAGTACGCTACTACTTTTCGGCGTGCGACGTGGTAATTCAACCCTACCGGAGCGCCACGCAAAGTGGAGTTTCTCAGATTGCCTACCATTTCAATAAACCGATGATTGTCACCAACGTGGGTGGACTAACAGAATTGGTACCCCACGGAGAAACCGGCTTAATCGGCGAACCTACTCCCGAAAGCATGGTCCAGCAAATCCATGAAATTTTAAAACCGGGTGTTTTGGAAAGAATGTCGAGCAACATGGAAGTTTTCAAAGAAAAATTCTCTTGGCCGTCCATGGTAAAATCCCTGGAATCCGCCGCGGGATAATTTCCGTTTTCCCCAATTTCACAGAGAATTGTAGATCCTGCATTTCTCACATCATCCCAATACACCAACAATTCCATCAGCCCCAACAACTGTTGAAACCTCAACACGCCCCAGCCTAACAATTCCGAAGCCCAACAACAATTTTTTAATACTTACGTAATTGTTTAGCAAACTTTATGGTGGATAATGCGTTTAATTAGAAAACCACCATGATTAACTCCATCATTATCAACGAACAAGAGGTTATGGAAATTGCGGGATTTGCTTACATCAACGGCGTTTGGGTAGCTATTGGATAACTTCCCATATTTATCTAGAGGCACAACCCCTAGTTAAATTATAGCTAATTAATTTACGATTATTTTAGAAAATACATGCTTATTTTCTAAAGATAAAACCCAATTATTTTTGGTATAGTTTCATTAAACTATTTATAACATAAAATGTCAATAGTTTAAATAATTCTCAAAATCTATGAAAAAGCACATCATTATTTTTAGTATTTCTGTTTTTGCCATAGGCAATATTTCTGAGGCTAATCCTACCAATCATCACTTAATGGAGGAGAATTTCCTGAGACCTCGACCTAGGAAGAGAGACCGTGCAGAGGATATCCGTGATCGCAGGGAAGACATCCGAGACCGCAAAGAAGATATTCGGGACAAGCGAGAAGATATCCGGGATGCTCAATTTCAGGGAGGTCCACGTGACCGTAGAGAAGACATCCGTGATCAGCGTGAAGATGTACGTGACCGCAAAGAGGACATTCGTGATCGCAGGGAAAATCGACGAGACAGACGCCGCCGATTGTAAAAAGATCACATTGCCGCAAAAAGCATAGATAACATGCAATATTCTGCTATCGGTTTACAGTTGTTTCATCTCCACTCCTTCCAAACGTTGTATTACTCCATGCAATTGACCCAAGGTCTTTCGCATGGCCACAAACGCTTGAATAATTTGGATGCTAACTGCAATAGCCGAATCGCTGTTTAAAACCGCAGACAACATGGAAACACCTTGCTCGGTAAAAACATAGGGCAAAACTCGTCTCCCACCGTGCGTTAAACTTGAGGTCGCAAATTGCGACCTCAAAAAATCAAACTCAATAGTTGTTAATTGAAACATAAAATCTTTTGGGAACCTATTTAAATTTCGTTTCACTTGCTCATTCAGTCTTTTAGTATTAACTGAAAATAGTTCCGCCAAATCACTATCCAACATCACCTGAACACCTCTTAGCGTGTAGATCTTGTTTTCTATTTGCCCGATGGTTAATTCCATAATTATTTACTACTGCGATTGATAGAGGTACCCTCCCTGTTTCATTAACTTAGATAGTTAAATTCAGATTCCGTTTCTAAACAATTGATAATTTTAAAAACGCAAATTCTTTAAACACGCCCAATTTTACCCGATAAAAGATTTGCAATTATCGCAACGTTCAATACCGCGCCCCATCCTACGAGGAGCCCCCACTCAACGCCTTTACCCTTGTTTATTGCGATAAATTCCCATATATTTGCACCTCGTTTAGAGAGGTGTCCGAGCGGTCGAAGGAGCACGCCTGGAAAGTGTGTATATGCCAAAAGCGTATCGAGGGTTCGAATCCCTTCCTCTCTGCAACCCATTAACATAACCCCTTGATTTCAATGTGATTCAAGGGGTTTTTTATCTCAAGTAGTCATGTAGTTGGTTTTAATGATTATCCAACTTCTGTTTTGCAAACCTATCAACCACGCATCCCTTCTTAACACTAATCCCGTATACCTATTTTCGGAATTGCCTGTAACTATGCAAAAATTCTTGGTGTACTTTCAACGGCTCGGAGGTGGGGTAATTTTCGATGATTAACGATAAATTCAGCGACTTTTTATCCAAATCATCCGGGAGGAAATAAGCCAATACACTCTTATTGTCCATGGTCGCAACCACCCATCGCCTGCCATTAAAAGAATCAACCAGCCATTTACTTGCCTCCAAATTCTCCCAAGAATACATCCTATTTTGGCCATCAACTTTAACCCAAGCCACCCAATTTTTGGAATGATTCAAATCCTTAGATCTATGCAATAAATCAGACTCAATTGATCCATCATCAAACGCTTCCAGACGTTGGTACTGCTTAACGAATGCAGGATCCTCTTGCAATATCAAGGAATTAGGATACCAGCGAATCCATTGAGCCAGCGTGGTTTGAGTGTACGATATGGTTGCCCAAGCCTCTCCTTTACGAGGCCCTGCCACCGCCTCCCCAGTAGCCTGCTGCCACCAAGAACCCGTTGCCTCATCCTCAAACATGGCATTGAAATGATCCATTCCAACCAACCGCAATTTTTCAAGCGCTCCGTTTTTATTGGGATGTTGGTACACCATGGCAGTTCTGCAGACGGAGCAATAGGTAACGAGTATGGGAAATTGTTTATCGAGAGTATCCACCACCTGATGATGATGCGCTAGAATATTTACAGGATAAGCCCGCGGTATTCCGTGATAAACCAGCCCTATTACCAAACGATTTTCAGCAA
>JACCDP010092628.1_pt1 | contig 10343 bp, 10 predicted proteins | sample 7445841 | NCBI WGS metagenome assembly JACCDP01 (sample SAMN15323441, study PRJNA562643) | freshwater metagenome | isolation source: river surface water | place: USA:Blue River Watershed | collected 2017-08-17
AGACCACACCCGCGAACGAGTTCCATTGATTATGTTTAATCCAGAATTTACCAAAGGCAAAGCGCTTGAAGAAAGATCGACCTTCGCTGATTTGTCGAGTACGATTCTTAAGAATTTTCAACTCAATCAACCCAAACATCATATCGGTAAACCAATCCTTGAGATCCTAAATTAGTAGTAATTTAGTAGACAGGTTATGTGGAAAAGTCATTCTAAAGGTCTTTTATGCTTTGCCTATTCTAAGAATATAATCAATTAAAATACCCAATCAATAAAGTGAAAAAATACTTCTTGGTTAACATAATAGACATTATACGAAGTAGTTGGTTCGCTCAATTACTTAGGATTGACTTGGGATTCTAAGATTTGGTCGAGCTTCATCTTCTCACGATTAGCAGGATCAAAAAGATGGACGACCACATCATACAAATCCATGACCATCCAACCGGATTCTGGTTTTCCTTCAATGTGGTGAACTTTATATTTTGGATGATGGATAAACTCCTTACGAAGTTGATTCGTAATTGCTTCCAATTTTCTAAAATTATTGGCGGAAGCAATAATCACAAAATCTGTAAGAGGTGACTTACCTTTAACATCATATATTTTAATCTCTTCTGCTTGCTTATCTTCAAGGATAGAAATCACGAGTGTTTTTAAAGATTTATTTGCCATCATTTTCTCCTAAATAATATTCCACACATTCTTTCACTAAAGGATTGGTTATTTTGTGCTTCTTTTTCTTGAGGTGTAATAAGTTTTCTTTGAGCACCAATAAGAAACCTTCGTGGTATTGTTTTTTGCATGCGGCAATTAAAGCACTCGAGTCGAATCCACGCGTCGGTTCAATTTTGTCCGCGGCATATACAATTTGAGCAAGCGGTCCCATTTGTGCTTTACCAGTTGTATGATAACGAATGGCTTCAAGGATACCATCGTGTTTAATATTGAATTCTTGTCGGGCAAGGATGGCACCGACAAATTGGTGTAAAGCGTAACTCTCGACGGGCTGATTCACGGTATCATACTCATCCAACAAAGACCGTGCTTCTTCTTCATCCATATCTTTTGCCATGTCATGAAGAATCGCCGCCAAAAATGCATCCGTCGGTGATTGTTGATTAAGTAAGGCGATATCATATGCCAATGTGGCTGTTGAGTAAACATGTTCAAACCGCTTGGGTTGATAAAAAGCTTTTAACTTCGGTACAAAATATAACTGATGCTTAAAAATATATTGAATGACAGGTAATGGGGTTGCTAAAGATTCTAAATTTCGAATGCTCGTTGAAGAAATCGGGTACAAAGGCCCTGACATTTTTTGAATACTATAACTTTGCCAGTTTGGATGATCTAAGGATGAACCGGGACGAGGGTAGGCAATCAATTGGACATAAGTCTTTAACTTATCCGCGTCTTTCCACTTATGAAATTGTTCGACTTGATCGCCACCAATTAAATAGTAGAGTTGATCATGTGGATAAAGTTGTTTGAAATGTTGGACGGTGTGAATGGTAAAGTTGATGACCGCATCTTTTTCAACCTCGTATAGAGATAATTGAAAAGAAGGATCATGGGCAATGGCAAGTTTTACCATGTTAATGCGATCTAAAATATTGGTGGTAATATTTTTCCATCTTGGGTTCTTGGTAATGATGAGGGTTACTTCTTCTGCATGAAGATGCAGTTGCGCTGCTTTTAGCATCGCAAGATGACCATCATGAATGGGGTCAAATGGTGAACCATATAATAAGCGAATCATCTTGGTAATTGAATCCTTGGATTTTTAGGGTTGGGACGAAATAGAATCACACGATGGCCAATTCTTTGGACGAGTTCAGCTTTTAGCGTTTTCACTAAATTAGGCAAAAAGTTAATCGCATCCTCTTGCGAAGATTTTAATACATGAAGTTTGATTAACTCATGTTTGGTTAATGCCAAATCTAATAGTTGAATCAGTTCTGGATGGACAGCATCTTTACCTACTTGGTATTTAGTGGCGAGGGTTTGTCCTAATTTTCTTAAATATAAACGTTGTTTCGTTGTCATACAGATTGGACCTTACTTGGTAATAGTTTTGCCAAGACCCCTTTAGGTAACAGTAAGCGAACCGTTTGTCCTTCTGCTAAAAAACTTAACCATCCATATCCTGATATCGCTAAATCGCTTCGACCTTTAGGCGGTAACGTAAATTCAACTAAATTAAAATCATCCTTTTTGACAAAACTCTTGGAGATGGGTTTCAATTGATTTTTTTCAATCAGTTTAAAGAAAGATTCATCTGCTTTCTGTAGTGCCATTTTTTGAAAGGTAACGGTATTAGCAAAATAGGCATAAACAAATTGTTTCTTCCCCGTAAGGATTTCAAGTCGAGCTAGACCGCCCAAGGCTAATGCGTCTTTGGCGCCCAAACGATAACCAACCGGTTTGATTTCAACTTTCGGCATCATCACCTTGATGACGTCTTTTTCGACTTTAGATAACATCGAGTGGTTAGCGACGTATCCAGGGGTATCATAAATCGTTTGCGTTTCATTTAAAGGAATTTCGATGACACGCAGGGTCGTTCCAGGAAATGGAGAAGTCGTAATCAGTTTTTTGGTTTGGTTAGAAAAATGTTTTAAATATGAGTTTATAAGACTTGATTTTCCCGAACTTGTTGCCCCAATAACGTATAAATCCTTACCTTGATTATCTTCAGCAATCATCGCTTTAATTTCATCTAGGGCTTCATTGGTTTTACTCGAAGCAATGATGATTTTGACATAATCCATATTCATGAACTTAAAAAAATTTTCAATATAATTCATCAACTTTTTTTGGTTTAAATTTTTTGGTAATAAATCACGTTTTGTGGCAATGAAATAGACCCTTAAACCTTTAACAGCGCTTAATAATTCTGCCGATAAAGTCGTTTCGAAATTAAGGATATCTAATACCCATAGAATCGTAGCTTGATCTTTTTTGGCCTTGGCAAGAATTTGATAAAAATCATCGAAAAGGAAAGATTCTTTCGGGGCAATGTCTTCACCATAATGTTGTAGTTTAAAACAGCGTTGACATAAAACTACTTCATGGCGATCAACATGTTTAACCGGAACATAACCTGGTAATTGTGGATCAAGGGTTTGAAGAATGACGCCACAACCAGGACAACGGCGAATAATTCTCATTTCATTCATCATTGCTCCCTCCAGTGGTGAAAGCGATGTTGACGCCGATAACGTTTCTTTAACCAAGATTCAATCAAGCGATTTGGTTTGGTAGGCCAATGATCATAAGGCACGAGTTTTTCCACAAATAAACTTTGCATACCCAAACGATTTGCCAACCAAATATCGGTTAATAATTGATCACCAATCACCATCACCTTGTCTTTAGCATAACCTTTTTTAGTCAAAAAGATAAGGAGTTTGTCCCGAAAAGGTTTACCAGTTTTTGCAAGGTAGTCCACTCCGACAACGTCGGCAAAAGGCTTAACCCGTTCCTCATCATTATTGGAAATAATCAAAAATACTAAACCTGCAGCTTTCATTTTTTGAATCCACGTTAAAATTGCTTTTCGAGGTTTGAGTTCATCATAAGGGGCAAGGGTGTTATCCAAATCACAGCACAACACATTGATGCCTTTTTTAATAAAAAAATCGGCGGTCACGTCTGTTAGTTTAGGCGCGTAAAATGTGGGTTGCCAAATGGAAGGCCGTTTACCTTTCATTATTTCTTATCTTCAAAGAGGGAGACTTTTTCAATTTTGTCTCCATTTTCTAAGTCTACTTTGGGAAGCGGCACGGTTTTAAATTGTGAATCAATTCGGATAATTGCATCATGATAAACACCAATTACATCAGTCCCTTTAGGCATAGAAATGTTCTTTTTTGCATACTTGTCTATGGGGGTAGGCGCGTAATCATTGGTTTCCAAATTTACCAATTCTTTATTGGAGAGTAATAAAGTCACCTTCAAAAATTCATCTTGTTTATTGAGTTTACGCCAATAAGCAAGTTGGTGAGGTTCCGATTTAAAGCTTTGGAAAATATATTGGATTTTCCCTAATCTTGCCGTTAGATCAACGTAACTAATATCAAAGATTCTAAAGTTACCTTGACGAGTAAACATCACGATTTTTCCACGTTCTTCAGGTTGATAAATTAACAACTTTGCCAAGCGATCTTTTCCCAATAAAGAAGCAATCGCTTTAATTCCACCCGCTTTAACGCCAACTGGATTCACTTCTTTTTCTGAGAAATAGGTTACATTCCCTTCAAGCGTGGCAATTAATAATTGTCCTTGACCATTGGTGATGTCAACATCCACTACAGTATCATCGCCAAGCAAACGCATACATGTCAAAGGCTTACTATATCGTTGCACCATAAACTCGGATAATGGGGTTTTCTTTAATTGACCGTTTCGAGTGATGATGACCACGAACGCATCGGGTTTAAAGTCTGAAACTATCAAGGCTTTAATCAGTTTTTCTTCAGGTCCGAGGTTGACGAGGTAGTTAATGTGCTTGCCTTCTTCTTTCCATTTCGTTTCTTGAAGTTCATGAATAGGAATAAATAAATAATTACCGAGTTGGGTAAAGACCAGCACATAATCTAAAGTTGTGGCTGGACCAACTCCCACCAACAAGTCCGCTTCTTTGATGCCTGGCCATACCCCTTCAGAACTCTTGTAGGATTTGAGGGGAGAACGTTTAATATAACCATCTCTGGTCACGGAAATATAGACATCTTCTTTCGCAATTAAATCGCGCTTATCAATTTGTAAAGTTTCTTTCGGTTCGGAGGCAATCTTGGTTAATCGATTTTCACCATATTGAGCAGCAATCGCTTTTAAATCTTTGATAATCTTTTTATTTAAAACTTCACGATCTTCAAGGATTTCTTTGAGTTCTTTAATCGTCGCTTTTAATTGTTTTTCTTCTTCTTTGAGTGTGGTTACATCGGTATTGGTTAATCGATAAAGTTGTAAGGAGACGATAGCATCCGCTTGCGATTTGGTGAAGGCAAACTTCTTTTCTAAATTTGCTATAGCGTCTTGTTTATCTTCACTTTTGCGAATAACTTTGACAACCTCGTCTAATAAGCCGATGGCTTTGATCAAACCTTCGACAATTTCTAAACGCGCGGAAGCTTTGACTAAATCAAAATTAGACAATCTGGTAATCACTTCGACTTGATGATCAATGTAGGCGTCAACATATTGGAGCAAATTAAAGGTCATAGGGTGACCCTTATTAATCGCAACCATATTAGCAGAAAAAGAACTCTTTAAATCCGTTTTTGAATAAAAATATTGGAGAATTTTTTCTGGGTTTGCATCTTCTCTAATGTCAATAGCAATCCGCATACCATGATGATCCGATTCGTCTCGCACTTCAATAATGCCATCAATGATTTTTTTAAAACGGATTTCATCCATTTGTTTAACAAGTGCTGATTTAATCACGCCATATGGAATTTCTTTGACCACAATTTGATGATAGCCTTTGAGTTTGGTGATTTCTGCCTTGGATAAAATTTCAACTCGACCATGCCCGGTTAAATAAATTTGCTTTAAAGAATCGGTACGGTAGATAATACCGCCAGTTGGGAAATCTGGACCTTTGACAATATCGATTAAATCTTCAATGGTTGCTTTTTTATGACTTAAACGATAAATGACAGCGTCAATCACATCTCGTAAATTGTGAGGCGGAATATTGGTCGCCATCGCAACCGCAATACCCTGCGTTCCATTGACCAAAAGATTTGGAAAACGGGAAGGTAAGACAATCGGTTCATCTTGAGAATCATCAAATGTCAGTTGGGTATCGACTGTATTTTTATCGATATCACGGACCAATTCTTCGGTAATTTGCGCTAAACGTACTTCGGTATAACGATGGGCAGCGGCATTGTCACCATCGATAGATCCGTTATTGCCTTGAAAGTCGATTAAGGGAACACGATATTTCCAAGGTTGTGACATATGTACCAAAGCATCATAAATTGAAGCATCCCCGTGCGGATGATACTTACCCATGACTTCTCCAACACTCGTCGCACTTTTACGGTAAGGTTTTCTAAAGACATTATTGGAGTGGTACATCGCATAAATAATTCGACGCTGAACCGGTTTTAGTCCGTCTCTTAAATCAGGAATCGCCCGATCTTGAATGACATATTTTGCGTAGGTAGCATAACGCTCACCCATGATATCTTCAAGGGGTGCTACATTAATTTTTTCTACAATCGGTTTCGGGATAGATTTAGATTTTTTTGCCATCTTCTTTTCCCTTTCCTATGACTTCGCGAATGGTAAAGTCGATATTTTCTTCGACCCATTTACGACGAACAGAAGTATCTTTACCCATAAGAATTCCGACTCGCCTTTCGACAATAAGTGGATCTTCGATATTGACGCGAATTAAAGTCCTGGTTTTTGGATCCATCGTGGTTTCTTTGAGTTGGGATGCATTCATTTCACCCAAACCTTTATAACGAGAAATTCGATAAGGTGATCCAACTGTTTTTTTGCCGAGTTCGAGTTCTTCTTCGCTCCAAGCATAAACAAATTGATTTGGTTTTTGCTCGTTCATCACGCGATACAAAGGCGGAATCGCAATGTAGACTTTCCCTGCTTGTATTAACGGTCGCATATGATGGTAAAAGAAGGTTAATAAAAGGGTTTGAATATGCGCGCCATCGGTATCAGCATCCGTCATGATAATGATTTTTCCGTATTTAGAATCTTGAATGTCGAAGGCCGGTCCAACACCAGCTCCTATGGTGGCAATTAATGTTGCAAATTCTGTATTCTTTAACATTTGCTCCATGGTTAAGCTATCGGTATTGAGCGGTTTACCTCGTAATGGCAAAATCGCTTGGTGGAGTCGATCACGACCATTTTTAGCGGTGCCACCGGCAGAGTCACCTTCGACAATAAATAATTCATTAAGTGCATAATCTTTACTTTGAGCCGGAGTTAATTTATCAGAAAGTAATGTATCTGAACGTAGTTTTTTATTGCCTCGCGCTTCTTCTTTGGCTTTACGAGCCGCCATGCGAGCAGCTTGAGAATCGACACATTTTTTAATCAAATTGGTGGCAAAATCTTTGTTTTCAGTAAGGTAATAGGTGAGTTTGGAAAAGATCATATTTTGCACATAAGCCAAAGCATCAGGAGTTCCAAGTTTTCCTTTGGTTTGTCCTTCAAATTCAAGTTTTCCTTCTGGAATTTTTAAGGAAATAATTGCGGTAAGTCCTTCTCTAATGTCACTACCTTCTAATTTGACTTTGTTTCTCAGGAGATTGTTGATTTCAGCATATTCATTTACAGCCCTTGTTAAACCAGCACGGAAACCATTTTCATGGGTGCCGCCATCTTTAGTACGAATGTTATTCACATACGAATAAATACTTTCGTTATAGTCTTGTAAACAATACTGCATTGCTACTTCAATCTTGATTTCACCCGTTAAATCTTCAAAAACCAAAACAGGATGCATTTTTTCTTTGGTTTCATTCAAAGTGCCAATGTATTCCTTTAAGCCCTCTTCATAGTAATATTCTGCTTCCATTTTGGTACGTTCATCTTTAGCAATAAATCTCACTTTTCTCATTAAAAAAGCTGATTCTTGTAAGTGGGCGATAATCGTTTCCCATTTAAATTCAACCGTGCTAAAAACTTTAGAATCGGGTTTGAAGCGAACGAGGGTTCCCGTTTTACTAGATTTACCAACTTTTTCTAATTTTCCAATTTTCTTGCCGCCATTTTCAAAACGAATATGGTAGGTAAAACCTTCTCGATTAACGATCACATCCACATATTCAGATAAAGCATTGGTAACGGATGCACCTACACCATGCAAACCAGCGCTTGAAACATAGTTCTTATCGGAGAATTTACCACCACTATGAAGCGTTGAAAAAATGATTTCTACTGCAGGTTTACCGGTTTGTTTTTGAATACCAACAGGGATACCACGACCTTCATCCTTGACTGATAAAGAACCATCTTGATGAATGGTTAAGGTAATGGTGTCACCAAAACCAGATAGAGCTTCGTCAATCGCATTATCCAAAATTTCCCAAACCAAATGATGTAAACCAATGCTATTCGTTGACCCAATATACATGGCTGGACGTTTACGAACACCCTCAAGTCCTTCTAGTACATCAATGCTATCTTCGTTATATGTATTTAGGTTTTGATTTTTAGCCATTTTTCGTTATCATTTACCTAAAGCATTATAGCAAAAATCCATAGAAAGCGTAAAAATTATGATTGAAAATCTCGCATTAACCTTCGTTCCCATGCTTATTGGTTACTTACTCGCTTCTATTCCTTCAGGGGTTTGGATTGGCCAATTACTTTACCAAAAAGATGTCAGAAAACTCGGTTCAGGTGGAAGCGGCATGACCAACGTCTACCGAAATTTCGGTAAATTTGCCGCAACGATAGTTTTCCTCATGGATTTAACGAAAAGTATTTTACCGGTCTTGATTGCGTCCTTATTCGTCTTTCAATGGACCAACCTTGCTACTCAAAACGCTTTTTTGGCTCAATTAGCAATCATGTTGACTGGTCTTGGAACCGGATTAGGTCACTGTTATCCTATTTTTGCTGAATTTAGAGGCGGTAAGGCAGTTTCCTCTGCAGGATCCTTTATGCTCATGACGAATTGGATTATTGCCTTGGTCGGCTTAGCGGTCATGCTTACGATCATTAAAGTTAAAAAGATTGTATCGATTGGTTCAATTTTGGGGCACCTTTTTGCGGTGTCTTTAACCATGCTATTGTGGATTCCCGCTTTATCACAAGTAGGAATGTGGAATGGGGTTCAATCAGGCTGGCTCTTTACCCTAACAAACCTTTTGATTTGGTTCTTACTCGTTTATCGTCATAAAGAAAACATCCAGCGATTACTCGCTGGAAAAGAATTAGATTTTAAAAAGAAAGCAAATTAATTATTTTTGAGCGTTCATGCTGTTAATCACAGCGCGAACTTGGGCTTCATTGGGTTTACGACCCATCGACATAAACATGGCTCGGATCATTTTTTCATTAATTGGGGGATTTTTGGCTAATTCTCTTTTGAAATACCATCTAGACAAGAAAAAACCACCAACGAGGCCGCCAATTAAACCAATAAATAAATACAATAATGTTTGCCAGATATCCATAATTTAACCCTCCTTAAGGTTAAGCGCGACCGTCGTAAATCCCATCTTCTGTGCGGATGCTGATGATTTCGCCTTCAGAAATAAATAAAGGCACGCGCAGTTTATAACCGGTTTCTAATGTTGCTTCTTTCATGGCCTTATTAATCGTGTCGCCTTTAACGGCAGGTTCACATTCTGTAACCTTTAATGCGACTTTTGCAGGTAAGGAAACCCCTAAAATTTCAGTTTCATAGAATAGAATTTCAATTTCTTGTTCGGTAACTAAAAAATTTACTTCCCACGCTAATTTTTCTCTGGTGATTTCCAATTGATCAAAGGAAAGTTTATCCATAAAAACTAAATTACCATTCGCTTCATATAAATAGGTCATTTTGCGTTTATCTAATGTAATTTTTTCCACATCGGTTCCACCTAAAAAAGACATTTCGGTAATCGAACCAGTACGAAGATTTTTCACCTTTGCTTTGACCACCATTTTTCGCATCGCTGTTTTGTTTAAACTAACATCGATAACGGTATAAATGTTCTTTTCAAATTCAAAGTGGTTACCCGGTCTCAATTCAGTAGCATTGACCATTTTCAATCCTCCTTAAGATCTTTAAAAATAATTATTTACGTTCTTTGTGAACGGTTGGCTTATTGCATCGGCTGCAAAATTTCTTTAATTCCATCTTTTCTGGTTTGGTTCTGCGATTTTTACTCGCTAAATAGTTTTCTTCACCACAAACCGTGCACTTTAACATAAAACTTTCTCTCATCTTTTCATCCTCCAAAGCACGTTGTATAGCATAGCACACATCGGCCCATTAATCTACGGCTTTTACTTTAATGTTTCTCGCCAACCTTGAATAAATTGTTTGGATTTAAGCATGGCAATTTCCTTAGCATAGGGGGTGATGTCATTAACCCAAGGCGTTTCTAAAATTTTGGGTAAGTTAGCAAGTTTTGGATGGTGAACGTAACGACTTAAGGTCTCAAAACCAATCGCACCATAACCCAAATTTTCATGTCGGTCTTTTTTGGCTCCTCTTGGATTTTTAGAATCATTAATATGAATCACCTTTAACTTATCAAGCCCGATGATTTGGTCAAATGCCTTAAGCACACCTTCTACATCTTGAACATCATAACCGGCATCATGAATATGGCAGGTATCTAAACATACACCAA
>JACCDP011268719.1_pt1 | contig 10343 bp, 9 predicted proteins | sample 7445841 | NCBI WGS metagenome assembly JACCDP01 (sample SAMN15323441, study PRJNA562643) | freshwater metagenome | isolation source: river surface water | place: USA:Blue River Watershed | collected 2017-08-17
AGCAAGAAACTTGGCAGGCCTGAGCTCTGGCTCAAGCCGCCGCGCTCTTGGAATCCGGTTGGCGTAAATCCAGGGGCAACGCAGGTCACCTTCACGCCGAACGGCTTCGCCTCTTCATGGAGCGCCATGGTGAAGTGCCGCACGTAGGCTTTGGTCGCGGCGTAGGTGGTGAAGCCAGGAAACGGAATGAACGAGGCGAGCGACGCCACATTCAGAATCCCGCCACTCTTTCGGGGCGCCATCGCAACAAGTGCCGCGCGCGAAAGGAGCGTCAGCGCGGTGACATTGACAGCAATCTCATTCGCTTCACCCGCTGCATCAAGCTCGGTAATCTTGCCGAATCGTCCGTAGCCAGCATTATTGACAAGGATCTCAATCGGTCGAGCGCCGTCCAAGATGCGAGCTTCTACCTTCGCCACATCGGCACTCTGCGAAAGGTCGGCGACGATCGTCTCGCTCGCCGCGCCAACTGCGGCGGCGAGCCCGGCGACACGCGCTAGCTCATCACCACGTCGTGCCACCAACACCAGGTCGTGGCCGCTCGATGCCAGGCGCAGAGCGATGCGCTCGCCAATGCCCGACGAGGCTCCAGTGATCAGCGCAATTGGACGTGCCATGAGGAGAGTATGACCGAAGGATGGTAGGGGGGCCTGGAATCGAACCAGGGACCGCCGAGATATAAGCTCGGAGCTCTTACCAACTGAGCTACCCCCCCGAGGGAGACTGACCACCGCAGTATGAAGCCTGCGGGCAGCTGTTCGCTACTACTTGATCGTAACGGCCACCTCAAGCGCCTCGCGCTCAAACTCCGCGGTGCAGACCACGGTCACAAACCAGACCCCCTTGGTTGAGCCCGCTCGCCAGGTGAAGCTGGCAAGGCCGCCGGTAGGAACGAAGAGCGCGGCTGGGGCCTCCCCCTCACGTGCCAGCGCAGGCACACCGATCTCGCATTCCGAGCCGGCGCTCGCCCGAACGGTGAGAAGAACCTCCGCGCCACGGGCGACGGCAACTGGCGGGTCGACCTCAAGGGCAATCGGCAGCGATGGCACCACGGATGGTGATGGGTCTACCGAGGGCGAAGTCTCAGGGTCGTTAGAGGCGGATGCTGTTGCGCTTGGTCGCGGCGTGCTGGTGTCAGTGCCGCCGTCAAAGAGCGAGCCGATTGCGCCGAGGATGATCAGTCCAACAATGAGCGTGCCGCAGCCAGACTGTGTCGAGCGCATTGAGGCGCGAATAATGTTCATGAATCAGCCGTCCGAGAGCGCGATCGCCACTGCACAACAGGCAAGTGCCAGTGCGCTTACCTCCCAGCCGCGCTGGCGCAGATTGCGACGCACACGAGTGCTCAACGTGACCCCACCGGCGAGGAGTAGCCCGCCAACGGCGAGGAGCACTGGTGATGCGGTCGTTGGTGCACTCACCAGTAGGAGCAGATAGGTAAAGCCGTGGAGCAGCGCGATCAAGAGGATTGTCCGCTGATGGCCGAGCCGCACCACGGCGCCGTTTGCACCAACTGACTTATCGAGCTCGCGATCGGCGAGTGCGTTCTGGAGCGCAAGTGCACTTCCGCCAGGAAGCGCAATCAAACAGAGTGTTGCAATTGCTGTGGGGAGCGGAGCCCCTGCGGCACTCCACGAAAATGCTGGAATGAGTGCGACCCCGAGAGCGAATGGAAGAAACGAGATCGGCGTGCGCTTGATCCCCGCGTTATAGAGATAGCCAAGCGTTGCGCCGGCGGCGGCGATCGCCAGGCTCGTGGAGCTGAGCGCAGAGGCCGCCGCTAGCCCTGCGGTTGCGGCAACAATCACCATCACTCGTGCCTCACGGGGCGAAACGTTTCCGCCCACCAGTGGCTTCTCTGCCCTCCCCGCATCACCAGCCTGGTCAAGGAGATCGTTCATCGCGCCAATGGAGGTGTGCACCCCAAGCATGGTGATGGCCGCGAGTGCCGCCTGACTCGCTGAGCCCCCAGCCGTCGTCGTGAGCGCCGCCGCAACGAGCGCGTTCAGGAGCGTCGGCAGCGGATGGGCGAGTCGCACGAGGGCAGCGAGATGAGCCATAAGACGAGCCTACCCTGACAGGAGTAGGATTGCGCCGATGTCTTCTACCCCTGCAATCGTCGTCTCGGATCTCGTCAAGCGCTACAAGGGCGCCGACCGTAACGCTGTCGACGGCGTCTCCTTCTCTGTGGAGCAGGGCTCCCTCTTCGCCCTCCTCGGGCCAAACGGCGCTGGTAAAACCACCACGATCAGCATCCTGACCACCACGCTTGCCGCAACCTCAGGGAGCGTGCAGATCGCCGGCGCCGACCTGGCGCAGGACCAGTCAGAGGTGCGCCGTCGCGTCGGCATCATCTTCCAGAAGCCGTCTCTCGACCGCGCCCTGACCGGCGAGGAGAACTGCCGCTTCCATGCCGCCCTCTACGGCGCCTACGCCTATCGCCCAGCGTTCAGCCTTATGCCGCAGGAGTACCGCGATCGCGTCGTCGAGCTTGGCGCCCTCGTTGGGCTCGACCGTAATGACTTGTTCAAGAAGATCTCAACCTACTCGGGCGGCATGCGTCGAAAGCTCGAGATTGCCCGCTCGCTGCTGCATAAGCCGCAGGTGCTCTTCCTCGACGAGCCGACCGTTGGCCTTGACCCTGAGTCGCGCCGATCGGTGGCCGGCTACCTCGACGCCATTCGCCGCAGCGAAGGAACGACGATGGTTCTCACCACGCACTACCTCGACGAGGTCGAGATCGCTGACCAGGTCTGCATCATCGATCGCGGCAAGATCGTCGCAAACGGCACCCCTGCTGAGCTGCGCGTTGGCACCGGCGTCACACGCGTAGAACTTGAAGCGGCCGATCGCGTGGCGCTTGGTGCGGAGATCGAGCGCCTCGGCCACACGCCGCAGGTGATCTCTGCTGGCTTCGCCGTTGAGGTGAAGGGTGCCGAGCCAGCCCACACGCTCTTGCGCGACCTAAAGACTCCACTCACTCGGTTCGAAGTGCGCAGCCCAAGCCTTGAAGATGCCTACCTGAAGATCGTTGCCGCAACTGCTGATGACCGCGAAGAGTCACCGCTCGACGATGCACCGCGACGGGGGTTCCGCCGATGAGCACGCCGACCACCTACGCAGCCACCTCAAAGCTCAGCCTTCGCCGCGAGGCGGCGGCTGCAGCAGCGATTGCCGCGCGCGATGTCACCAAGCTGCTGCGCGATCCGATTCGCCTCGTTGGTGGCCTCGTCTTCCCTGCCCTCTTTATTGGAGTTCTTGGTGGTGCCTTCGCCTCAAACTTTGAGTCGCCGGGTATCGACCTGCTCCCATTCATCTTTGCTGGGCAGCTCGCCCAGGGCGTCTGGCAGTCATCGGCGCTTGGGCTCGTCTCCATTCTTGAGGACCGTGAGAACGACTTCAGCCAAGAGATCTTTGTAGCGCCAATCGGCCGCCGCACGATTCTCGCCGGCAAGATCCTCGGAGAGTCACTCGTCGCCTTCCCGCAGGCCTTTACGGTGATGGCCTTCGGCATCATCCTCGGCATCCCACTCACGCTGGCGCAGGTTCTCACGATCATCCCTGCGCTCATCTTGGTCGCCCTCTTCGGTGCCGCATTTGGCGCACTGATCGTGAGCGTGCTACCGAACCAGCGCTCGGCGAACCTTCTCTTCCCGTTCATCTTCTTGCCGCAGTTCTTCCTCGCCGGCGCGTTCAACCCAATTCGCAACCTGCCGTGGTACCTCGACATCGTCAGTCACATCTCACCGCTGCGCTATGCCGTTGACCTGATTCGCGGTGCCTATTACGGCTACCCAAATGAGGCGGTTCTCGCCGACCCTGCGTGGAACGTTGTCGTTATCTCTGTCGCAACGGTCGTCATGCTTTCAATCGGCACCTTCCTCTTCGTACGCAGCGAGCGCAATCGCTAACTAATCCTTACCCCTGCGCTATGTGATAGCGCACCGCTATGGATTACCGATTTCCACTAAGTTGGCGCACACTCGCCTCAGCGGCACGAATCGCTTCGATTCGTTTTCGGATCGACGATCTGGGCCGAAAGCTGGAGGCAGTACATATGCGTACGACTGCATCACTTTCCTGGTATCCGAAGGCGGTCGCCATCGGGCGAATTGTCATCGGCGTCATCTTCCTGTGGGCAGGTCTCGAGAAGGTCATCGGCGGCGCCGGTGAGTGGACCGCGAAGGGATTCCTTGCGTTCGGCACCGGTGGCACGCTCGGCTGGCCATTCGTGACCGAAGTGGTCGAGGGCACGGTGTTCAACCCCACCCATGATTTCTGGGTTGGGCTCTCTGCCAATGATGGTGTCATGAGCGTGATCAATTTCCTGGTGCCGTTCGGGCAGATTGCGATTGGTACCTCGTTGATCCTCGGAATCGCGACGCGTTTCGCCTCGCTGATGGGCTCACTGATGATGCTCTTCTTCTTCTTCGCCGCATGGGACTTCGCCTACGGCATCGTGAACCAGCACCTCACGTATGCCGTGGTTACGTTCGGGTTGGGCGTGATCGGAGCGGGGAACTACTACGGTCTTGACGCGGGCCTCGGTGGAAGCCTTCCAGCCGGCATCCGCCGCTGGTTCGCCTCGGGGGATACCGTCGCCGCATAGCGACCTGGTGTCCTTACAGGCCGCGAGGGTCTGGTCGGCGAAAGCTGACCGGGCCCTCGTTGTTTTTGGGGACTAGACCTTGTCGGGGAAGTGACAGGCGACCTGGTGGCCTGTTGAGACCTGCACCAGCTGCGGCGATTCCGTGTTGCAGCGCTCCGGATTGCCGAGCTTATCTTTCAGCCAGCAGCGCGTCTGGAATGCGCAGCCGCTCGGTGGATTCGATGGCGACGGCACATCGCCCTTCAAGATGATGCGCTTGCGCTTCTTCTCAATCGCAGGGTCAGGGATCGGCACCGCGGAGAGGAGGGCGATCGAGTACGGATGCACGGGCGAACTATTCAGCTCAGTCGATGGTGCAACCTCAACGATCTTCCCCAGATACATCACAGCGGTGCGATCGCTAATGTGGCGCACCACCGAGAGGTCGTGCGCAATAAAGAGATAAGCGAGCCCAAGACGCTGGCGCAGCTCTGCGAGCAGGTTAAGGATCTGGGCCTGCACGCTCACGTCGAGCGCGCTGACCGGCTCATCCGCCACCACAAGATCTGGGTTGAGGGCGAGTGCACGTGCCACGCCAATGCGCTGACGCTGCCCACCAGAGAACTCATGCGGGTAGCGTTCCGCAAAGCGCGGATCAAGCCCGACGAGTTCGAGGAGCTCAGCAACGCGGCCGGTGCGTTCGGCACTCGTGCCAACGTTGTAGATGTCGGCTGGCTCACGAAGGATCGCGCCAACGGTCATGCGCGGGTTCAGCGAGGCGTATGGGTCCTGGAAGATCATCTGCACGCGGCGGCGTAGCTCGTGCAGCTCACGCCCTTCGGCTGTCGCAAGATTCTGTCCGTCAAAGTCAATCGTTCCAGCGTTCGGCTTTACGACGCGAGTGATCGCGCGCGCCACGGTGCTCTTGCCGCAACCAGACTCACCAACGAGGCCGAGGATCTCCCCCTTCGCTACCTCAAACGAGACGCCATCCACTGCGCGCACTTCGGCGACGGTGCGCTCGCGCACCAGCCCTTCGCGGATGGGGAATCGAACGGCAAGGTCTTTGACGGTCAGCAACGGTTCGCGGCTCATCGGGTGGCTCCTCCTGTGCGCGGCAGTGGTCGCCCTTCGACAACCTCGGCAGGAGCGACTGGATTGAAGCAGGCGGCCACGTGCGTTGCGGTCGGTCCGCTCGTCACGATCGGGCCCGTGCCGCCATCAATCGGCAACAGGGCAGGTGTCTCGGTGGCGCAGCGATCGGTGCGCCAGGCGCAGCGCGCATAGAACGAACAACCCACTGGCGCATCAACCAGATCGGGTGGTCGACCTTCGATGGGCACCAGCTTGCCGCCAGTCTCGCCGTCGAGACGTGGAATGGAGCGCAGCAGACCAACGGTGTACGGATGGTGTGGCTTGGCAAAGAGGTCATCGGTGGTGCCCGACTCAATCACCGCACCGGCATACATCACGTTGACGCGGTCGGCCATGCCGGCAAGAACGCCGAGATCATGGGTAACGAGGATCGTTGCCGTGCCGCGCTCCTCGGTGAGGCGGCGGAGCAGGTCAAGCACCTGCGCCTGAATGGTGACGTCGAGCGCCGTGGTTGGCTCGTCGGCGATGAGCACGCGGGGCTCAAGGGCGAGCGCCATGGCGATCATCACGCGCTGGCGCATGCCGCCCGAGAACTCGTGCGGGTAGCTGCGAAGTCGCGATTCTGGGTTGGCAACGCCAACGGCGGTGAGGAGCTCGATGGCGCGGGTTCGTGCCGCCTCCTTCGTCACCTCGCGGTGTGCCTGAATCGTTTCGATTAGCTGCTCCTCAATGCGGAGCACCGGGTTGAGCGAGGTCATCGGGTCTTGGAAGATCATGGCGATCTCACTGCCACGCACCTGGCGCAGCTCCTCCTCTTTCAAGGTGGTGAGCTCACGCCCGTCGAGCTTGACGCTCCCGCCCTCCACGCGGCCGGCAGGCTTTGGTAGCAGGCCAACGATCGCAAGATTGGTGACGCTCTTGCCACAGCCCGACTCGCCCGCCACACCGAGCGTCTCGCCGGCGGCAAGGTCAAACGACACTCCGTTCACGGCATGCACCGCACCGTCATGGGTGCGGAAGCGCACCACCAGGTCACGAACCTCGAGAAGGTGCTGGTCGCTCATCGCTTCAACTTCGGGTCAAGCGACTCGCGCAGCCCGTCTCCAAGAAGGTTGAATCCGATCGCCGAAATGACGATTGCGCCACCGATGAAGATCACAATATGTGGGGCGGCCTGCATGAAACGACGCGCGTCCACGAGCATCGTCCCCCACTCTGGAGTGCGTGGATCGGTCGGTCCAAGGCCAAGGAATCCGAGGCCGGCGATGTCGATGATAGCTGTGGCGAGCACCAGCGTCGCCTGCACAATGAGCGGCGTCAGAGCGTTCGGCAGCATGTGTCGAACCAGAATGCGCAGGCGCGATGCACCAATGGTTCGCGCAGCCACAACGTAGTCGGCCTCGCGGAGCGCCAGCAGTGAGCCGCGCAGCAGTCGCGCAAATGTTGGCGCGTAGCTCACCGCAATTGCCAGCGTTAGTTGTGGCATCCCACGCCCAAGGGCGGTAACGATACCGATCGCCAGCAAGATGCTTGGAATCGAAAGGAAGACGTCAGTCGTACGCATAATCACGCCGTCGACCCGGCCGCCGAATCCGCCTGCGATTGCACCGAGGGCACCCCCGATAACGAGCGCAATGGCTACTGCGCCAACCCCAACAAAGAGGCTGATCTGCGCACCGTAGAGAACGCGCGAGAGAATGTCGCGTCCTAGAAGGTCAGTGCCAAATAGGTGCGTGAGCGACGGCGCATCGAGGCTGCTCCCATTCATGGCGTACGGATCGTATGGCGCAATCAGCGGTGCAAGGATCGCCGCTGAGGCAAAGAGCACGATGCAGAAGAGTCCCACCATCGCCGGTCGGTTGCGGCGCAGTCGGCGAGCAGCGTCGCCCCAGAGGCCCCGTTGCGGGCGAGCGAGCTGAGGATCCACCATCGCAGCACGCAGCATTATTGATACCGAATCTTTGGGTTCAACAAGGCATAGCCAATGTCGACGAGCAGGTTGACGACAAGGAAGATGAGAGCAAAGATGAGGATCGTGGACTGCACGATCGGGTAGTCTCGGTTCTGGATCGCATCCACAACCCATCGGCCAACGCCGTTCCAGACAAATACGGTTTCGGTCAGCACAGCGCCGCCAAGGAGTGCGCCCGCCTGAAGTCCAACGACAGTGGTGACGGGCAGCCACGCATTCCGCATGATGTGCCGGTTATCAACCGTCTGCTCCTTGAGGCCCTTTGAACGCGCAGTTCGGACGTAGTCCTCGTTCACTACCTCGATCACCGAGGCACGCGTGATGCGGGTAATGATCGCGAGTGGAATTGAGCCGAGGGCAATTGAAGGAAGAATCAGGTGGCGAACAACATCTACAAATAGATCAAGGCGGCCGGCGAAGAGGGTATCGATCAGCAGCAGCCCTGAAGTGGCATCAAAGCGAGCGCGAGCATCAATACGCCCTTGCGTTGGCAGCCATTCGAGAATGACGCCGAAGACTGCAACGAGCGCGAGGCCAAGAACGAAGACGGGGATGCTCACCCCGAAGAGGCTGACGCCTGTGATCAGGCCGTCAATCCGACCACCCGCTTTTCGTGCGGCGAGCCGGCCGAGAGGAACTCCGACACCGAGGGCGAAGATGAGTGCGCCAATCGTCAGCTCCACCGTTCCAGGGAAGCGCGTGAGGAACTCAGCCAAGAAGGGCTGGGAGTTGACGACGCTCGCGCCAAGATCACCCGAAAGGGTGTTCATCAGGTAGCGGATGTACTGCTCCCAGAGCGGAAGATCAAGGCCAAGGTTCTCTCGGAGGGCTGCGCACGCCTCAGGGGTGCGGTGTTGCCCAAGGATGGCAACGCATGGATCGCCGGGGAGGATGCGGATGTAGGCGAAGAGCAGAATCGAGAGCCCGATCAACACGGGAATCGCGGCGATCAAGCGGCGAACGATGTATCTCCCCATGCGGGTCAGTCTAGGGGTGAAACGCCGTCGCCGCCCCCTCAGCCTCACGGCCAAGGGAGCGGCGACAGATGCTCTCGTTAGAGCGAGTAGCGCACCGCCTTAGGCGGCACGCACCTCAGTTACGGTCGGTCGAGCCAGACCAGGTTGAGCGGCTCGTTCAACGCTGCAGAGCCGATGAAGCCCTTCAGGTCGATCGTGGCAGCTGCCTGCGGCTTCGAGTTGGCAACCGGCACTGTTGGCATGTCAGCGCGGATCAAATCCTGCGCCGTCTCCCACAGGGCCTTCGCCTCTGCCTCGGTGCCCGCTGCAAGCGCGTCGTTCATCGCCTTGTCGAGGGCATCGTTCTTGTATGCGAACTCCTTTGAAGGGGCGCCGTTCTTATAACCGAAGAACGCCGTCTTCAAGAAGTTGTCCGGGCCGGCCCAGTCGCCGGTCCAGCCAAGCAGCCACATCTCGTACTTACCCTGGTTCTCGTCATCCAGGTAGCCTTCGCGCCAACCATCGCTGTTTGGGTTGATCGTGAAGCCGACTGCCTCGAGGTTCGCCGTGATCGCTTCGAACAAGCCCTTTGGATCAGGCATGTACGGGCGGGACACGTCGTTTGGATACCAGAAGTCAATCGTGAGGTCGGTTTCACCCGAATCTGCGATCAACTGCTTCGCCTTCTCGACGTCATAGCCTGGAAGATTGAGGTCCTTCGCGTATGCAACGCCAGCTGGCATCCAGTTCGTTGCCCGCACCGCTGCGCCGGCGTAGAAGGTCTTGATCAGGAAGTCGTAATCGATCGCGTAGGCAATTGCCTCGCGGATCTTTGGATTGCTGATCGGTGCGTATGTGTGGTTCATCGAGATCTGGAACGTATTGAACGAGGAACCTCGGTCAATCAACTGCAGGTCCTTGTTTGCAGTAATCTCTGCAATCGTTGCAGGAGCGATCGTCTGCGCGAGGTCGATCTCGCCCGTTGCAAGACCGTTCACGCGCTGAGCCTCTTCGGCAACTGCCTTAAAGACAATCGCGTCAAGGTAGGCGACCTTCTCCTTGTTCCAATATTCTGCGTTCTTCTCAACTTCAACGCTATCGCCAACTACCCACTTCACGAACTTGAAGGGGCCGGTGCCGACCATTGCGCCTGCGCCACCGGTGGCGGCAGTGATCTTGGTCACATCAGCCTCGGTGTTGTCAGCCTTACCAAGAACCAGCGCCGTTGGCGACTGGATGGCAAAGACCTGAAGCGTCTGGGTCAGAAGGAAGTTCGAGCTCGCCTTGCGCAGCTTGATGGCGACGGTGAGGTCGTCAATCTTCGTTGCGGACTCAAGGTTGCTCTCGCTGCCATAGCCACCGAAGATGTCACCGATATAGAAGGCGTAGTCTCGGAGCTCGGTTGGTAGCCCAATGAAGCGCTCATAGTTGAATACGACTGCATCCGCATTGAAGTCGGTGCCGTCGTGGAACTTGATGCCGCTGCGCAGCTTGAACGTATAGGTGAGGCCGTCGGCGCTCATCTCATAGCTCTCTGCGAGCACTGGAACAACCTTTGAGGTTGAACCTGGCTCAAGACCAACGAGGGTCTCAACGACCTGCTGAATAACGTACGACGTGTTGCTGTCGTCCATCAACGCAGCGTCGGTTCGCACGATGTCGCCTGGTAGGGCAACGATGAGGGTTCCTCCGGCCTTGCCGACTGGGGTGCTCGAGCACGCCGCGGCGACCA